>Ga0123356_10003326_pt1 | contig 16877 bp, 13 predicted proteins | sample TergutEmb28metaG_2_FD_92546 | JGI IMG/M metagenome (GOLD analysis project Ga0123356, IMG submission 92546) | Embiratermes neotenicus P3 segment gut microbial communities from Petit-Saut dam, French Guiana - Emb289 P3 | ecosystem: Host-associated > Arthropoda: Insects > Digestive system > Gut ...
ATCGTATCGGCCGCCTCCAGCGCACTGGCTGCGTTTTCTCTCGCCATATTGGTGAGGTCTTCGATAGTAGAAGACAGTTCTTCAATGGAGGATGCCTGCTCACTGCTTCCGCTTGCGAGGCTTTGGGAGCCATATGCTATTTCATTTGATGCGGCTTTTATTTGCTCCCCTACGATCGTGAGATCCCTGATGAGACCGCGTGTTTTATCGATAACACCCTGTATGACGTGTCCCAGCCCTTTTCCAGGGGTGTCTGATTTTGGAGCAGGTGGATCCTGTGAATAATCGCCCTCGAGAAGCTGGTTATAAAACCCGATGTCCGCGCCCATTCTTTTTACAAGCTGTCTCTGTGTTTCCGCTATCATCCCTATTTCGTCCAGCGCTTCATACTCTGAGGCCGCTTCCGGCCTGCCAAGTCTGAGCAATTCAAAGTTTTCGACGATTTCCTTCAGTGGATCAGATATACTATTCTTAAAAGTTGAACGCATCGATACCAGAAATACTATCTGCACGATTATTACCAAAGCGCAAAATGCTGCTAATATGCCAAACCAAAGCGGATCTGATAAAATCGTTCCGAAAAATTCAGGCATCAATAGTGCAATCAGTAGAACTACCAGTGCGAGGATAACTATCACGCTGATAGCTATGAGCGCCTTGAATCTACTATGAAAACTTTTTTCTGTCATCTCACCATCCCGACTTAAACAGTCTCCCACATGCATTAGAGAAATATTATACCATGTAATCAGATTACATGAAATCTGGCTTTTTTAATAATTTTTCGGCACGAAACAGACATGCAGCTGAAACTTTTAATAATTGTGCCGCAAATTGTTCTATGCTAAAATTAACTACGCGTGCGAGACCGAAACGCACGCAATGCCTGCGGATATAGCTCAGCTGGTCAGAGCACCTGGGTCACAACCAGGGGGTCATGAGTTCGAATCTCGTTATCCGCACCAAGATGATATTAGAGGGATATTGTATTGAAGAGAAATCATATTGGCTGAACTGAACATACTGCTTACAACCGCGATCACCATTGCCTTCATACACACGCTTATCGGCGTGGATCATTATGTGCCGTTTATTGCGCTAAGCAGCGCTAATGGATGGCAAATTAAAAAGACGCTGTTTATCGTGTTTTTATGCGGCATCGGACATGTGATGAGTTCGGTAGTACTGGGATTTGCCGGTATCGCTCTGTCAGCGGGACTCGCTTCACTTGTTGACATCGAAAGTATGCGTGGATTGATTGCAACATATTTTCTGATTGCATTTGGTCTTGTGTATACCATTTACGGAATCAGGCGCGCTGTTAAAAACAAGACCCACAACCATATAACACCCGACGGTCACACCATAACCCATGCACACCTTAAGAACGGTGAAACGCATGAGCACGGGAAGCAGGGCTCAAAAAAATCGACTAATATCTTCTGGGGCCTTTTTGTATTATTCGTACTCGGTCCATGTGAACCGCTGATACCGATCATCATGTATCCAGCAGCTACTCATAATTTATTTGCTCTTGTTCTGGTAACTGCTTGCTTCGCTTTCTGCACTATTTCAACGATGCTTTTGATGACTTTCTTGGGGATAAAAGGCATCCGCTTGCTAAAAATAAAGAGTATTGAAAGATACTCTCACGTTCTCGCAGGCTCTGCTATCTTGCTATGCGGGATAATGATCCTGGTGCTTCCGATTTAATATTTTCCTGAAACTCTAATTCTACTCATCAGCTATCCCAGAGCTTGTTGTTTCATATTTGATGAGCTTTGGGACGATTCCGGATAGAATGCTTTTCCCATGGGATGATATAAAGCCGCCCACTATCGCTACGACCGTGAGAAGCAAAATCAGGACCGCTATCACAATGACAAGCGATTTTTTTGAAACGTCATGTTTTTGTCCCGTGATATCCCTTATCTTCATTTTGGGTAAGCCCTATATTCCCGCCTCATCAGGCAAGACTCCAGTCAATCGGCTCCAGTCCCTCTGCCGTTAAAAATTCATTTGCCGCCTTAAAATGCCCACAACCGAAAAAGCCGCTGCTTGCAGACAGAGGGCTCGGATGCGGAGCTTCGAGGATCAAATGATTCGGATTGAATATGAGCTCCTTCTTCGCACGGGCATTAGCGCCCCACAGCATGAAAACCATGGGCGTTTCGCGCTCATCTAAAAGCTCTATTATCTTATCGGTAAGATGCTCCCATCCTGCGCCCTTATGTGAATTCGCATTGCCTGCACGCACTGTCAGAACAGTGTTTAGTAGCAGCACGCCTCTTTCAGCCCATGGTATGAGCCATCCGTCATCCGGGATTTCAAAATTCGTTTCGGCTCTGAGTTCTTTGAAAATGTTTTGAAGTGAAGGAGGCTTGTCGATTCCCTTTTTCACGGAAAAACAAAGTCCGTGTGCCTGCCCGGGGCCGTGATAAGGATCCTGCCCGAGAATAACTATGCGCACTTTTTCGTATGGAGTATATTTGAGCGCATTGAAAATATCGTGCATGTCCGGGTATATTTTCTGTGTCCCATATTCCCGTTTGAGAAACACACGCAGCTCCTGATAATATGGTTTTTCAAACTCTTCGATCAGAAGCGGATCCCAGTCGTTACCTACCTGAACCATGTTAATGCCCTAATTCAGGTATTTTTCTAAAGCGACGATCTTTACGCATACCGTAAAGAGATCCATTGTACTTTCAAGTTCGTCTAACGATGGGAACGTCGGTGCAAGCCTGATGTTCTTGTCATCGGGATCGATCCCGTACGGGAAGGTCGCACCGGCTCCGGTAAGTACCGCGCCCGCATCCTTCGCCAGGGCCACTATGCTCTTTGCGCAGCCATCAGGCACGTCAACGGACACAAAGTATCCGCCCTTTGGCTCGGTATATTCGACAAGACCGGTGTCTTTGAAATCTTCATCCAGCTTTCTCAGCACCAGATCAAATTTGGGACGGAGTATCTCCGCGATCTTCCACATATGTTCACGAATTTTCTCAGGATCACCGCCGAAAAATTTCCAGGCCTTGATCTGGCTTATCTTATCCAGGCCTATGGTCTGCAGACCGATATGTTTTGCTAACTGTTTGATATTTGCCTCACCGCTCGCGACCATGCCAATCCCGCCGCCGGGGAATGTTATTTTCGATGTGGAGAAGAAATAGTAAACGCGCTCGGGATAACCTGCTTCCGCTGATAAGGAATGTATGTTAGCAATCTTATGCTCTTCCCAGAGATGATGTACGCCATATGCATTATCCCAGAAGATCCTGAAGTCCGGTGCAGCCGTTTTCATGCCGGCAAGCCTCTTCACCGTCTCATCGGAATAAACCGCACCTGCCGGATTTGAGTACAGAGGTACGCACCAAATGCCCTTGACTGCAGGGTCGCTTGCAGCGAGCCTTTCCACCTCGTCCATGTCCGGGCCGTCATCAGTCATAGGAACTATTACCATCTCGGTGTCAAAATCTGCAGTGAGATTAAAATGCCTGTCATAGCCCGGGCTCGGGCAGAGGATCTTTATCTTCTCCTGCTTCCCCCATGGTTCGTGTCCGGGCGCTCCGAAAAGCCACAGTGTCATAAACACGTTATACATATGCGTCAGGCTGGCATTCCCGCCGACGATTATGTTATCTGCGGGGATATCCAGCAGTTCTGAAAACATGCGCTTAACCTCGGGAAGGCCTGTTACTACCCCGTAGTTTCTGATATCTGTGCCGCTTTCAGATTTATATGTATCGAGTGCGCCAAGCAGATCATTTGACAGGTCGAGCACATCAGGGCTCGGCTTACCGCGCGAAAGGTCGAGCTTCAGTCCCATCGCTTTTATCTCATCGTATTTTGATTTGTTTTCCGCAAGCAGCTTCTCCTGCTGCTCACGAGGCAGTTCCTTCCAGAGTCCCATAGCGTCACCCCTCCTTTGTTAATGTTGAGAATGATTATACATTATTGCTTCGTCATTGAAAAGAATCCCGTGATTTGGTATTCTTATTGGGCGCTATAGTGCGGGAAAAATGCGGGAAAAGATTAAGTAATAATAGTATCAACTTGAAAACCCGCTTAAATTCTCACTTTGCGGGCGTAGTTCAATGGCAGAACACCAGCTTCCCAAGCTGGATACGGGGGTTCGATTCCCCTCGCCCGCTCCATAAAAAAGAGGACGGCTACCGCCGTCTTCTTTTTTAGACCAAATAGGGTGAAGGGAATCGAACCCGAAAGGGCTGAGAAGGTACTATTCCGAAATATCGGTACAGTTACCACAAATTCGTAATATAAGATTGCTTTATTGCGCAAGAACGCATGTTCTGATATAATATTGGTATCTTAATTTTACTATCAAGGGTGATGAAATGAATGAAGAACAAAATGATAAAGTCATTTTTTATGATGCAGATAATAGTAAGCCTAGATACCCATTTAAGTACGAGGATGCTACTCTTTGGACAACACAGAAGATAATGGCCGAGCTATTTGAAGTGGAAAGCAACACAATTGGATATCATATCCAAGAGATATTCAAAACCGAGGAGCTGCAAGAATACTCAACTACTCGAAAATTTCGAGTAGTTCAAACCGAGGGAAGCAGGGAAGTAGCAAGAGAATTATTATTCTACAATCTTGATGCCATAATAGCTGTTGGTTACCGAGTAAATTCAAAGAGTGCGACCCGCTTTCGCCAGTGGGCAACGGCAACCCTGCATAACTTTATAATGGCAACGCTCGCTGAAAGTAAAATCTTCCGAAACATGACAGAGGATGAAAAAAGACTAACTATCCGAAATGAATTAACCGAACATAATAAATCACTGGCAGAATCAGCAAAAGCAGCAGGAGTTGAAACCCCTGTAGATTATGCAATCTTTCAGAATAAAGGCTATCAGGGACTATATGGCGGACTTGGACAAAAAGAAATCCATGAGAGGAAAGGCCTAAATAAAAGCCAAAAGATACTTGATTTTATGGGAAGCACCGAACTTGCCGCCAATTTATTCAGAGCAACACAAACCGATGAAAAACTCCGTAGAGAGAAAATACAAGGAAAAACAGAAGCAAATAATACACACGAAGAAGTTGGGCGGAAAGTAAGAGCAACAATAAAAGATCTCGGTGGAACCATGCCGGAAGATTTGCCAACACCTGAAAAAAGTATTATAAAGTTAAAAAGGGCTCAACAGAAAAAGCTATCAGAAACGGGTAGCAGTGAAGAATAAGTCAAAATTAAAATCCCTACGAGGTACGTCTTATGATTGAAAAATTAGCTTGTAAACTGGGGCGCAATGATGAGAATCCAAATATAGAATTGGCTGAATATCTGTGCCAACATAAAGATGCCGTCGGGATAGAAGAAATCATCGAGGGATTAAGGGGATCAGATAAAGCAGTTGCCAATGATTGCATCAAAGTGCTATATGAAATAGGCGATAGAGATCCGATACTTATCAGCAGTTACGCAGATGATTTTATATCCTGCCTGAGTTCAAAAAACAACAGACTGGTCTGGGGCGGCATGACGGCGCTTGCCAAGATCGCTGGGATCTCCCCTGAGCCGATTTTTGATAGATTGCCGGCAATTATAACAGCGTATGAAAACGGAAGCGTAATCACTGTAGATAACAGTATCAGTGTATTCGCCGGATTGTGTAAGGCCGGCGATAAATATGCTAATACGGTCTTGCCCATAATAATCAATCATCTGAAAACTTGTAGACCAAAGGAAGTGCCGCAGCACGCCGAGAGGGCGTCTGTCTGCTTCGACAGCAACAACGCAAAGGATTTTATTATGGTTCTTGAAAGGCGAAAGACGGATATGGCGCCTTCAGGACTGAAACGCATCAATAAGCTACTGGAAAAGCTTCATGGCATGTAATAAGCGAACAAGTAAAAGGCCCCGGGATAAAAATACCCGGGGCTTTTCGTCAATAGTATCTTAATGTAACCTAATCGATGTCATCCAATGTGAATGGGCGGTCTTCCGGATTGCGGTCGTCAAACCTCTCCTTCTGTTCGTCTCCCACGTCCCCTTCCGGAGAGGATCCCGAATAGCCGTACACCTTAGTAGAGCGATCCTGGTAATTCGACCCCGGCGGCCTGTCATTTGACATTTCGTCAGGATATTTCTGCGGATAAGGCGCGCCTGCCATATTATTCTGCTTGCGTTTCCTGTCGCGAGCTGCCCTGGCTCTTCTCTCATCTTCCTTTCTTTGCGTCATGCGCCTCTTCATGTAAAGTCTGAGAAATACAAAGAAGAGTCCGGCAAGTACAGCAAATATAATCAACAGTACAATTCCCCAGGGGAAAGGCTTCTTCGTTACTTCAAAATACACGGTATCGAAAAGTGTATCGTATTCCACCATTACCGTCGCACTGCCTACTCCAACCGCTTTGATGACCCCGTCATCATACACCTTGATCACATCTTCATTGTCACTGCTCCATGCGGGTTCTGAAGCGAGTTTTGCTTCCTGAGGCAGTATCTCATATTTGAGTGTTATTTTCTCTTTGACATAAAGGTGGTGGGTGCCTCCCACGATATCAGCCGGCCTGAATTCATCAGAAAATATCCTGATGGATTCGGCGATGCTTTCGGTAACAGTGACTGTAACCGTGCGCTTTATCCCGGCAGCTACTGCGGTTATGTCAGCAGTTCCTGCAGAAATACCGACCACCAGACCAGTCTGGTCCACGATGGCTATTTTGGTATCGCTGCTTGTCCAAACGATCCGCGTATCAGGCGCTGCGCCGCTCAGTGAATAGACTATGGCCTGTTTCTCACCGACTTTTATTACTTCGGGAGCGGTCACCCTGAATGATGGGCTGGAATAATCCGGTTGTGGAGGCGGTGGAGGTACTACCGTATTCCCACCTGATGAACCAGACCCGGAACCGGGGTTGCTTGGTGGTGGATTCGGATTGGAGCCTCCGTCCGGACCGGGATCCACGGTGCCGGGATCCGGATCTTCATCACCGGGATTTAACGTGTCATCCGGCTCTTCGGCATATGTGATGAAGGCTTCGCCGATTCCATACGCCGTACCAAAGACCAGGCCCACTACCAATAGCGCGACAATGACCCTTGCTATTAATTTTTTCTTTTTATCGGTCATATCCCTTACTCCTTATTTCGTAGACAGCGCGTACCTGTTCACGATCATCGAAATGACTCTTCTCCATACCTATTATCTGATAATCCTCATGGCCTTTACCGGCGATCACCACGGCGTCGCCCGGTCTTGCAGATCCTATTGCCATTTCTATTGCTTCGGCGCGATCAGGTATGACCAGATAATCCTGTTCCATCTTCGCGCCGGCTTTATTCATTCCGTCTTCAATCTGTGCAATGATATCGCTTGGATTTTCCGTCCTTGGATTGTCGGATGTTATAAATGTATAATCTGCAAGTCTTCCGGAGATTTCTCCCATCGGAGCGCGCTTTGACGGGTCGCGGTCGCCGCCGCAGCCAAATACGGATATGATCCGCTCATAAGCCGGGTTCTGCCTTACTGATGTAAGCAGGTTTTCCAGAGCAGCTGCCGTATGTGCGTAGTCAACGATAGAGCATATCCCGTCGCCTGAAACCAGTACCTCGTAACGCCCGGGTATATCTATCCTCTCATTTAGGGCAGCGACAGCATCATCAAATGATACGCCGGAGCATATCGCCGCGCCTATAGCTGCAAGCGCGTTGTAGACCGCAAACTCGCTGGGGGTATCAAGCGTAATATTTGCTTTGTTATCTTTGTAGCTTGCATCAAAGCTGATTCGTCCTTCGGAAAAAACCAGCTCGTCAGCCTTGATATCCGCTTTTGAATTATTGATTCCGAAAAATAGCGTTTTGCCTGTTGTCCTTTCAAGTATAAAATCCAAATAAGGATCATCTGCATTTATCACTGCCTGCCTGGCCAGCTTGAACAGAATTGCTTTTGACTCGCTATAGTCTTCCATAGTGCCATGGTCATCCAGATGTTCGGGGGAGAGGTTTGTAAATACCGCAACTCCGAAATCGCATGCGGATACGCGTCCCATCTTAAGACCCATGGAACTGGCTTCCATGATCATATCATCGACTCCGCGCTTCACCATTGCATCCATTATCTCGCCCAGCTCCACGCAGTCAGGTGTAGTAGGCGTTGTACGGCGTATCTCAAGTATTTCATCCGCGCAGTAGTTTGCTATGGTTCCGATAAGCCCGGTCCTGTGGCCTGATTTTTTGAGGATATGATCGATCAACGCACAGGTCGACGTTTTACCGTTTGTCCCGGTGACGCCAATCAGGTTGAACTTGCCACTCGGATCTCCATAAAACCGGTTTACAATTTTGGAAAGTATGTCCCGCGGATCGCGCGATATGACGACGGTCTGGTTTAATGACAAATTCCATCCCACATCGGGATCTATGTCATCACTCACAGTGCGGCTCCACTTGGCGTTTGATTCTGCTGATGCCCAGCCCTGATCTGATCCTAAAAGCAATGCAGAAGCGCCGCGGGCTATCGCATCTGCGATATAGCTGTGGCCGTCCGCATTTCTGCCTACTGTTGCGACGAACAGATCGCCGGGCCTAACAAGGCGACTGTCGATATTTATCCCCGTCACGTCGATATCATCCGGGCCGTGTTCTATACTGTGCTCAATATTCTTAAATAGTTCTTTTATTTTCATTTATATACTATCCCTATGTCTTTCCTGTACTGAGCGCCTTCAAAAGCGATCTTTCGCACGTTGTCGTACGCCTTTTCCCGCGCCTCATCATGGGTCTGTCCGACTGCCGAAATGCCAAGCACCCTGCCGCCCGATGTCAGTAGCTCGCCTCCGTCTCCTGTCTTGGTGCCGGCGTGAAAGACCACGATGCCGTCGTCCATTTTATCCAGACCCGTAATGGGAATACCCTTTTTATAATCCGCAGGATAGCCTCCCGATGCGATCACGACCGTGACCGACGCATCCTTCGACCAGATGATCTCCTGCTCATCGAGCCTGTCCTCGGTGACGGCTATGAGTATCTCAAGTAAGTCGCTGTCAAGACGACGCAGCACAGACTGAGCTTCCGGATCACCGAAACGATTATTAAATTCGATCACCTTTGGCCCTTCGTCAGTGATCATGAGCCCGATAAACAGCACTCCGTGAAAGTTCAGTCCATCGTCTTTGAATCCCTGAAATGTCGGCTCGAGAATATCCGAGCGTATCTGCTGCTCGAGCTCTGGAGTGAATACCAGATTTGGGGAATAAGTACCCATCCCTCCTGTATTCGGACCCAGATCATTGTCAAATATTCGCTTATAATCCTGTGCCGACACCATCGGAACGATGGCGCTGCTATCCACAAAGCAGAGAACAGAAGCTTCGACGCCGAGCAGGCATTCCTCTATAACTACCCGTTCGCCTGCGTCTCCGAACTTGTGCTGACTCATCATCTCCTCTATCGCATTTTTTGCCTCGGCTTCATTCCCGGCCAGAACGACGCCTTTTCCCGCAGCGAGGCCATCGGCCTTTATCACCATCGGCCAGCCGAATACACCGATATTATCAAGGGTCTCATTCATATCCGTAAAACTTTTGAACTGTGCTGTCGGAATGCTGTGCCTCGATAAAAATTCCTTTGTGAATTGTTTGCTTGCTTCAAGTCTGGCGCATTTTTTATCGGGGCCGAAGACCGCGATATCCAGCTTTTTGATTTCATCGGTCATACCCTTTGCAAGCGGGACTTCGGGCCCTATCACCACGAGATCCGGTTTTTCTTTTTTACAGATCTCTACGATCTGTCCGACGTCCTCTGCATTTGCAGGTATCAATCTTGCCAATTCGCCGATCCCGGGATTTCCGGGTGCACACAGCAGCTCGCTAAGCAGCGGACTCTGTGCTATCTTCCAGGCTATGGCATGCTCGCGGCCGCCGGATCCTACTATTAGTACTCTCAATGTAAAAAGTGCCTTTCTCCTGTAAATACCATGGCTATACCCAGTTCATCCGCCATTTTTATCGAATCCTCGTCACGAAGCGATCCACCCGGTTGCATGATAGCCGTGATGCCGGCCGCTGCGGCCTCTGTCACGCAGTCTTCGAATGGGAAAAAAGCGTCACTTGCCATCACTGCACCGGAAAGATTTCTATCCTTCTGATCGTCCACGTTACCGCGAACCGCGATCCTTACGCTCCCGATGCGGTTGCATTGACCGGGGCCCACCCCAAGGGTCATTTTATCGTAGGCGATCACAATGGCGTTAGACTTAACATGCTTCACCACCTTCATAGCAAATACCAGATCCTCCATCTCCTTTTCGGTCGGAGACTTTCTGGTCACGACCTTCAGGTCGGCTTTGTTATAAATATCAAGATCGGCCTGTTGGATCAAAATACCTCCATCCACCTTTTTTATATCTATCTCATCCTCTGAAACGGGCTGGGATATCTCGCGCAGTGATAATAGCCTAATATTCTCCTTCTTCTTTAGAATACTGAGTGCTTCATCGGTAAACCCGGGTGCAATAACTATCTCGACAAATATCTTGTTGATCTCCTCTGCGGTTCTGCGGTCTATCGTTCGGTTGGCGGCGATGACTCCGCCAAAGATCGAAACCGAATCAGCATTGTATGCTTTTATCCAGGCATGAAATATATCACTCGCGCTTCCGACCCCGCAGGGATTGGCGTGCTTAACGGCTACGACCGTGGGCTCCGAAAACTCCCGTAGCACTGCCAGCGCCCCGTTTGTGTCATTTATATTGTTGAATGAAAGCTCTTTACCATGAAGCTGTTCTGCCTTGACCAAAGCGCCTGCCGCCGGTCTGATCTCAGAATAGTAGGCCGCCTGCTGATGCGGATTCTCTCCGTAACGCAGGTCCTGTATCTTTTCATATGTGAATGTTGGATTGTCCGGCAGCGGAAGACCTCCCTCGTCGCGGAGATAGGCTGCTATCATAGCATCATATGCGGACGTATGCTCAAAAACTTTGAGCGCAAGTTTGTATTTGGTTTCGTGGCTGACCGCCCCCGTCGATTTCAGCTCGTCAAGTACAGGTATGTAATCCGCTGTGTCGCAGATAACGACGACATCCTTGTGATTCTTTGCAGCAGAGCGCAGCATTGTCGGTCCGCCGATGTCGATGTTCTCTATTGCCTCTGCCAGACTGACTCCGGGTTTTCTGATTGTGTCCTTGAACGGATAAAGATTTATCACCGCTATATCGATGGTCTCTATGCCGAGCTCATCTATCTGCTCCATGTGCTCCTTATTATTGCGCATGGCAAGCAATCCACCATGGACGGCAGGGTGCAAAGTCTTGACCCGTCCGCTCAGGCATTCGGGAAATCCTGTCACATTTTGAATGGAAACCACCGGAACGCCTGCTTCTTCAAGCGCTTTCAGTGTCCCCCCTGTTGAAATCAGATCAATGCCGAGCTCCGAAAGCCCCCTTGCAAATTCCGTAAGGCCGGTTTTGTCCGATACGCTGAGTATTGCCCTCATAGCTTCCTCCTGTCTTCACTTAAAGCTGCCAAATGCATATTGACAGCATCAACGATCACTCCATGTTCTATTTCAAGGACACGAGCCGCGAGACTCTCCGGGCTGTCTCCTTCTAACACATCTACATTGCGCTGCAGGATGATATCTCCGCCGTCAACGATGTCGGTGACATAGTGCGCGGTGGCTCCGCTCACCTTGTCGCCTGATGCGAGCACAGACTCATGTACTTTTCTTCCGTAATAACCCATCCCGCCGTGTCCGGGGAGTAAGGCCGGGTGAATATTTATTATCTTCCCGTCATAGCCGACTATTATCTCAGGGCCTAATATGGAGAGATAGCCCAGCGTCAATATCAAATCGGTATTACTACTCGACAGCAGCTGAAGTATCCTGGCAGTCCTGTCAGCAGGCTTCGGAAAATCCTCTTTCGAAACGACTTCCGTTTTGATGCCGGCGTCCTGTGCACGTGTTAGCGCATATACATCCGGCTTGCTTGAAATCACGAGGCCTATCCCGGCATCGGTTATTCTTCCTTCTTCAACTGCGTCGATCACAGCCTGTAAATTGGTACCGCCACCCGATACGAGCGCGGCTATTTTTATCATGTCAGAGTCACTCCTTCTCCATGTATCACCTCGCCGATAATAGCAGCGCCATTTTCACCTGCATCTTCCAGCGCTTCAAGCGCTGCAGCTGCGTCCTCCCGGGAGACAACAAGGATCAGACCTATCCCCATATTCAGGGTGCTGAATATCTCAGTGTCTGTCATATTGCTTAGCCTCTTAACGATCTTGAAAATCGGCGGTATGTCCCAGGCTTTGGTATCTATTCTTGCCGCAAATCCCTTCGGAAGCAGGCGTGGAATGTTTTCAAAAAAGCCACCGCCTGTTATATGGGCTATCCCCCTGGGGCGGATTTTTTCCAACATGGTAATGACGATGTCCGAATATATCCTTGTAGGCCTTAAAAGTTCCTCACCAAGAGTCAAATCAAGTCCGTCTATGACCGAATTTATGTCATATCCTTCCTGCTCGAAAAACAGTTTTCTTATCAGCGAAAATCCATTGCTGTGAAGTCCGGAAGATGGCAATCCGATGAGCAGGTCGCCTTCAGCAATGCTGCTGCCATTGATCACATTTTTTTCATCGACTATACCGACAGCAAATCCGGCCATGTCATAGTCATCTTTAGCATAAAATCCGGGCATCTCCGCGGTCTCTCCGCCCACAAGCGCGCAGCCGGCAAGCTCGCAAGCATCGGCGACGCCCTTGACAAGCTCTGCGACCTTATCAGCATCGAGTTTGCCTGTTGCAATGTAGTCCAGAAAAAACAGAGGTCGCGCGCCCTGACAAATAATATCGTTGACACACATGGCGACAAGATCCTGTCCCACTGTGTCGTGCCTGTCCATCATTATTGCTATCTTGAGCTTTGTACCTACCCCGTCTGTCCCGGCGACTAAAACCGGCGATTCCATGCCTGAAAGATCCGGTTTGAAAAAGCTTCCGAATCCACCCAGTCCGGAAAGCACTTCGGATCCGAAGGTTTTTTCTGCATGTGTCTTTATAAGCTCTACTGCACGCTGACCTTCTTCTGTATCAACTCCGGAATTTTTATAATTCAGTCTATCAGCCATTTCTATTTCTGAATTCGCTGTCGGTGCGAATTATTTCCCTTTCCATATCTGCCTTGTACTCGCGCATCATGTCCCTGAGTTCATCGTATTTAAGCGATAGAATTTGAACTGCCAGCAATCCGGCGTTTTCCGCACCGTCGATGGCAACCGTGGCAACCGGGACTCCCTTTGGCATCTGTACGACCGAAAGAAGTGAATCCAATCCATCCATTGTCGAGCTCTTGACAGGCAGGCCGATTATCGGCATCGGCGTGTACGCAGCCATGACCCCCGCGAGGTGCGCGGCCTTACCTGCGGCTGCAATTATTACTTCTATTCCGTCACTTTCCGCGCCGGCCGCATAGCTCTCCGCCACGGAAGGTGTCCGGTGCGCGGAGATGATCCTCGTTTCATACGGGACTCCGAAACGCTCGAGGATCTGTTCCGTCCTTTCGATCACAGGGTAGTCGTTCTTCGAACCCATTACTATTCCAACCTTCATGACAGCTTCCTCCTCATGTAATAATCAAACACGACGGTCAACGATAATATAACACACCGGAACGAAAGATTTTTGAATCGTAATCTCCGGGTACGTTTTTATAAAGCCAATCGCCCGTACGCTCGACATGTGTCATCTTTCCGAATACCCTGCCATCCGGTGATGTGATCCCCTCCACGGCATAAAGGCTTCCATTCGGATTGACTTCGATATCCATCGACGGTTCACCACGCTCGTCCGAATACTGTGTAGCGATCTGCCCGTTACTAATAAGTGCGGCAAGCGATTCGTCTGTTGCAATAAATCTTCCCTCGCCATGCGATACAGGAGCGGTGAATACCTCACCGATATTTCTGCATGCAAGCCACGGGGAAAGCGTCGAGCTTACGCGTGTGCGGACAAGGCGGGACTGGTGTCGCCCTATGCTATTGTATGTCAGTGTGGGTGCTTCCGCGAGTTCATCAGCCCGCATTATCTTCCCGTATGGGACAAGTCCGAGTTTTATCAGTGCCTGGAACCCGTTGCATATGCCCAGTATCAGACCATCGCGCCTTTCAAGCAGCTCTGTCACCGCTTCCTTGATATACGGGTTTCGGAATACTGCGACTATATATTTAGCCGAGCCCTCCGGTTCGTCTCCAGCCGAAAAACCTCCGGGTATCATCAATATCTGGCTGTTCAGGATCGTATCTCTCAATAAGGAAATCGAATCATCCATGCACTTAGCGTTCATATTCACAAAATTGACTACCCGGGGCTCCGCGCCCGCAAGCCTGAATGCCGCACTCGAATCATCTTCGCAATTCGTCCCGGGAAATGCTGGAATGCATACTCTGGGCTTTGCGAAGGAAGCATTTTGAGCCGGAGTCCGGCCCGGGGCATGCTCGCCCACGCCTGCACCGGCACTACTCACAAAAGACAGCGCCTCTGGCGTTTCATTTTTTGTCTGTCCCGTACTGGAACTTCCTATCGGCCCGGACACCGGGAACACTGCTGCGAGTGGTTTTTCGTAGCATTCCCTTACAGTGCTCAGCCCCATCATTATCGTTTGATCCCCGTTATCCGGGAATACCCTTATCTCTTCATCTTTGATGGTCTTTCCGATCATCCTGATATTTATCGGAGTATTCTCATCGACACAGATGTCTTTATCCAATCCCAACTCTTTAAAAATCTCATCATCCGGTGCGATCTCAAGTATCAGGCTGCCGTAATCGGGCGAGGTCAGATCCCTGTTACTGATGTTCTTCAGCTCTGCTCCTATACCGTTTCCCAGCGCCATCACAGCAGCTGCGGAGAATATGCCTCCCCTGCCGATATTACCGGCTGATAGTATCCTGCCGTTTTTGTTCAACTCAGAAATGAGGCTCATGTTTTTCTTGAACGCATCAAAACCGGGCACGAGATCATTATCCTTCGGGCACTTCACCAATACCAACGCGCTCCCTGATTTTTTAAATTCCGGAGACAGCACCCTGTCAGCCGACCCCAGGCCTACGGCAAAAGAAACCAGAGTGGGTGGCACATCCAATTCGTTGAAGCTGCCGGACATGCTGTCCTTACCGCCTATAGCCGGGATTCCGAGCGCCGTCTGCGCTTTCACAGCGCCGAGCAGTGCCATCAATGGCAGCGCCATGCGTTTCGGCTCATCGCCGGGGGTGGGGAAGAATTCCTGAAAACTGAGTCTGGCTGATTCCGCATCTCCGCCCAGAGCGGTAAGCTTTGCAAGGGAATCGATCACCGCATATATCGCTCCATGCCATGGGCTTGCCGCGGACAGTGCAGGGTCAAAGCCATACGTCATAAGGCTGACGGTATCGGTTTCGCCATACATGACCGGAAGTTTGGCGGCCATGCCCATGGTGGGGGTGATTTGATTCTTTCCGCCAAGCGGCATCAGTATGGTCCTTCTGCCTATCGTCGAGTCAAAGTTCTCTATGAGGCCCCTCTTGCTGCATACGGGAAGGCTCGAAATCAGCGCGAGCAGGCCTTCCTCTGTCAGAGGTTCTTTATTATCACTCAAGGCATCATTGGCTGCCTTTGCGTAATCTCTGTTTTCTATGAATACGCATTGTCTTGCTCGTACACCGTTTGTATCAATGAAAACCCGAGGCAGGTCAAAGATGAATTTGCCCCTCCACGTCATCCTGAAACGCCCGCTGTCCGTGACCGTCGCCACATGGGTGGCTTCAATATTCTCACTGTTCGCCTGAGAAATAAACTCGTCAAGATCTGCCGGGGCAATTACCACTGCCATACGTTCCTGAGATTCTGATATCGCGAGTTCCGTTCCATCAAGGCCGTCATATTTTTTCGGCACTTTATCCAGCTCAACGTCGATGCTGTCCGCCAGTTCACCGATGGCTACCGATACGCCTCCGGCGCCAAAATCATTGCATTTTTTGATCATCCGGGCGATATTTCGATCGCGGAAAAGCCGTTGTATGGCCCGCTCCTCCGGTGGATTGCCCTTCTGTACTTCCGCTCCTGCAGTCCGGACTGATTCGGTGGTATGTCCTTTGGATGAGCCTGTAGCGCCGCCGATGCCGTCCCGGCCTGTACGCCCGCCTACGAGCAGTATGATATCGCCTTCCTCCGGCTTTTCACGCCGCACATTTTCGGCAGCAGCCGCACCTATCACCGCCCCCAACTCCATACGCTTTGCCACATAGCCTTCATGGTATAGCTCATCCACAAAGCCTGTCGCGAGCCCTATCTGATTTCCGTAGGAGCTGTATCCTTTCGCCGCTCCTCTCGTTATCAAATACTGGGGCAGCTTGCCCGGCAATGTATCCGGGAGAGGGGTTCTCGGGTCGCCACTGCTAGTGATACGCATGGCCTGATAGACGTATGAACGTCCGGAGAGCGGATCACGGATGGCAACTCCCAGACATGTGGATGCGCCTCCGAACGGCTCTATCTCCGTTGGGTGGTTGTGCGTTTCGTTTTTGAACATAAGCAGCCAGTCTTCTTCGCGAGGTTCTTTATGATATTCGCCTCTTGCTGCATCATCACCGTCTCTTTCGGCGTTTTCTCCGGCTTCATCCCATACCCGCGCCTTTATCTTGATACTGCAGGCATTCACCTCATCTGATTCATCAAGATCGCTAAGCTGTCCTGATTTTTTCAGCAATTTCATTCCTATCGTAGCCATATCCATCAGACAGACCGGCCTTGAGGATGTGTCACCATACAGTGTCTGTCTGTGTTTCAAATATTCATCATAGCTCTCACGGATGGGACCGGTGAGATCGCCATTTTCAAATTCTATTTCAGTAAGTTCGGTA
>Ga0123356_10003327_pt1 | contig 16876 bp, 19 predicted proteins | sample TergutEmb28metaG_2_FD_92546 | JGI IMG/M metagenome (GOLD analysis project Ga0123356, IMG submission 92546) | Embiratermes neotenicus P3 segment gut microbial communities from Petit-Saut dam, French Guiana - Emb289 P3 | ecosystem: Host-associated > Arthropoda: Insects > Digestive system > Gut ...
AAGGCCGGGAGCAATGGGGCTTGTTTCTCATCGGGATGGCGGTGGCCTGCTACATCGCCTTCGTGGTCCTGAGTAAACTATTTTTGATGATGCCGCTGCGCGCCGGACTGCCTGTTTACCTGTTATTTCCAATGCTTGCCCCGGCGATTTATTGGCTTATGTGCTTCCTGCTGCACCGCTTCCCGGAAACAACCGCAAAGCCCGAGAGGAAAAAAAAGAATACGCCCGGGGAGGCATGGCTGCGGCGCTTGAAAAAATTACGGCCAACGCTCCATTCAACACGATCAAAGCTTTCGCCCGCGGTATTTTTTGGCGCGTTCCTTGCGGTGTTCGCGGTGCTTGGGCTGGGTTTGCTGGCGAACTATCCCGGCGGGCTTCGCAGCACGGACGTCGGCTGGCAATGGATGCAGGTGCAAACGGGGAAATTTGACATCTGGCACCCACCCATCCATACCATGCTAATTTGGCTTGTCACCAGGCTCGTGAACAGTTATGGCTTTTTTATCGCCGTGCAGATCCTGTTCTTCAGCCTGGTCTGCGGTTATATGGCGGCTACGATGCGCGCCTGGGGTCTGCAAAGGCTTTGGGTCGCGCTGCTTGTGTTCGCCGTTATTTCCACCCATTCCACCCGTGCGATAATGCTTTATGCCTACAAAGACAGCCTCTTCACCTGCTTTGCGTTTTGGACGATGATCTATGTGGCGAATATCGTGCTTTCCCGCGGGGAATGGCTGGGCAGGTGGGACAACCGCGTCGCCTTTGCCGTCTCCCTTGCGTTCACTTCATTGATCCGCGTCAATGGGTTTGTATTTACCGTACCCATCCTTGTGCTCCTATGCTTGCTGTACGCGAAAAAACAGACCGCCGGGTGCGTTTTTTCCGGCGCTCTGGCATTGGTCCTTGCCTTGGGAATCCAAGGCCCGCTTTATAAAACGGTTGGAGTGGCCAAGTTTGAGAGCAGATTCTATGAGGAACTGATTTGTCAGCCAATGAATGTTTTAACCTGCATTTATCGCGAGAACCCCGGCGCTCTGGATGAAGATGGCAGAGAAATGATGCAGCACCTAGCCACGCCGCAGCAGTGGGTTTCCATACGCAACAATTCGGGCGACTTTCGCTCGATAAAAGCACTACTAACCCCGCCGCTGCCGCGAATCCAGAAGGATCTCGGTCCAATCCTGGATGAGCTGGTTTCGTACTGCCCGCCGAAAAAATTGGCGTCCATGGTATGGCACGCAGTGAAAAACGAGCCGGTGCTCGCGGTAAAAACCATTATGAACGCCGGCAGTTTTATTTGGGATCCCACAATGATTCACCATGATATTGCCATTGGCCCGGAAGCCCTGGGGCTGATTATGATGGACGAAAATATGATCAACCGGCAGTTCGATGATTATCTGACGGGCGTCCATTTGAGGGAAAGCGTTCTGGCGGAAACCCGTATGCCTTTTTTCCAGACATTTCTGCTGTTCCAAACGCCGTACCGCATTCTGGAAGATTTCTTCCACAAGTTGACACCCGGCACTTTGCTGCAAAGCGCCGGCTTGCTATCACTCATGCTGATGCTGTGCATGTGGATTTCGCTGCGCCGCCGCCGAGGCTGGGCCGCGCTGCTGCTGGGTCTTCCGGTGTTTGCCAACAGCGTACCCGGCATGCTGCTGCTGCCAGGCCCGGATTACCGCATGCTGAATTTTGGCATGGTAATTGCGGCGTCGATGATTATTATTTGCCTCGCTAAAATCAAGGGTTTGGAGGAATGAAACCGTGGGCGTTTCAGATAGAATTCGTTCTCATACGAAGAGAATGATCAAGGTCATGCCGGGCATCGTGAATCGATGCCTGCGTTATGTCGTCGTCACGTTTGATATGCAGCCGGTGTTTTCGCACAGGGCAGGTTATGTATACAGCGACGGCGATTTTGTGCGCAACGCCGCCCTGGAGCTTGCCGCGCGCGAAATCGGGGAACGCGACGTGCCGGGCGCCGTCGCGGAGCTTGGCGTGTTCCGGGGGAGCTACGCAAAGCTTATCAATCGGGCCTTCCCGGACCGCAAGCTCTATCTGTTTGATACCTTTGAGGGGTTTGACCCCAAGGAGCATGACGCGGACCAGGAGCAAGGGTTTATCTCGAAGGCGGATGATTTTTCAGGCACTTCCGTGGATTTGGTACTGCGTAAAATGCGGTGCCCGCAAAATTGCATTGTGATAAAGGGGAAGTTCCCCGATTCCTCGGTTGGTGTGGAGGATACATTCGCTTTCGTGAGCATCGATTGCGATTTGTATCAGCCGACCTATGCGGGATTGATTTATTTTTGGGAACGGCTTGCGGCGGGAGGGTTCATCTTTATTCACGATTATCAAAACTCCATTTATTCCGGCGTGAAGGCCGCCGTTCGCTCGTTTTGCGACCAGCAAGGGATTGCGTACGCTTTTATGGCGGATATGTGCGGAAGCGCCGTGATCGCAAAGCCGCATCGGCAAAAATGACAAAAGATTTCATCCGCAAACAGTAAAATTCACTTGACATTCCCGCAGTATTCGGGTATACTGGACGTGCAATAAAAAAATGAAAGCGAGGGCAATGAAGCTATGTGCGATACCTGCAAAAAGATCATGAAAATTATCGGTATCATCGCGGCGATTGCGGCGGCGGCGGCAGCCGTGTATTTCCTGGTGATGAAACTCAAGGAAAAGAAGGCGCTGGGCGGCGACGACGACCTGGAGTCCTTCGTATCCTGCTCCTGCCTGGACGACGAGCCCATCCTCGTGGAAGACGAATAAGGCTAGGATTTAGGAAATAGCTATTAGGAGTTAGGATATGACGCCCTAACTCCTATTTCCTGATTCTTACTGACTGGCCTCTACTTTTCCTTTGGCCGGAAGACCAAGGATGCCGCGAGGCCGCAAAGAATCGCGAGGCCCGTGCCTGCCGCCGCGGCTGTAAACGGCCCGGTCAATATGCCCAGCCACCCCTGCTCCGCGACAGCTTTTTTGACGCCCTCCACCATGGCGTAGCCGAAGCCAGCCAAGGGCACGGCAGCGCCCGCATCCGCCCATTTTATAAGGGGGCCGTATAATCCCACGGCGCCAAGCACCGCGCCCGCCACCACGAACAGCACAAGAATACGCGCCATGGTGAGCTTCGTATAATCCAGCAGAATCTGCCCGACGAGGCAAAATGCCCCGCCCACCAAAAAAGCCTTCAGCAATGCCATGAACGTTTCCATGAAAATCCCTCTTTGCGTGTTTTTCTTGATGATAGCATGTCCACAAAAGGAGCTTCTATGAATCAGGACAGCCAATTCACCATTGGCATCGTGGGCCTTGGGCTCATGGGGGCTTCGCTGGCGCTGGCGCTGCGCGGATTCCGGGACGCCGCGCTCTTTGGCGTTGACGCGAACGAATCCGTTTGCGAAAAAGCGACGGCGGACGGCGTCGTCGACGAGGCCACCACGAACGCCGGGAGCGTTATGGCGCGGGCGGACCTGCTGATATTTTGCGTATATGCCCGTCACATTCCAAATATAATAGAAGCCAATGCGGCGCATCTAAAACCCGGGTGCGTCGTCAGCGATATCTGCGGGGTAAAAACGTCCCTCTACGAGCAAATCATGCCGCTTTTGCCGGATAAAATTAATTATGTGGGCGTGCATCCCATGGCGGGCAAGGAGCGCGACGGCTACGAAAACGCCGAGGCGGGGCTCTATAAGAACAGTGGGTTTTTGATTACTCCAACTGAAAAAAGCACAGAAACAGGTATTGCCCTGATGAAAGAGCTGGCCGGATATATCGGGGCCGCGCGGGTGCAGGTCACAACGCCCAGGGAGCATGACGCGGTCATCGCCTACACCAGCGGCTTGATGCACATCGCGGCGGCGGGGCTCTGCGTGAATCCGCACCCGGGCACGCGGCCCATCTTTACGGGAGGCGCCTTCCGCGACTGCACGCGCGTGGCGGATATCAACGCCGAAGCCTGGACGGAGTTACTCATGGACAACCGGGAGAACACCGCCCAGGCGCTGGACCAATATTTAGATGACCTGAATGCGATGCGCAATGCCTTAAACGAGAACGCTAGCGATCAATTGCGGAGCCTGTTGGCGAAGGCGGGTGAGAATAAGCGGAGATTACAGCAGCAATAAAGCAAAGGCAGGGTGAAGAACACCCTGCCTTTGTGGTTTTACATCATGTGTCCGGCAGCTGCGGCACAGCCGATTGCGCCGCACTAGCGGCACTCAAACGAATGGCAGCATGTGCTGTGCTCGCTGGTGACTTCCTTGGCTTCCTGCTGCACGTCGATTTCAGTGAGCGTGCAGCAATCCTCGCTTCTGTAGTTGAAACGGCACTGCGCCACATTGCAGTGAATATGCGGATTATAGTCCTGTTTGGCCATTTGGTTCACACCTTTCTTTTCGTTACGTATTTAGTATGTGCAGCGAAAAGCCGGCAATCCGTTCCTGATTATGGCAAACGGAGAAACACGCACGGCCCGCATCGCCTGGGGTCCGGCTTGCCGCCACGCGCCAGGGAGCAATAGCCTTCGCTCAGGCACAGGGGCGTTTCGGTCAGCGCGGCGGGGGCGTCCTTCGACGAATGCGTGAGGCCCTCCAGAACCTTCGACTGCCGCTCGAGGTGCGGGCGGTTCCAAAGCTCCAGGTGATCGACGACGCCCAGGAGCGTGAGCACCCCGCCCTCTGGCACGCCGCATAGCTCCATCAGGTGCTGCGGCAATATGAAGGCACCGTTGTTATCTGGCTGTAGCCTTGCCACGGAGCGCTCCATCCGCTGAAAATAAGCGGTTACATCGCGTTTTTCCGGAGCGGCCGCGCACAACTGGGCATCCAGGTGCCGCAGCAGCCGCTCGGCTTGCTTGGCCTGGCAGATATACAAAAACTGCACGCCAAAGCACAGAAGCTCCGGCTTCGCGCCCCATCGCTTATGCATTTCCTTGCGAACAGCCGGGGGCAGCACCGCGCCGCCGGCGGGCACCACCGCAAGAGAAAATCGGCCTTCAAACAATCTTCTACCACCTTATATGTTATGTTTAGTTATCGATTGCATATAAATTATTCCGCATGCACAAAAAATTCCGCCGGAAGACAGAGAAAAAACAGTCCGGCGCGGAGATTTCGTCCTCGAACGAAAGGGTCTCGCCAAGGGAGCAATCCGGCAACAGCAGGGTTTTGACCTGCTTTGCGCCGACGCAGCAGATCCGCAACGCGCCGCCCTGTCTGCTCAATCCCATAGGGGACGGGAACACACCCTCGCCGCCCACGCGCAGGACCATCTCCCGGCGTTCAAGGGAAAACCGCACCACGGCGTCGCGCTTTGGCGCGGTGAACCAGATATCCCCGTTGCTGAACACGAGATCATACGCCGGGCACTGGTTATATTCCAGCGGGAAAGCGCCGCCAAGGCTTCCGTTTGGGCGGAACAGGTGCAGGGCGCCGTCGGCCCGCAGTACGGCGCAGCCGCCGTCCGGCAAGCTCGCCGCGCGGCAGGAAAACACCTCGTCCAAGGTTTCGGCCACATGGCCGCCGATGTCGCCGAACTTGAGGTTCAGGAAGGTCGATTCCGCGACGGGCCTTGATTGCAGCGTTTCCCAGTCACAATAATAATACGACACGAACTGCCCGCCGGGCTTCGTGTCCCTGCGCGCGTACGCAAGCGCGAGCTCGTTCGCCGCAACGTCAAGCACCAAGGTGGAGATCAATTTCAGCTTCATAAACCTCAAAAAGAAGAGGCCTGCTTCAGCCTCTCCTGACTCCTGATTCCTTACTCCTGATTCCTATCGAAATCCCCACCAAGCCGGAACGGCGTGGAATGACCTGCCCTAAAAGCAGGTGGGTTGCCTCCCGCGCGTTCACGCTCCCTTCGTCCAAAAGAACCGATTGGCTCTCCCGGGAGGTCTGCAATCCAGCGTCGGAGTCCGGCTCCCTTATGAACGGTGTAGGGCCATCCAGACCGTAGTTATCGCACAAGGCAGGGATTTTGGTCGCTGTGCTGTATCCTATTTCAAACAGTGCAAGGGTTTTGGTCGCTGTGCTGTGTCCTATTTTAAGCGGTGCATGGTTTTTGGCCGCTGTGCTCCGCCAAAAATCATGAGATGTTTTGGGGGGCTATTTCCTCCGGATTCCGGCGGGCAAATTCCTGGCCCACCTCGTCATGCTCCGCGTCGTCATCCAACGGGGAAAGCCAAATTTCGCCGTCTTCTTCTTCCACGCGCAGAAGAATCAGCTCGTCTTCTTCTTCCCCTTCCTCGCCCACCAGCGGAACTAGAGCGACATAGGTGCCCCTGGCATGTTTGCCCTCGAAATCCTCGATGCGGTCAAATTCCTCGAACACGTGCTCCTTGCCGTCTTCGTCCACAACGCTCACGATGTCGTTGCCGAAGTCCTCCAGGGCCTCGCTGTCGAATTCCTCAATGCCGTCGCCCGGTCGAAAAATATTGTCGCCAGCCGCCATATCGCGCCCTCCGTGATCCCGTTCATTTCTTGTTCTCAATTCTACATCATTTCGGGCAAATAGTCAAGGGGTTTTCGTAGGAAATTTTTTACGGCTGAAACGCTTGCCTTTTTTCCGGCGATGTAGTATACTAGAATTTGATTTTTTCAATCAGGATGATGTGTGCAGGAGGGATGTGGATTTATGGCAATGTTTCTTCCGTTCCGGGCCATCCGCCCAAGGCCGGAACTCAGCGCCCGGGTGGCGGCGCTGCCCTACGATACCATGAGCGCGGCAGAAGCCCGCGTGCTCGTTAAAGACAATCCCCTGTCGTTTTTGCATATCGACATGGCGGAAATCGATTTGCCGATGGGCATTGACCAATACAGCGATGTTGTCTACAAAACGGCTGCCATGAACCTGCGGCGAGGAATTGCGGATGGCGTGTTCGTCCAGGACGAGGCGGCCCGGTTCTATATTTATCGCCAGACATGGAAGGGCCGCGTGCAAACCGGGCTCACAGGCTGCGCTTCCATCGACGACTACAAGAACGACGTCATCAAGAAGCACGAGCTCACCCATCCGCATAAAGAGACGGACCGCATCAAGCATGTTACCGCGTGCAACGCCAATACGGGGCCTATCTTTTTGCTTTACCGCGACAGCCAGGGCGTGGCTGTTTTGTTGGACGATTGGTGCGCGGCGCATGCCCCGGAATCAAGCTTCGAGGGCCCTGGCGGCGCGTTGCAGGAGATTTGGCCCATGGACACCGCGTTGACGACGATTTTACAGGCCGCTTTTGACGCCACCCCTGCGCTTTACATTGCCGATGGACACCATCGATGCGCTTCCGCCGCTCACGTTGGCTTTGCCCGCCGCGCCGCAAACCCAGCGCATACCGGGCAGGAAGAATATAACTTCTTCCTGGCCGTGGCGTTTCCGTCGCATCAGCTGGCTATCCTGGATTTCAATCGTGCTGTAAAAGATCTAAACGGTTTGACGGCGGCCGCATTCCTCTCCCGCGTGGAGGATCTGTTTTTTCTGGAATCCTACGGTCTGGCCGGCACGCCCTATCATCCGGAAGGCCGCCATTATTTCGGCATGTTCCTGGACGGCCAGTGGTATAAGCTCCGTGCCCGCAGGGGCACCTTTGACGCGAAGGACCCTGTGTTAAGCCTGGACGTGGAAATTTTGCAGCGGAATTTGCTGGCCCCCATTTTGGGCATCAAGGACCCGCGCAGAGATCATCGCGTTGAGTTCATTGGGGGTATCCGGGGCTTGGAAGAGCTTGAGCGCCGCTGTCAACCAGGCGATATGCGTGTGGCATTCGCCATGCACCCAACCACGGTGGATGAGCTCATGGCAATCGCGGACAACGGTGATATTATGCCGCCAAAGAGCACGTGGTTCGAGCCGAAGCTGCTCAGCGGGCTGTTCATACATGATTTGGAGTGAGAGCAAAAGTTCATCTTTAGTCATAGTCATAACATCCGGGGTAAGGTTCATGATTCTGGAGTATGGGATGAGGTTCATGATTCATTTGCTCGTATTCAAGTAAATCGTCGTCAAGAAATTCTTCTTCAAACGAGAGCAAAGGTTCATGATGAGTTTCGTATTTACACATTTCGTTTTCGCATTCACACAGTTCATATTCTAGCAAGAGTAGATAGCGCTCGACTTCCAGAGATGATAGCTTATGTTTCATGGTTGCCTCGCTTTCTTTGTATTAAAGTTCAAATATTTGAAAAACGCGTCTGACCACCACGCCTTTCACTACTACCCCATTTCAGACAGGCAATTGTTCTCTGTAAGTGATAACAATTCACAAATTATTTTTTCAGGCAATATCTTCACAATGGAGTTGATCTTATGAAACCCTACATCCCATCAGAAATCGAACCCAAATGGCAGCGTCGCTGGGACGAGTCCGGCGTGTTCCACGCGAAGCAGGACTTTAGCCTGCCGAAATTTTTTGCCCTCATCGAGTTTCCCTATCCTTCCGGGCAGGGGCTGCACGTAGGGCATCCCAGGCCATACACGGGCCTCGATATCGTTGCGCGCAAACGGCGGCTGCAAGGGTACAATGTGCTGTATCCCATCGGCTGGGACGCCTTTGGCCTGCCCACCGAAAATTATGCTATCAAGAATAAGATTCATCCGGAAGTTGTTACGCAGCAGAACATCGCGCGATTTAAAGCGCAGGCGAAGGCCCTTGGCTTCAGCTTCGACTGGTCGCGGGAAATCGACACCACAGACCCCGCCTACTACAAATGGACGCAGTGGATTTTCCTTCAAATGCTCAAAAAAGGCCTTGCCTATAAAAAAGAAATGCCCGTAAACTGGTGCACCAGCTGCCGGTGCGTGCTCGCCAACGAAGAGGTCGTGGGCGGCGCGTGCGAGCGCTGCGCCAGTGATGTCATCCAAAAAAAGAAAAGCCAGTGGATGCTGAAAATCACGGCGTATGCCCAGCGCCTGCATGATGATCTGGATGACGTAAATTATATCGAGCGGGTGAAGGTGCAGCAGCGCAACTGGATTGGCCGCTCCACCGGCGCGCAGGTGAAATTTTCCACGACTGCGGGCGACGATCTTGAGATTTTTACAACGAGGCCCGATACCCTCTTCGGCGCGACCTATATGGTCATGAGCCCGGAACATCCGTTTTTGGATGAATGGAAGCCTCTGCTGAGTAATTTTAATGAAGTTGATGCCTATCGCCGCACAGCGGCCAAAAAATCTGACTTTGAGAGGACGGAGCTGAATAAAGAAAAAACCGGCGTGCGGCTCCAGGGCGTTGCGGGCGTCAATCCCGTTAATGGCAAGGAAATCCCCATCTTCATTTCAGATTACGTGCTCATTTCCTATGGCACCGGGGCCATCATGGCGGTGCCCGGACACGACACCCGGGACTGGGAGTTCGCCCGCGCCTATGATTTGCCAATCATCGAAGTGGTGTCCGGCGGGAATATTGAAAAAGAGGCCTTCACTGATTGCGCCGTTGGCGTGATGGTAAATTCAGGATTTATGGACGGAATGTCCGTAGAAGAAGCTCAGAAAGCCATGATTGAATTTTTGGAAAAGTCTGACATAGGACATGAAAAAGTGCAGTTTAAACTGCGGGACTGGGTGTTTGCCCGCCAGCGTTACTGGGGCGAGCCAGTTCCAGTCGTGCATTGTGCTAAATGTGGAACTGTAGGATTGCCGGAAGATCAGCTGCCTTTGCTTTTGCCGAAAGTAGAAAAGTACGAGCCGACAGAAACAGGCGAATCTCCTCTTGCGCTGCTGGACGACTGGGTCAACACAACTTGTCCGGAATGCAATGGGCCGGCTAAACGGGAGACCGATACCATGCCGCAATGGGCGGGCTCCAGCTGGTATTTCCTGCGCTACTGCGACCCGGAAAACGGCGACGCCCTGGCCTCCAAAGAGGCCCTGGATTATTGGATGAACGTGGATTGGTACAACGGCGGCATGGAGCACACCACGTTGCACTTGCTTTACAGCCGGTTTTGGCACAAGTTTTTGTATGACATCGGCGTGGTGCCCACCAGGGAGCCCTACCAAAAACGCACCAGCCATGGGATGATTCTTGGGGAAGACGGAGAGAAGATGTCGAAGTCCCGGGGCAACGTGATCAACCCCGACCTCATTGTGGAGCAATTTGGCGCGGATACGATGCGCCTATATGAGATGTTCATCGGCGACTTCGAAAAATCCGCGCCCTGGAACTCCGCCTCCATCAAGGGCTGCCGCAGATTCTTGGAGCGCGTCTGGAATTTGCAGGGTATTTTGGTCAACTTTGATGGCTATCTCAAAGAACGCGAAGGCGAAATGCATCGCACCATTCGTAAAGTGACCAGCGACATCGAGAATTTAAAGCACAACACCGCTATCGCGGCACTCATGGGCCTGCTCAACGTGATTTACGACTCCGGCAAGGCTACAAAAGGCGAGCTGAAGGCCATACTATTGTTATTGAGCCCTTTCGCCCCGCATATTGCAGAAGAAATTTGGGAACTGCAAAATTTCGGCGGCACGATTTCAGATCAAAGCTGGCCCACTTTTGACGAAGTCAAGTGCCAGGCGCTGGAGGCCGAAATATTGGTGCAGGTGAACGGCAAGGGCAAGGCGCGGCTGATGATGGCCACGAATTTATCTCAGAGCGAAGCGCTTTTACTTGCCAAGACGCAACCGGAAATCGCACAGTTGCTGGAGGGCAAAACCCTCGTGAAGGAGCTTTACGTGCCCGGGCGGCTGATTAACTTGGTGGTGAAATGATACAATTTTGTAAACAACACAGAAAAAGGTTGACATTCCTTTGGAGTTTCGGTATAATGGAATGCAGTTGGTTTTTAATTCTACGAATGTATTGAGGGGAGGGAATCTCATGAGTCAGGTTAGAGTGAAGGAAAACGAATCCTTGGACAGCGCGTTGCGCAGGTTCAAAAAACAAGCCTCCCGCGACGGTATTATCCAGGAAGTTCGCAAGCGCGAGCATTACGAAAAGCCGTCTGTGCGGAAAAAGAAGAAGTCCGAGGCGGCGCGCAAACGCAAATTCAAATAACCAGTTTGGGCGCGGCCAACGAGGCTGCGCCCAAATTTGGTTTCAGGGATCAGGATACAGGATTCAGGAGTTGTTGGTATGAAGCGCTTCTATCATTTATTGCTTGCGTTTGTTATTGCTGTGATTTTTATGACGCCGGCCGTCGCCGCGCCAAAAAACTGCTGCGGCCAAAGCCCGGTGATCATTTTGCAGGGCTACAGCGGGCCGCAGTTATTCCTGGATGCAGGAACCGAGCGAGAGCAGCAGATATGGGGACCGCGGCTGGGGGGCGAAAACACGCGCTCCGTGCTGGAGGTGGCCTTCCAGGTGCTGCCCCGGCTGATTCTGGACGCGGGCGGCAACAGCGATAAAGTGATCGAAGGTCTGGGCGAAGCGATGAAGCTACTGGAAAAAATGGCCATGGACGATGACGGCACTTCGAAATATAGCGTGAGCGCAAAGCCCCATGGCGCGCGTGATTCCCGCTGGGACAGGATGCTGGAGAGCAAGCAGGAAAAGTTCAACAACCAGCGTGCCATTACGCATACCCTCACGGAGCACATTCCGGCGGACCATATTTATGTCTTCGCCTGCGACTGGCGGCAAAGCAATATGCAATCCATTGATGCCCTGCATGAATTTATTCAGGAAATCAAGGCGGAATCAGGGCATGAAAAAGTAAGCCTGTTCGCCGTGAGCTATGGCGGGCAGCTGGCGACCGCGTATTTCACTTATTATGGCGGCGCGGATATCGACCGGGCAGTGCTGCACTCCCCGGCCATCCGCGGCACGGAATTGATGGCTGAACTGCTGGACAACGAGGAACTCACCCTGGACGCGGTCGCGGCGCTGGATATGGCCGCGGTGTTCCTGCAGCGGGAGCTTTCCATCGCCCAGCGCGCCCAGGACGTGAGCATGGAGCAAATCAGCGACATCGCCGTGCGCATACTGCAATCCTTCAGGCCCCTGGCCCTGAACTTCGGGAGCCTCTGGGACCTTGTGCCCATGGAGGCGTATGACCGCCTGAAGGCCCGGTATCTGGATCCCGTGAAGCACGCGGATATCATCGCCCGGGCGGATAAAATACATTACGACATGATGCCGAACGCCGGCGAAACCCTGCGCCGCATGCAGCTGGAGGGCGTGAAAATCGCGATTATTTCGGGCTGCGACGTGCCTCTCGTGACGAAAAACCAGGTCAATTCCGATTTCATCATCGACATTGGCTCCATCACCGGGGCAAAAACACAACGCCTGGACAGCGCCGCGTTCTTCACGGAGCAAAACGGCGAGGTTTGCGCCGACCCTGCGCATATGCACATTTCCCCCAACGGCCGCGTCGACGCCAGCGGCGCCTACCTGCCCGAGCACACCTGGTTTTTCGCCAGGCAGTACCACGCCATGGCCGCCTGGGATATTTACGCCAGCGATTTGTACTGCAAATGGCTCTTCACAGACGAAATCGAAGACATCTATTCCAGCCCCGCCTTCCCGCAATTTAGGGAGTCCTGCAATCCTTCCGACGGCCTGGAAGCCCGCTTTTCCGAAAGCGTGAGCGGCTATCTCACCGCGGACGACGACACGCTGCTCCTGAAAAATCTCTCGAAATATAGCATCAGCCTGATTTCCGTGAAGGCGGAGGGCCTGAAATTCGAAGTGCCCATGGTCAACCGCATTGTCATAGCGCCCGGCGAAACCGCGCGTTTGCGCTATGACACGGCGCTCCCAAGCGCCCGGCGGCGCTTCACCATCACCGCCGAATACCTGCGGGAAAGCGCCGTGCAGTCCAAAGAAACCCGCACGTTCGACTTCATCGCGCTGCCCTCCCACGAAGCGAGGCCGGAAGCGCTGCGCTTTCCATCGGCGCAGGCGGCAAGCGTTCCCGCGCGGCGGTTCCGCCCCGCGCGCGCGCTGATCAACGCCGCCATCGCCGGGGCGAGCGTGGGCTTCGCGGCCCTGGCCGTGGGGGTAATAATGAAGGGCAGGCTGCGGGAGGACTGAGTTGAGAATTGATAACGCATAGTTGATAATTATTATAATAGCTGACCTGCACTATAACGCGTGGGCCAGCTTTTGATGTTTGAGATAACGCTGGTCATACTGCGGCACAGCCGCCTAAATGTCCGCAACGACCCCCTTTTTGAGGATCACGTTGGCGTAAAGCTCCGTTTCGCCCGTGGCGACAACGGCATAGGCCTGCCTGGCGCGGTCGTAGAAGGCGAAGCGCTCCACAAGCTCCACATGGCGGTCGCCTTCCCGGCGGAGGATACATTTGCTGTATTCCTGCCAGATGGGCGGGCGGATGTTGGGGTCGCCTGTGTCCATAAGGGAAACGGGGCACTCCACAAAGCCGTCCAGAGGGAAAAATTGCAGGATGGCGTCCAGCAGCTCGGGGATGCCGTGGCCGTCCGCGCGGACCAGGCGCTTTGCCAGGGCCCCCGAGGGGAAATTCGCGTCGCCCAGCACGATTTCGTCGCCGTGCCCCATTTCGCCAAGGGTTTTGAGCAGCTCCGGCGAGAGGATGGGCGGGATATTCTTCAGCATAAGATGCCCTCTTTTCATCCAGTGATATACCATATATGTACGAAAATATCCTAGCAAATATGATTTACGTCCTGAAAATTTTCGGGAAGTGTTTGTTGACAGCCGCCGCGATGGGCGCGTCGAGTTTATCGAACGGTTTTTCCAGCAGGATGATCAAATACATGGCCGCAAGGCCGCACAGCGTGCCCACAAACGCGCCGCCGATGACATCCGTAGTGTAATGCACGCCAAGATAGATCCGCGAAAAGCCAACGCCCGCCGCAAGAACAATGGCGATCATCGCCCATGGGCGCAGGTTCCGGCCCACCCAAACAGGGCGCAGGCCGAAGAAGAGCCCCATGGCCCCCGCGAAAGAAATCGCCGTATGCCCGGAAGGGAACGCCTTGCCGCCGGGATAGTTGGTCAGCGCGGGATAGACATAGTCCCGTGCCCACTCGACGAAATTGGCGTCGTAGGGCCGGGGCCTGTCGAACAAGGGCTTCATTACAGCATTGGTCGCGATGACATTGAGCAGAAACGCCAGCAGCATCACGACGCCTGCCTTGCGGGTTTTGTTGAACAGCAGCAGCGCCACGGCGATGGCGATCCAGAAAAACCCGCCGTCGCCAAGCCGGGTGATGAGGGTGAAAAAGCCGTCCCAAAAGGGGTTAGCGCCAGGCTGGAATGTTTGCGCGATCCACTGGGCGACCGCACCGTCGAAGGGCAAGAAAATGTCGAACATAAAAATACCTCCATTTTATTTACTTTACGCTGATAAATACTCCGCTTTCTTTTGGAATGCGGATCGCGCCGTCGCGGATTCTGACCGCTTCAAAATAGCCATATAATTGTGCAAGCATTGGGCCATCTAACGTGCCGTTCGCGAAATACATGGTAGATTTCAGCCAATCGATCAAATCACACGTGTTTGTGACAGCCAATGCATCTTCAAATTCCAGCCGTTTCACGCTGGAAAAATAATTGTTTAGCAATTCCCCGCCGTTTTGGAGCGTAAACGAAAACGTTTCCGCGAAGCACTCGGACTGAGGATAAAACTGCTGAATGGCACATCGCATATATTCGTGTTGCCCATTGGTCCCAAGCGTTGCCGCGTAAAAGCGGCCGCCCGGCTTCAATATTCTTCGTGCTTCTGAAAGAGCTTTCGCTAAATTCGGCACATGGTACAGCATAAAGTTCGCAATGATGATATCAAACATTTCAGCTTCGAAAGGGATATTCTGCACGTCGATGATCTGAAATTCAGCGCCATTCAGCGAATTTTTCTCTCGCGCCGCGCGCAGCATGTCTTGCGAAAAATCGGAGAGAATCAGCTTGCAGCCATTGGGCAATCGCCTGCCCTGCCACTGCGCGCCGTTCCCGCAGCCAAGCTCCAAAATGGCGTCATTTTCTTTGATTTCATACCGCTCGAACAGCCAAGGATAAAGGCCCTGCCGATTGGTGCTGTATTTCGCGTGCAGCTGCATCCGGATCGAGAGATTCTTATCGTCTGCGTATTGCACTTTGACCGCCTCCGACTGATTCATGTGGCATCTCCAATCAATACCGCCCGAACCGGCGAACCTTCACAGCCGGCGAGCTTTAATGGAAAAGCCGCGAGCGTATACTTGCCGGGCGGCGCGTTCGATAAATCGAGGCCTTCCAGCAGGACGATCCCCGCGTCCAGCAGAATCCGGTGCACTTCCACCGTGTCTTCCGGGGAGGAAACGCTTTGCGGCTCCACGCCAAGCAGGCGAAGCTTTGAGCTTGTCAATTGCTTCGCGAGTTCTGGTGTAATTTCAGCCGTTCCCTTCAAGAGAACCCGCTCTTCATCGCCGATTTCAGAAAGACAGTCCAGCACCAGGCAGGGACCGTAGAACACATCCAGCGGGAGCTCGTCAATCGCCTGCCCGTTTTCGATGAAATGCAGCGGCGCGTCGATGTGCGTGCCGTTGTGCGCGCCGAGCTGGATGTTCGTCATCTGGTACGTGTCGCGGGGCATTTCTTTTACGCGGTCAAAACTTGGACTCAAATCGCCGGGGTACACGCGGCAAGAGAACAGCTCCTGGGTGAGGTCAATCATACGCATGTCGCTCCATCTCCTGTTTGGTCAGCCCGTTCTTCTTCCCCTCGAGCCGGAAACCGGCGTCCCCGCCGCGCATGTACAGGGCGCGCGGCATATTCGGCGAGCATATGATATCCTCCCCGCCATCCCCAGTCAAAATATGCCCCGCGAGGATATCCAGAGCTAGATTGCGTTTTTTTACTGCGCCGCGCCCCAAGAGCTTCCCCATGGGAGTGGTCGTTAAAAGCAGAGCCCCGCCACCGCCGACTGCCAGGGCCTGCCCCCAAAGAAGCCCCGCGCGGGCACACCAGCTGCGCATCATTGAGATTGCAGCGGCATTTTGTTCACCTTCATAAAAGCCGTTGTTCACGAGCACGTAAACACGGGCGCCGGGCAGCATATCTTGTTCATGCTCGACCAGCTCGCGCAGCAGGTTCGAGGGAATGCCGTCCACGTACAGCGGGAAGGCGAACACATAGGCGTCGCAGGGTTCCCCCCAGCCGGGGACAATCTCACAGCCGGGCAGCTTTTTCTCCAGGCGTTCGAGCAGATACCCCGACGCGGTATTCCCCTTCCTGGGGCTTCCGTTGATAAAAGCAACCTTCATACACTTACCTCCAATTCTTCCGCGCCGCCATAAAATACGACCGCGCTGCTCGCCGCGTGCATGTTGCGGGCGTTGGCGGCCAAATAGCGCCGCGCGGTTTCACGCTCCGCCTCGTTGATATCGCCATACAAATGCCAGGCGAGTTCCATCCGACGCTCATATCGAGGAAGGTGGTGCATTTCACCCTCGTAGATATGAAACCAGGGCAGCGAACAGCCGATTTGCCGATCAATTACAGCCTTGATATCGGGCGAAAATCCGCCGTAATAGCAGCGGCTGATGATGGTAAGCCGATCCGCCTTTGCAAGGAGCTTGCAAAATTCCTGCCCCCGGTCGGGTATGACGCACGCGCCGGGCGTTTTAACCCAGCAGCCGTAGCAACCGACGCAGTGCTTTACGCCAGGGGCGGCGGCAAACAGACGAACCGTTTCGCTCGGCACGGGCAAATGCTTGCGCGCCTGCTCGGGGGATAAGTCGTGCAGAATCAGGTGCATAGGGGCTCTCCTATTCCTCATAGCTGTGCCTGCAAATAGCGAGCAATCAGCGCGTCATAGGCGGCGGCGCGCTCGAATACTTTGGCGCACAGCTTCAAGCGATTCTCTTGGCTCACATCGCCGTTTTGTTTCATTTGAGAGATAACGCCTTCATAATCTTCTGGGTCAACGATCGCAATCACGTCCTGATAATTTTTTGCCGCCGC
>Ga0123356_10003328_pt1 | contig 16875 bp, 16 predicted proteins | sample TergutEmb28metaG_2_FD_92546 | JGI IMG/M metagenome (GOLD analysis project Ga0123356, IMG submission 92546) | Embiratermes neotenicus P3 segment gut microbial communities from Petit-Saut dam, French Guiana - Emb289 P3 | ecosystem: Host-associated > Arthropoda: Insects > Digestive system > Gut ...
CGAGAGTCCGCTCAAACAATCGCAACGAGCGCTCTACAGTATTGAAGCGGCGTCCCAGGGCGCGTACACCTCCTTGAGGCCGAGACACTCGATCCGGTCGTCACAACCCCTGTGACGAGCGGCTCGAGCGAAACAAACATGGAGGACCCCAGCGGCAACACGAACTTCAACGCAGAGAATCTCAAGGCGGCAACCGGGGACTACTGGGGCGTGATGGCCCTGACGCTCCGCATGGCGATGCGTGGGACTTCGAGTCAGCAATGGAAGGTCCCGTGAACAATGGCCAATGGCCAGTGGTAGCGCCAACTGGGTCTTACAGCGAGCACCTGCCGCGGACCACGCTAGCCTTGGAGTTTCTGGTCGATACCCAATCCCCCTCCGCGAGAGATCGCGAAGGGGGATCTTCTGTTGCCGGACCTGTGTCCCAGAACCAAGATTGCAGACTGCCCGACCGACGCTTCGGGATCACGCAAGGCATGCAACAACGCATCAACTGACTCTTCGAGGAATGCCCTGTCGAACAACCTCATTTGGGCGAGCACGTCAGCTCCGACAGCGGGTTCACACGGACACTACTGGCGAAAAGTGACGGACTGGACGCGATTCAACTGCTTCCCTAGAGCCCAGGGCATTGCTTCCCTAGAAGACAGAGCACTCAAACGACCCCTCCCAGGCGCTCCCGCTTCGGGCCCGCCCGAGGTGGGGCGGGGAAGCCTCGGATCGGAATGGCACGACGCGGTGTCGTCGCCGACTTGCGCGAGGCCCCTTCTGGCATAGAATCGCCGTGGCTGCGGCTCACACACTCCTTGACCACCATGCCCTCATTTGACGTCGTCTCCGAGCTCAACGCACACGAGGTCGCCAATGCCGTCGACCAGGCCAACCGCGAGCTTGGGCAACGCTTTGACTTCAAGGACACCGGTGCGCTCTTCGAGCTGCAGGAGCTCACCGTCACCCTGAAGGCGCAGGTGGACTTTCAGCTCAAGCAGATGCTGGAGATCCTGAAGCTCCGGCTCGCCAAGCGCGGTGTCGATCTCGCCTGCCTGGACGTCAAGGACCCACAAACGACCCTCTCCTCCGCGCAGCAGGAAGTGGTGCTCAAGCATGGAATAGATGCCGAGACCGGCAGGAAGATCACGCGCCTCATCAAGGACTCGAAGCTCAAGGTCCAGGGGAGCCTGCAGGGCGACAAGGTCCGTGTCACCGGCAAGCAGCGCGATGACCTGCAAGCCGCCATCCAGCTCCTGAAAGGAGCAAAGGTCGAAGTCCCGCTACAGTTCAATAACTTCCGCGACTGACGGCCGCGATTCGCTGGCAGAGCAGCTCGGTCGCATCGATTGCGCTCGGACCCAGGCGGGAGAACCCCTGGTCCTCGAAGGCGATGAGGCCATGCCGAATCGCTTTCAGGCTCCCGAAGCGCTTCCATTCGGCCAGCCAGGCGGCACCCTCCCCAGGCGGGGCCAGCGCGATGATGATGTCAGGATTGCGCGTGATCACCGCCTCCGGGCTCACCACCGCACTGAGCTGCTGAATGTCTGCGAACACGTTCCGGGCGCCGCACAACTGCAGCTGATCGGTCATCAGCTGAGGCCCTCCAGCCGTATAGACGGGACGATTCCACAGCTGCAGCAGCACCGTCGGCGAGCTGCCGCCGGCGTAGCGCTGCCGCAGCTGCTCTAGGCGCGCCTCGACCTCGTGTGCCGCCTTGTCGGCGGCGGCATCCGTCCCGGCGAGCGCGCCGAGCCGCCGTAGCGAGCCAGGCATGTCAGCCAGCCGGTTCAGCTGCTGACGGTACAGGGGGATCCCGAGCTGCTCCAGCTTCTGTATCTGCGCGGGATTCCCGCCGCCCGGCCAGACAACCACGACATCCGGACGCAGGCTCACCAGGCGCTCGATATCCACGCCCGCCGCGTCGCCGATGCGCGGGACCTGGCGGGCGGCGACGGGTTGGTCCGAGTACTCCACCGTTGCGATGAGCTGGCTGCCCGCACCGGCTACGAACAGCATCTCCGTCGCGCCAGGCGCCAGGCTGACAATGCGCAAGGGCGCACTGCGGACCGTGACACGCCGGCTCTCGTCGTCGCCGACAGCCCTGGCAACGTCCGCTGCCCGGACGATCATACAGGCGAGCAGCAAGCTGGCGACGAGAGCGAGGAGCCGTGTCACGGCCTCGCCTCGGCTGAGCAGGTGGGACATGGCCAAAGGGGACGCAACGCGATGCTGAACCTCACGATGTCCTCCGAGTTCCTACAGCCTAATCCATGCTACCAGAACGAGACGCACCGCCAGATAAGGCCACCGCGGCTAACGGCTCCAGTGAGCAATGTCGATACGGCATGCATTGTCGCCGCAAAGTTTGAACTCCGCTGGCTGACCTTTAGACTGCGGGGGGAGAAAACATCGTGAGCTTGTATGAACCGTGATCGCCGGGCGCCATCAGTTCCCTTGCTTGGATGCCGATCGCATCGGCCAGCGCAGATTCTCCTGGGAACGCTGGCTTGAGAGATAGTCGGACCCATTGGACATTGGCGCCAGGTTTGCCGTGCGTGCACGAGCAGCTGCCAGCGACGGACGTTGACGCATGGGCTAAGGGATGCGGCCCAACAGCGGCGCAGATCACGCCAAGAAGGTAACTTGAGCGCCGTAGCTCTTGTACACCGACGCAGCGCGCCGGTCGCAAGTGATCAGCTCCGCAGAGTTCGCGGCGGCCGTGGCAGCAACCAAGGCATCATAGGCCGAGCCACCCGTTACGCCGTGCTCGGGCAACTCCAGAATGAAGCTCTGGTAGGCCTCCCCTTGCAAACATAGATAGGGCTCAGGGAATCGTGCGCGTAGAAAGTCACGAACCAGATCAGCCGACGAACGGTGCGGAGGCGGCAGCCGAGTGAGAACGGAGCAAGTCTCCAGCGCGCAATGCGCGATCAGGCGCGCGCCCTCGTCGAGCGCTTTCCGGGCACGCTCGTGGTGCTCGTGCCAGGATGCGAATGCAGCGACGACGACGCTCGTATCAAGCGCCTTCAACGGCGTATTTGTTCAAGCGTTTCACGAACTTCGTCGGCCGTGAGCGGGGGCAGCTCGTCAGCCGGAACCGCAACGACCCCCCTGCCGCGCGTCTCCAGCGACATTGACGTTGCCGCAATCTCGATCTCTAGCCGCCCGTCTCCCACGCGTACCTCGAGGGCCTGGCCGGGTCTCCATTTCAGGGCCTGGCGTAGCGCCTTCGGGACGACGATTCGTCCGGCCGAATCCATGGTAGTTCTCATGGTATGATTATACCATCCATATGGCTAGCTCGCCACCAGCATCACCAAGCCGGGGCGCGTCGCCGCGCCTTGCGCCGAGGTCGCCTGACCAATATGCGCGGCACACCGCTCGCGTCCCCAGCGGCACGAGTCGCGCACCCACGCTGCCTGATCCGACCGGCGCGCCGCACACCGCCGGTGCGCGCCAACGTGAGCTGCCAGGCGACTGACTGTTAGGAACTGTAAGACATTGCAGCGTCGGGCAGATGGGCGGGGTGTTTGGCGCGCAGGTTCCTGTGGCAGGATGGGACAGGCGCCTCGAAGCGCGCCACGTGCGTCAGCCAGTGGGAATGACGGGGGGAATTCATCGTGGTGACTCCAGGTTCGCGGTCTGTGCTCACATGGATAGTCCTGTGCCTTGTCCTCACCTGGGCCGGATACTCGGAGGCGGCGGAGCTCTCTTCCGGCGTCCAGAAGCGCATCCGGCAGGCGACCTTCGAGGTCGTCCAGCCGAAGCCGCCGGAGGAGGGAGTCACCTACGAGCGTCCCCTGCCTCTTGACCTTCTGCCCTACCAGGAACGGACCGATCACTATCGCTCGATCGGCACGGCCTTCGCGCTGGGACCGAACCGCTACGCCACGGCAGGCCACGTGATCACAGTGGGGAACGGCAGCCAGGCAGGCCCACCCGCGCTGCGCGACGCCAGCGGCAAGGTGTACGAGATCGCAGACGTGCTGGGATACGCCGAGCGGGAGGACTTCGTGGTCTTCTCGCTGCGCAACCCTCCTGCGGCCGTGCAGGCCCTGGCCACGGGCCCAAGGCCCGCGCTCAATGATCCGGTGTACTCGGTGGGCAACGCTCTCGGCGCGGGCGTCGTGATCCGCGACGGGGTCTTCACCTCAGAGACGCCGGAGGAGCAGGATGGTCAGTGGAAGTGGCTGCGCTTCACGGCCGCCGCCTCGCCGGGCAACAGCGGCGGCCCCCTGGTCGATCGCGACGGGCGGGTGGTCGGGGTGATCCTGCGCCGATCTCCGCAGGAGAACCTCAACTACGCGCTACCGATCAGCGAGCTGCTCAATGCCAAGCCCGGCGAGGGCCGCATCGTCGGCCACGCCACACTGCGCTTCTTTGCGCTGGCGGACGCCACGCAGACCATCCACCAGAACGAGCACTTCGCCCTGCCGCTGCCGCTTGCGGAGTTCTACCGGACCACCCACCGCATCACCGCAGCCAGCATCGAGCGCGGCTACACGCAAATGGTGACCGACAACGCCGCCAAGCTGTTCCCGAACGGACCGGGCTCGGAGCGCCTGCTGCGCGTGGTCGAGCGTCAGCTGTTCCCGACCCTGATGCGCGAGGGTGGCAGCGGGGAGTGGGGGATGGGCACATCGAACCCCGGATCGACGCAGCTTGACAAGAATGGCTTCGTGCAGCGCGGCGGCCTTTTCTTTCGCTTGCATGCGCCGGACGATGTCAGCATCGCGAGCCTCACCAGCGACTCGAAGGGATTCATGGACCTGATGCTGAAGGCGATGCCGGAGCGCCGCTCCGTGGGAAGCGATTCTGTGCGGATCACCTCCCTTGGCAAGGCCGCCGACGACAGCCGCCACACGGATGCCTATGGCCGGGTGTGGCAGGTGCGCACGTGGCCGATCCCCTTCGAGGATGTGCGCCTGACGGTGGTGTCCCTCGCCACCCCGGACGGCCTGGTGGGGCTCATGCTACGCGCGCCCAGCGGGCTGTCTGATGTGCTCCTGGAGGAGCAGGAGCGGATGCTCGATTACGTGTTCGTGACGATGCAGGGCACGCTGGCGCAGTGGCAGGCGTACCTGAGCGAGGAAAGGAGCTTGCTACCGGCCTCCTTCGCGTCGCTCACGATCCAGATCGATCCGGAGCGCCGCGTGCACGTGCATTCATCGCACTACGACTTCGATGTGTCACCACCTCTGGTGAAGCTCAGCAATAGCAGCATCCTGCGCTTGAACTTCAGCTATTTCCGCGAAGGCGAGCACGTGGTGTGGGGGCTCGGAGGCGTCGCGGTCGGCGAGGGGATGCAGGAGCACAACTGGGTCAACTTCAAGCGCTGGTCCGCGCCGGCAAGCACCTTGCCGGATAGCGTCCAGGCGGAGTGGCGCAAGACGGTCAATCACGAGTATCCGTTCAACTCGACCGTCCATGCGGTAAACGGCGAGGCCAATATTGCCACATCCGTTGCGGGCTCCCCGCAGCTCTACTACACACTCGGTGTGGACGCGGACGCCGGTCAACAGCAGGGGCCCATGAGCGAGAAGCTCGCCCTGCTGGTGAAGGCCTTCAAGGCGACGGAGCAGACAGTGGGGGCTTCACCGTAGGTGAGCCTCCTCTGCCGAACACGACAGCGGGGCGCCTGAGGGTTCGCGTCGCCGCGCGCACCGCTGGGATCACGCACTCGAGCACAGAGCTGTATCGATGGGAATCAGCTCGAGGACTGATGCCTGAACCGGTCCATCCCGCGTAGCTCGGGAAACAGCTTCAGGTAGCTCCCGACCACGATCAGCGTGGCGATCCCGCCCAGGACGACCGCGGGAACCGTGCCGAACCAGCTAGCCGTGAGCCCGGACTCGTACTCGCCGAGCGTGTTGGAAGAGCCGATGAACAGCGAGCTGACCGCGCTCACACGACCCCGGATCACATCGGGTGTCTCGAGCTGCACCAGGATGTGCCGGATGTAGACACTGACCATGTCCCCGGCTCCCAGGGCGGTGAGCGCCAGGAGCGAGACGGCGAAGTCGCTCGATACACCAAAGACGACCGTTCCCAGCCCGAACACAGCCACGCCGCCGAACAGCCAGCGACCGACCCCTTGCTCGATCGGCCGCACCGCGAGCAGCAACCCGGTGAGCGCGGCACCCACGCCCGGGGCGGTTCGCAGTAGCCCCAGTCCGGCAGGACCCACGTGCAGCACATCGCTGGCATAGATCGGCAGCAGCGCTGTAGCACCTCCGAAGAGGACCGCAAACAAGTCGAGAGAGACCGCGCCCAGCACCACCCGCCGCTGCACGACGAAGCGTAGTCCCTCCAGCGCCCCCTTCGAGCTGAATGCGACACTCGGCGACGCCGACGCTCGCACCGGCCTGATCGTGGCGATCAGGATCACCACCAGGAAGAGAAGGCCCAGGCAGGCCCCATAGACGATAGTGGCCCCCAGCAGGTACAGGATGCCCCCCAGTGCGGGACCCGCGATGATCGCGATCTGCTGCGAGGCCGAGTTGATCGCGATCGCGTTCGGCAGCACCTCCGAGGGCACGAGATTCGGGGTCATCGCCTGCGAAGCCGGCATCCAGTAGGCCCGGCTCCCGCCCGAGACAACCAGTGCCAGGAACACGAGCCACACCTCATGGCTGCCTCGCAAAGTACCCCAAAGCAGCAGCCCAACACAGGCAGCCGAGACGCTGTAAGCGTATAGCAGCACCAGGCGGCGGTCCGCGCGATCGGCGGCATGTCCGGCTGGCAGGACCAGGAGCACGAACGGCAGAAACTGCGCCAGCCCCACCAGGCCCAGGTCCAGCGGGTCGCGTGTCAGGGCATAGGCCTGCCAGCCGACCGCAACATTGATCATCTGCCAAGAGAGGGTCGCGCAGAATCGCGCCGCCGCATACACCGCGAAATGGCGGTGACGCAGTGCGCCCAGCGAGCTGGTCGGCGCGCGGCCGGGGATCACCGCGCCCACAGTTCACACCCGACAGAAAGGGAGCTCAAAGGGACGCCGCCGCGCTGAGCAAGCGTCCCCGGGAACGGTTGATCATCGTTGATCGGATTTAAGGATTCAGCAAGGCACGGTGGGGCGCGAGTTTACGCGACCTGATCACCGAGCACGCCATGAGTCCCATGGCGGCTGGCCTTTTTACGGGCCGGAGCTCGATTCGCTGGTCTCGAGCAGCTGAGCGGCCCAGTGCAGGATCGGGTGGAGCCGCGGCGGGCACAGGGCGATGGCCTCCCTGAGGTCCATCCAGCGCCATTCGTTGTGCTCGGGACGTCCAAGCTCCGCGCTCACCGGCAGGGTCACCTCGGGTGATGAGACCGCGGCCAGATAGTAGCGGGCGATCTTGTTATGGGAGTACACCTCGGTCTCGCGATGCACGTGCCCCCAGTCGAAGGACAGCTCCTCGATGAGCGTCTCCTCGCGCACCTCGCGACGGGCCGCGGCGAGCGGGTCCTCACCCGGCTCCACGAGGCCTTTGGGGAAATCCCAGTTGCGATAGGCGCGCAGCAGCAGGAACAGCCATCCTGTCTGGCCTCGCCTGACCACCACCACACCAGCGGACAGCCGTGCAGGCCCCGCGGTCTTCATCGCCATGCGCTCGAGAGCTCGAAAGTCTCGAGCTGCGCCAACAGCTTCTGCATGCATGGACTTCCGATGCGTCCGATGCACGCAAGATAGCGCACCTGCACCGCCTGCGCGGGAGCGAGAGGGAAAGGCGTGATAGCCGGTCCCCGGACCCCACGTCTGGCTGCTTCTAATCGCCGGGCAATCCTGGCCCGCGCGAGCGTGCGGTGCGCACTTCACGCTCGCGTCCCAACACTGCCCGGGCACGCCTGGGCAGCCCTCTTCGTCACGCCGCTGCCGCGCTCTGCGCCGCAGCAGGCGAACCCATGGTCTCCAGCACCCGCGCAACCGCATGAACGGTTGCGGCAATCCGGATGGCGCTCTGGACCCCTTCCCGGCCCATGCCGTGCTGGCGCAGCACGCGCTCGTGCGAGACCACGCACGTGCCGCAGCCGTTGATCGCCGAGACTGCGAGCGAGAGCAGCTCGAAGTCCGCCTTGTCGATCCCGGGGCTGGCGAGGATGTTCATGCGCAAGCGCGCCGGCATCCGGGCGTACTCCGGGTCTTCCACGAGATGTAGAAACCGGTAGTACACGTTGTTCATGCCCATGATAGCAGCGGCGGCATGCGCAGCCGTCAAATACTCGGCCTCCACATGGGCAGCCGCCAACGCCTCAAGGCTGCGGGCAAATTCCGCATTGCGTGAGGCAAGCGCCGCGGCGAGCGCGACCGACCAGATCTGCCTCTCAGTGAGCCCGGGCGCTCCAGCCGGGGACAGCAGCGAGCCCAGGTTAAGCTTCAGGTCGCGTGCGTGATCGGGCAACGCATCGCGTATCGCATCGAGACTCATCATGATCGCTTCTCGCTCCTCATGATCCTCACCGCTTCACACATTCCAAAGCGGTGAGGATCCAATTGCCTGTCAACTCAAGGACCCAGGCGGCGTGTGTCACGCGGCCTTGAGCGTCTCCTCGCCCTTCTGCCAGTTGCAGGGGCACAGCTCGTCGGTCTGCAGTGCATCGAGCACCCGCAGGACCTCCTCGGGGCTGCGACCCACGTTCAGATCCGTGACGTAGACGAAGCGGATGACGTCGTCCGGGTCGACCACAAAGGTCGCGCGCTGTGCAACGCCAGCCTCCGGATCAAGGATGCCGAGGCTGCTCGCGAGCTCGCGCTTGATGTCTGACAGCATCGGGAACGGCAGGTCCTGCAGCTCCTCCTTCTCGCGGCGCCACGCCAGATGCACGTACTCGCTGTCGATGCTGACACCCAGCACCTGAGCATCGCGTGCCCGGAACTCCTTCTCGAGCTTGCCGAACGCGGCGATCTCCGTCGGGCACACGAAGGTGAAGTCCTTCGGCCAGAAGAAGACGACCTTCCATTTCCCGGCGAAGCTCTCGCTGCTGAGCGTCTGGAACGCACGGCTCATCTCGCTCGAGACGACTCCCGTGAGGGAGAACCTGGGAAAGCGCTGACCGATCGCTAACATGGCTAACAAGGCTCCTCTAGCTATGACGCAGTGGGGTTTGCGTCGTGGCTCGGAATGTTGCCTGCGTACCCTTCCCGCCTCCAATCGATTGACTTTATAATTCCGATAGACGCCATTTATCGGGTCACGGCCGTCGCGCCAACCGGAAAGCCGACGGCCACCGCTATTGCAGGTAGGCTCATGACCGACATCAAGCTCAAGGATCTGCGCTATCTCGTGGCCGTGGCCGACAGCCGCCACTTCGGCCGTGCCGCCGAGCGCTGCTTCGTCAGCCAGCCCACGCTCTCGGCGCAGCTGAAGAAGCTCGAGCAGTACCTCGGCGTGCAGCTCATCGAGCGGCAGCCGAACAATGTCACCTTGACCGAAGCGGGCGCGCAAATCGTCGCGCGCGCCAGACGCATCCTCGAGGCGAGCGAGGAAGTGGTGTCGCTGGCGCGCGTGCATCGTGATCCGCTCGCCGGACGGCTACGCGTGGCCTTGCTTCCAACCATCGGCCCGTACCTGCTGCCCCGGGTGGCCCAGACCGTCCGCAAGTCCCTGCCGCGGCTTGAGCTACACCTGTACGAGTACCAGACCGAGCAGCTGCTCGGTAAGCTGCTGGCAGGCGATGTCGATCTTGGCATCCTGGCGCTTCCCGTCGACTGCGAAGGGCTGGTGGTGCGGGAGCTCTACACGGAGTCCTTCACGGTCGCATTGCCGGATAACCACCGGCTGGCGAAGCACCCGGCACTGCGGGTGGAGGACCTCAAGCACGAACCGCTGCTGCTGCTCGAAGACGGGCACTGTCTGCGCGAGCAGGCGCTCGAGGTCTGCAGCCGCGCGGGGGTACAGGAGCAGCAGGATTTTCGTGCCACGAGCCTGGAGACCCTGCGGCAGATGGTCGCCACCGGTGCCGGGATCACCTTGCTGCCGGAGCTCGCCAGCCGTGGCGCCTACGCTCACGAGGGCGGCGTCGCCATCAGACCCTTTGTCGAGCCTGCGCCGGCGCGTCGGGTGGGCGCTGTCTGGCGCAAGACGACCGCCCGGGAAGTCGCGCTCGATGCCGTGTGCAAGTTGATCGTGGAGCACGCGAACATCAAACCGGTCGCTGCGCCGCACAAGGGACAGTAGGCGATGCGTCCCGTGCGGGACATCGCACCGCGGGTCACTCTGTACCCGTGCGAATCGGTGCCACCGCCGGTGCAAGCGGGGGCAATAGCGCTGCCATACCTCCCCCCCGTGCTGGGCAGCCCCACGATATTCGGGGACGGCTCGCATCCCACCACACGCCTGTGCGCCACAGCGCTTGATCTGCTCTGCCGTCAGCGACAACCAGCCGCTGTTCTGGACGTGGGAACGGGCACCGGCGTGCTGGCCCGCATCGCGCGAGCGCGCGGCGCTCGCTGCATCGCGGCGACTGACATCGACCCGGTCGCCCAGTCAAGCGCCCGCGCCCACGCGGCCCTGGACCCCCACCCGCTCGAGATCCACGTCGGTTGCGAGGCCCCCGATCACTGGGGCGCACGCTTCGACCTGGTCGTCGCTAACATCCTGGAAATGCCGCTGCACGAGCTCGCCCCCGCGCTCTGCCGCGCGCTGGCGCCCGGCGGCGTCTTGCTCCTCTCCGGCTTCACGAGGCTACAGACACCCGCCCTCAACGTTGCGTACGAGCACGCTGGCCTGAGATCCGAGGGCTGCTTCACCCTCGCTGAATGGGTACTGCTCAGGCTCGTGCAACAGGATCTAGCGGTGTGACGATACTGGCGGCGAGGCGGTCAGCGGTCGTCACTGCCGTCCTTGAGGGCTTGTCAAATGAATACCCCCTGAGGAGACAAATGGTATCGGAAGTGACGCAGCCTCGTGAGGCTCCGGCAACCTGACAGTAGCGCGTGCGCAATAGAGACGGGTCATACCTCGGTTCTTGGCAAACGTATCTTGGTGCCGGGAGGAATCTCGTCGTCAATACTGTGCGGCGGCCCGAGCTGGGGGTTTAACCGAAGTAGCTCCTGTAGTACCGAGGAAGTCGGGCTGTTGCCGCTCAGTTTCGCTGCGATCCAGGCAAGTGTATCGCCTGGCTTTGAAGTATAGTCAACAGCGTCGCTAGGGCTTCGCTGTGCTTCTTGTGCGCCCCCCGCGCCTCTTGACTGGAGTTTCTGCTGAATCGGCGACTGGAACTGAATCTCAGTCCGCTGCGACTGCGACGACTCCTGGTTCGTGGAGTGAGTGCCCTCCTGTGCCTGATGAGCCTGTTCAGCCTGTTCAAGATCCGGCAGTTCGGTCGAAGTGCTTACACCAACGCGTGTGACGCCCGACATACGACTCTCCTGCAAGCCTGTTGGGCGTGCAGACTACCGGCTGCAAGGAGCGGCGATAACTAGGGGTTACCCTAGGTGTGCCGCTGCTGCATCTGGAGGGCACCGCTCACAAGCGCGCGCTGGTCCCGCATGCGCCCCCATTCAACGCCCCACCAGCAGATACTCGCTCACACTGGCGCGCTCGACCCGATTGTGGGTTCCGAAGTGATAGCGATGCGGGCGCTCGTGGACCTCCACCTGCCGCTTGTGCTCGCCGAGCAGGCGCTGCAGCTCTTTCAGATCCGGATAGCCATTGGAGCTGTACGAGAGCACCACGATGCTATCGCGGAACTGCTGAAAAAGCCTGGCAAATGCGGCAACGGCGGTCCGCCTGTAGCTGAAGGGGGTAAAGCGCTTCGCGATCTTCTTCACCTTCGTGTCCTCCATGATCTTGAGGTCGCGCCAGTAGCACGACAGACCCTCCAGGAAGTGGTAGCGCTTGATGTAGCAGTTGTCGTCGGCGCGCGGCACGTAGGGAGGGTCCAGATACACCAGATCGACGCGCTGCGAGCTCATGCCGAAAACGTCCCCGAGCTGCGCGGAGTTGCGCTTGCCGTTGTCAAAGACCACCTCGTTGAGCCGCTCGACCTGCTCTCCGAAATGCTCCTCGATGGAAAGCTTCAGATCCCGCCGTCCGTCGTCATAGCGCAGCCCCGCAACGGTAAAGACGCCCCGGGGCTGCTTCTTCATGCAGGAGCGGATCAGCGCCGCACGCGCTAGCGCCTGCTGGTGCGGGTGCTCCAGCTTGCCGATGTTGTGACACACCCGATCCAGGAAGCGCCGATCCTCACGGCTGAAGAACACGCCCTCGAACACCCGCTCGATGAAATCGGGCCCGCACCTGCCCCGCGCGAGCAGCCTGCGCACGGTGGTCGGGCCCAGGTGCTGCGTGCTGTTCTCGACCGTTGCAGCCGCGATCGTCACCGGAAAGTTCAGCCAGTCGGAGGCAAACACCTGCCGGCCCATGCACTTCAGGAGATAGCTGACGCATGCGCTGCCTGTGAACGGGTCGGCGGCGGTCTCGAAATCCAGCTCGGCGAGACACGCATGAATCCACGGCAGCAGCCGGTGCTTGGAGCCCATGTAGCGCAGTTGCGGATAGCGGGCTGCGCGCCGCGGCAGCGTCACCAGCGCATCGGACGCGCCGCGGGAGGCGCTGGGCGCGACGGGCGGGATGGCGGCATCGCCGCCTTTCAACTCGATACTCACGCTACCCGCCTCCTCTTCAGTCCCGCACCCAGCTGATCAGTCGTGCAACACGCAATCTGCCCAGAGTGTGCGTCGGCCATCACCCGCCAGGAGCCGGGGCCTCCTTCCAGGCTCCGGGGCGGCGTGCAACCGGTGCGCGATTCTCATGAGGTCCGCGCTCCTCCTCTTCGAGGCGGGCCTGTAGTACATCGCCCCGACAGCCCCGCTTATGGCGCAGCCCGGCATCACGCGGTCTACGACAAGCTTGTTCTTGCTCAGGAGGGCTTCGCGCATGCCCGCAGTCTACGCGCCTGGCCGGCAGAAGAGCCTGTCCCAGTCGGGCGGCCATGGCTCTCGTACGCAAGGCCGACGCCGCCACTGTATGACCAGACCCCAGTGGCTCGTGACCCGCGATGCACAATCCGAAAAGTCGTTCAGCGAGAACTGAAGCCCCCGACGGTGCGCCAGCTGGTCGCCGCGCTCGAGGCGGACTTGATGTGCTGGGTCGCGCCACGCAACCGTCGGACTGGACCCTGCGACGCCGGAAGCTAACGAGAGTGGCGCCGTGCATCGAGAGGCGGAAATTGACGGCGAGCGCAAGCCTAACGTTCGAGTGATCGTTCTGCGAACGCGGCTGTCCAGTTGGACTTAAGATTTCTCCAGGTTGTCATTGCCGAACGACGTCGCGACCCCTTGTCGGATGGTCTGAAGGCACCTTTGCCTCGGTGCTTGTGAAGGCCAGCTCCCGGCAGACACAAGCGCCAGCCGAAGGGCGTCCCGTCGCAGCCCAGGCAGCGCTTGATGGAGGTTACCCTCACCGCTATAGTGCTCGGCGTGGCACGCCGGGGAAGCAATCCGACGGTTGGCATCGCCCGCGAGCCCGGGCCGGCTGTGCAGCTACTTGTCGATTTCATCCGACTTGGCCCCGCCAGTGTCGCCCTTTTCGACCGAGGCATGAACTACCTGGCCGTCAGCTCCTCCTGGTTGAAGGCTTTCGGTCGTGGCCACGCAAACCTCATTGGCCGCAACCACTACGACGTTCACCCTGACATTCCCGAGGCATGGATCGCCGTTCATCGCTCGGCTCTTGCCGGCGAGATAGTTCGACACGATGAAGAGCAGCAGTGGGTCCGTGCAGACGGCATCGAGCAGTGGCTGCACTGGACCGTCCTTCCTTGGCGCGACGAGCACGGAGAGATCGGGGGAGTCATCATCTGCGCCCAAGACATCACGTACGAGCGCGCCCTACGCATATCCGAGGCCAGATTTAGGGGGATCGTGTCAGCCTCGGGGGACGCGATCATCTGCCACGACGCTGACTACAACATCACGATGTTCAACGACGGCGCCGAGAAGATTTTCGGCTACGCAGCCGCCGAGGTGCTCGGGAAACCGTTAGACATCCTTATTCCAGCTCGGTTCCGATCTGCACATCTTCAGCATGTGACGGCATTCAGCGTAGGTGCCGACGCTGCGCGCCCGATGCATCGGCTCGACGCCGCGATCTCGGGGCTGCGGAAGGACGGGGAGGAGTTTCTGGCAGACGCGGCCATCTCCAAGGTGGAGGTCGAGGGCGGCAAGATCCTCACTGTCATCCTTCGAGACATCACCGAGCGGGAGCGGATGCGCTGCGCCCTGGAAGGTGCCGTTCGTGCGCGCGACGAGGTACTCGGAATCGTTGCCCATGACCTGCGGGACCCGCTCAGCACCATCTTGCTCGTCCTCCAGGAGCTTCGGCAGTGCGGCAGCGAGCCCGCGCCACGGGACACGAGGGCGGTCGATCGCATTCGACGTGCTGCCCTGCGAATGAACACGCTAATCCAAGACCTAGTTGACATCGCCCGGCTGGAGGCCGGGCAACGCCTGGTCATGAGGAGGCAGGCAGTTTCGCCAGCTTTGGTGGTCGGCGAGTTCGTCAGGGACCATGAGGAACAGGTCGGCGCCTCCAAGCACGAGCTGCTTGTGAACATCGCATCGGGCCTGCCCGATATGTGGGCGGATGCCGACCGGATCCTTCAAGTGTTCGACAACCTGCTCGGCAACGCGCTGAAGTTCGCCCCGTCGAACACCAGCATCGCTCTGGACGTTTCCGAGGATAAAGGCGAGGTCGTGTTCGGGGTAACAAGTGCTAGCTTCATCGCGACGGAAGCGCTTCCATATCTCTTCGAGCGATTCTGGAAGGGCAGCACGACCGATCTGCGGGGGGCCGGGCTCGGGCTGTCAATAGTGAAGCACATCGTCGATTCACACGATGGCCGCATCTGGGTCAAAAGTGCGGCGGGGCACGGGACAACATTCTCCTTCACGGTTCCACTCGTGAGACAGTCTTAGGCGGCTCAGCTGCCTCTAGCCAAAGTTCTTTCGATTGCTCACGTCTCTGAACTGCTTCGGCGCAGGGCCTATCGCTACCGATTTCACTTGCAGTTTGGTGAACTTGGCTGTCGTAATCGATGACAAGCAACCGCGGTCCATTGCCGGTATCTCCCCACGCGACCCTGCTGCGCCGTGGGCTGCCCCTCTAACCACCTGTGGCCGGACACGCGATGGCGATGACGAAGGAGCCCGCAAGCGCTCATGCGCTGTCCGGTATTCGTGCTACGGCTCGAACCACCAGAAGGCCTACGCCCACGAAGCATGCCCACCGAATTGCAGTCAGCTGCAGTTCCCGAGTCGATCTCAACGTTCACACAAGGTTCCTGTGCCAGTCGAAAGACGGTAACTCTTGCATCGCGCAGGCTGAGTTGGTGTCGGTTCGATTCGAAATGGTTGCCTTGCACGGTTTCGCCCACCCCGTCGACCGCACACCGGCTCCGCGGGCACCCTGCCAGGCAACGCGAGCGCCGCGCATGCTATGACCGAATAGCTTTGGGAACATATTGCGACCTGCTTGACGGCATGCGAACATTCAGTCAGTCTGCAAGATGCTCTGTCGAAGGGGGGCTGACATGTCGAGCACCGACTCAAAGAACGTGATGCGCAGTGACTGTGTGGTGGTCACGGACAGCGTCAGAAGCCGGCGCCAAGCCCTGGCATCGATGTCGCTCACACTGGTGGCTTTGAGCGTCGCGCCTCTTGTGCTTGCGCGCACCACGGTTATCCCGGCCACGACTCAAAAATCACTGCTGAGCAATCCCGGCACTCCGATGGTCGGCCCCGAGACTGCGGACGTCACGATCGTCGAATATCTCGACTACAACTGCCCGGTGTGCAAGGATGTCTCGGCAACCTTACGCGCTCTGCTGTCAGCCGATCACAACACTGCGCTCGTCTACAAAGACTGGGCGATTCTGGGTGATGTATCCGTTTACGCGGCGCACGCAGCGCTTGCGGCCAAGTGGCAAGGTAAATACCTCGTCGCACACGATGCGCTGATGGCCGAGCCTGATCTGCCGGACAACAACCGCGTTGATGCGGTGCTGAAGCGCGCCGGGATTGATATGGCGAAACTCGGCCGAGATCGCCTCGATCACGCCAAGGAGATCGACACCCTTCTGCAGCGCAACAATGCTGAGGCGCGGGCGCTTGGATTCCAGGGTACACCGGGCCTCCTGGTCGGCCGGCAGGCCTTGCCGGGCGTTGTGGATCTGAAGGGCTTCAAGCAGCTGCTCACGCAAGCGCGCGGTGCTCGTTGAGGCTCCGCATACTTCCGTGGCGTCCAGCCGCGTGAGGCTCACGGACGCCGTTCCGACCACCAGGCCTTGCCTTCCATTGACCCCCCCTCCTCGTGGCGCACAGCACGAGGACCTGTAGCAGGTGGCGCGGCGATAGCTTAAGACAAGGGGACCGCAGCCAATGCGGTGGCGCCCCTGCAGCGCAGCTGCCGATCGCTTGCCTGCGCGCCCCTGCAGCGCCAGCGTCCGCTGCACCTTGAGACGATGCGCCGGTACAGCCGTGCGGATCGGCCCGCGGGCTAGCGGCATAGTCAAACAAGTCGCCACCGCCTGAGCAGGCGGCCTCGAGCTCACGCAATCCACCGCGCTGGCACCGCTCAGCACACGGCTCCCACGCTGTCGAGCTACCCCGGCTGGACGCCACGGACCCACAGCGGTCCCTCGCGACGCCCACGGCTGTGCTCGTAGGCCTTGGTGCGAGGGTGCTACAGTGTTAGAAGTGACGTCTGACAGTGCCCAGCGAAGACGCGCGATCCACAATCAGCAGCTTGGGGTTGCAGACACGTTATTGCAACACGCGTGGCGGAGCAGGACCGTCATTGCGGACGTGACCGAGCTGTGCGGCAGATCGGGACGCCATCTGGCATCTCTCGCGGAGGAGGCATGAGCGCTCCCATCGAAGACTACGGCATGATAGGCGATTGC
>Ga0123356_10003329_pt1 | contig 16873 bp, 16 predicted proteins | sample TergutEmb28metaG_2_FD_92546 | JGI IMG/M metagenome (GOLD analysis project Ga0123356, IMG submission 92546) | Embiratermes neotenicus P3 segment gut microbial communities from Petit-Saut dam, French Guiana - Emb289 P3 | ecosystem: Host-associated > Arthropoda: Insects > Digestive system > Gut ...
CGTGTTTTGTTGACTGGTTTGAAGCTTAGGGAACTTGTTGTGATTCCCAGCTTGGCAGGAGTATTGCCTTGATCTAATTTTCTGTGCGATTTACAAAGAATTTCACTCGTAAGATACTAAAACGTGATGAGAGGTCTTCTGCGCTTCATATAGCAGTTAGCGGGGTGTGATATGATATGTCAATAAGGGTTGAGATTCACAGGATAACCTGTGTTTGGTGGTTGATTTAGGATTGGGGGTTTGTTTCTAGTTGTTTGTGTAGGGCGTTTATTAGTTGGGATAGCGTTTCTTTGGGTTTATCGGTATTGGCTTCAATAGCGTCAAAGGGTATGGTTTGTGTTTTGCAGGCGTCTTGAGCAGCATCTTTTATGGTGTCGTACCAGATTTTTTTGTCGTTTAACAAAACTGCACCCTCATAGTTATTGCGTTTGATAAATTTTACTGTTTGTTCTGCCACGTAGTTGATGGTTTCTAGATCGGGAGGCATTGCAGCTTCATGCTGGGAGAGGGGATAGACCTCATCGAGTTCTAGTGGCACTATGCCAAAAGGTATTGCGTAGACGCAGATATGAACTTGTGTGGCGAGATCTTGACCAATTATGCGCATGAGTTGGCGGATTTTTTTCATTTCGGGGGCTTTATGGTAGGGTTTGTTGCGGGTTTGGGGTACTAAAAATAGTATTTTTGCGTTTGTTGGTGGGGTGTAGCGTTGGGTTAGGTGTTTTTGGTAGTGTAGGATTTCAGGGCGGGCTAGTCCGACGGCGTTGAAGTAGAAAAATCCGCTGGGTTTAGCGGTTGGGCTGTATTTTTCAAGAAAGTCTGCGTGGTTGTGGACTCGTTTGAGTGCTGAGAGCAGAGCAGGGTGAGCGTGGAGGCGCATTTCGGTGTGTTCCCAGAGTCTGCCGTCGCGGATGGCTTGTTTGATACGCCGGAGTTCGGCTATGCAGACATAGAGGTTGTGTTCGGCTAAGAAGACTTCTTGTTCTTTGGGGGGTTTTTGTTTGAGGTCTTGGGGGGTTTGGGAGGTGCATTTGGGGCAACTACAGGGGAAGTAGTCCATTTGGTCAAGACGCCAGGTTCCGTTTTCGGTCATGTAGCGGCCTTCTCGTGCGTAGAGGGCGTATGCGGCTGAGTCAAAGAGGTCACATCCCAATGAGACTGCTAGGGCAAACATGGAGGGATGGCCGGCGCCAAAGAGGTGGAGGGGGCGTTGGTGGGGGATGCCTTTTTTGGCCGTTAAAATCATATCAGCCAAAACATCATAGCGGTAGTTTTCCATGACCTCGGTGGGGCTGCCTAAGGCGTGGATTTGGAAGGGGAGTTTGCTCATTTCTGTGGCTGATTGTGCAACAAGGTCGAGGTGGCGACCGCCTTGTATGGGGCCGACCCAGAGGATGTCGTCGCGTGTTTTTAGATCAAAGAAAGCTTTGGCGCGTCTTTGGGTTTCGGCTACGGTGACTTTTGCGTCTTCTTTTGTGACTTTCCATCCGGTTGGGATGTCAAGAATTGTGGCGATGTCACTGCCGATGCCTTCTTGGTATGCGATGATTTCTTTTTGGGTGACCTCGACTTCGCCGTAGACAAGAATTTGATAGGCGCCGCTATCAGTCATGATTGCGCCGTCGTAGTTAAGAAAATTGTGCAGGCCCTGCTCTATGGGGGTTTGTTTGAAGCGTTTTTTTATGATATAGCTGTTTGTGATTATGGCTTGGCAGTCAAAGGTTTCTTTGAGCCGTTTACTGGGTATGGGTTGGCTACTGGGGTTTATAACAGGGAAAAGCAGGGGTGTTTCTACGGTTGTAGTTTTAGTTTTTAGTCTGCCGATTCTACCCAGCAGATCTTTTTCTTTTATTTCAAAGCTCAAGGATAAGAAACCCACACATGAAATGCTACACAATTATAAAAAAATAGCCGTACTACTACAGAAGTATTAGCCAGGGTTAGATAAGCTGTTAGGAGCATGGCAAACACCCAACCCACTGTATTAGTGTTTTTACAACAACCACATGCCTATAGAATTAAAATGTCAAAACTTGTCCAGTATGCATATATATTTCCAAAATTAGCCCTAGCCAATTAGTGTTAGAAATATGTCTAGCGTCTCTGGATCTACTAGACATATAGCAACAACAAACAGACTAGTGGATGTAGCATGTATAAAACACCCAAAGACTTTGTCGAATATGTGAAAGAAAAAAACCCTGATCAACCAGAGTTCCATCAAGCTGTAGATGAGTTCGTCACCTCTGTTTGGCCGGTAATTGAGAGTACCCCCAGGTATCAATCCGCCAACATTTTGGAGAGATTAATTGAACCTGAACGAATAATCATATTCAAAGTCACTTGGGCTAATGATAAAGGCGAAGTAAAGGTAAACAAAGGCTACAGAATCCAGATGAACAGCGCTATTGGCCCATACAAGGGAGGTCTGCGCTTCCATCCAAGCGTCAACCTAAGTATTTTAAAATTCTTAGCATTTGAACAGGTGTTTAAGAACTCTCTAACCACTCTACCAATTGGAGGCGCTAAGGGCGGCTCAGACTTTGACCCCAAAGGTAAAAGCGAAGCAGAAATCATGCGATTCTGCCATAACTTTATGTTGGAACTCTCACGCCATATTGGTCCAAACACAGACGTTCCAGCAGGCGACATCGGCGTTGGTGCTCGAGAAATCGGGTACATGTTTGGCATATATAAGAAAATGCAAAATCAATTCACCGGAGTATTAACTGGAAAAGGCCTCAACTGGGGCGGCAGTTTAATCCGACCCGAAGCTACCGGATATGGGGTTACATATTTTGCACAAGAAATGCTCAAAATGCGAAATGAAGACCTCAACGGCAAAATAGTCACCATCTCAGGCTCAGGTAATGTCGCTCAATATGCAGTACAAAAAGTCAACGAACTCGGCGGAAAAGTAGTAACCCTATCTGATAGCGACGGAACTATCCACGATAGCGAAGGTATTGACTGCTCAAAACTTGCATATGTAATGGATCTAAAAAACAACCGACGAGGACGAATCAAAGAATATGCACAACAATACAAAACCGCTGAATACCTTGAAGGCAAACGACCCTGGGAAATTGAGTGCCAAGTGGCACTACCCTGCGCTACTCAAAATGAACTAAATGGAGAAGATGCAAAGACCCTAATAAGCAATGGCTGCTACTGCGTATCTGAGGGAGCCAACATGCCCACCGAACCGGAAGGCGTACACATATTTCTTAAAAATGAAATCATGTACGGACAAGGTAAAGCAGCAAACGCTGGAGGCGTAGCAACCTCAGGATTAGAAATGACTCAAAACAGCATGCGCCTCTCATGGACACGCCAAGAAGTTGATACCCGACTAAATGAAATCATAAGATCAATTCACCAAACCTGCGTGCGATACGGCAAAGAAGGAAAATTCATCAACTACGTTAAGGGCGCAAACATTGGCGGCTTTGTAAAAGTAGCAGACGCAACAATCGACCAAGGAGTTGTTTAACCAACCAAAAACATAACTCTCCGCCAACTAATTTTATTTGACTATTATAACAGTACAGGAAATTGAACGCGCTACCTTTGCACTAATACTGCCCAACAAAATACCTTGGACTTTTCCCAAACCCCGATACCCAAGCACAGCAACATCAAACTCGCCTTCTCTAGATACCGCAACAATTTCAACAGCCGGTTCACCATCCCGCAGAATCGCTGAAACACTCAAGGCGGGCCTTGTTGCCTCTACACGTGCAAGCGCTTTGGATAGAATGTCTTTATGGATCTTGTGGAGATCTTTGGCGACAACAATCATCTCATTGTTTGGATACACTGCCGCAGGTAATTCAGTGACATTGAGAACCGTTAGAGCGGCACCATACTTTTCGGCAAAAAGCGTAGCAAAATCTAGGGCGCGTTCAGAGTTTTCAGAACCATCCACTGCAACTAAAACTTTTTGAATCAAACATGTCCCCCTAAATCTTTCTTTTAGACGACATTAAAGCCTTTCTGCAGGCGCCTGCTGGAATGGTTTTTTAGATAGTAACCCTTTAGAAATATAAGTGTAGAATGCTACTTAGTAAGCAACAAAAAAGGGCAGGTGTATAGTGATGGCTAAACATATCCAAATTATTACAATAGTTCTCATCGCATTGATCCTTCTACCAGTAATTAGCGCAGTCTATCAGGCATCAGCAGAAAATTCTGAATCATCTTGGACCACCCTAAAACCTATGTCGATTGCTCGGGGAGACTTTGGAGTTGCAACGGTTGCTGGAAAAATCTATGTTATCGGTGGAACAAACGAAACAGACCAACCGCTAAGTATTGTGGAAGAATACAATCCAGCAACTAACGAGTGGACAACTAAGGCATCGATGCCAACACCCAGAAAAGGCTTAGCTGTAGCAGTCTATGACGGTAAAATCTATGCCATCGGTGGAATAATCGGCAACATATATGTTGGAAACAATGAAATGTATGACCCCGTTAGCAATCGCTGGGAAATAAAAAGCTCCATGCCTACACCTAGGGCAGATATGTGTGCAAACATAGTTAATGGCAGCATCTATGTTATCGGCGGAGAAACAATATATTCAAACACCACCGATGTAAACGAAGTCTACAATCCCCTAGACGACAGCTGGACCACAAAAACCTCGCTTCCAAATGCAGTTAGAGGTTATGGCTCAGCTGTTGTGAACAATAGAATCTATATTATCGGCGGCTCGGAACAGACTTATTTAGATGGCACGCCAATTCTGGTCAACGATAATCAGGTATACAACACCCAAACAGACCAGTGGGCAACCGCAAAGACATACCCTTTCACCGTTAGTTGGGGGGCCGCTATAGCTACAACAGGCTATCTGGCACCCCAAAGAATTTACTATTTCGGCGGCTTCTCAGCAGAGAAGCAGAATCGAACAGAAATGTTTGACCCCGCAACTAATTCATGGAGCACTCTTGAGCCGATGCCCAGACTAAGAGAACATTTAGGGGTTGCCAGCGTTAACGACAGTTTATATGTTATCGGCGGTTTTGACGGCAACGAATGGTTCAACACAATCGAGCAGTTTAAACCCCTGGGCTATGGATTGGTAGCGCCGGTAGTACAAATTACAGCTCCTGAAAATAAAACCTACAGAGATGTACCACTGTCTTTTAGCACTAACCGAAACACCGCCTGGATAGGTTACAGTTTAGATGGTGAAGCAAATGTCACCATAGGCGCCCAAAATATGCTATATGGGCTATCGCATGGATCACATCGAATCGTTATCTATGCTAATGACAGCGCAGGTAACATGGGAATATCAAACACAGTTTATTTCTCAGTGGATATAATGGGCCCAGTAATTAACATCTTGGCACCAATTAATCAAGCGGCATATAATTCTGCGGATGTAGAGTTAATCTTTACCCTAGACGAGCAGGTCTCGGAACTATCATACAGCCTCAACGGTGAAGAAAAGTTAGTCTTACCGGGAAATGTGACCCTCCCAGCATTACCTCCAGGAGGACACAACTTAACAATATATGCAACCGATGAACTGGGCAATGCATCAGAGAAAACAGTTCACTTCAGCATTGAGACGTTCCCCTTTGTCTATATCATAGCGGTTATAGTGACCATGATTATCGTTGTAGCCACAATATATCTACTCTATAAACATAAAAGCACAAAAACTAAAACAACCTCAAATATAGAAGATCCTAAATAAACAAGCACCCGCACCCATGGAAGAGATATGGATGGATTACAAAATCGATTACGTCACAGGTGAGAAAGCAGGTTGTACCTCGCAGATAATCATTGCAGATCGAATTTTTTACGTTAAACTTTTCACGTCTGTACCCACAAGATTTTTCTCAGGAGACCAACAAGGCGTCATACAAAAAGAAATTTCTCAAGCTGAATTTGAATTGTGGCTAAACATTTTATCAGATAGTGAAGCTGATAGGGTAGAAATAGAACAGAAACTTGCACAAGGAAAAAAATATTAGTCAACAACCCAGTTGCTTTCTTGCGTAACAAACCCAACGATTAACCTAAAAGGGTTAGTTAGATTCCACATGCAACTATACAGGGTCAATTAAAAGTTACATCAGAACTGTGAGGATTAGATATGAAGTTTTACTGTGTCAATCCATGATTGGGCTATTAGGCGGTGCCCTTTTGTTGTTGGATGGACTCCATCTGTTGACCAAATGTTTGGCTCGCTTTTTGTTATTACTTTTTTGAACAGTTCATCTAGTGGAATCAATGTTGTGTTAAATTCGCGGGATAGTTTTTTTACGGTGTTTATTTTTTGTTTGAGAAATATTTTATGTGTTAATACGTTGCTGGTTTTAAAATCCATAAAGGGTGTTAATAGCACGATTTTTGCATCCAAATTATCGTTGATTTGTTCGAGTAAAATTCTGTAATCGTTTTCGAAATTTGCTGATGGCGTGGGTTTGCTCCAGAAATATCGGCCCACAACATCGTTTATACCAATAAGAATCGAGATTAAATCAGGTTTTAGGTCTAAGCAATCTTTTTGCCAGCGATTTTTTAAGTCTGTGACTTTATCCCCACCAACTCCGCGATTAAGGAAGGTAAAGTGTTTTTCGGAGAATTGGGTGTTCAACATCTGGGTCAGGTGCAACACATAACCTTTTCCCAGATCATCACTGCAGGAGTGAACTCTATAGGCCTCAGTGATGCTATCACCTTGGAACAATATCTTAATAGACTGAACTGTCGTGTATTGTGTATTGTTGTTTTTAATTTCTGACATTTTTTTCCCAAACTTGATAAACTTGATTTCAAATCAATAATATTTAGACAGAACACCATAGTAATTTAAATGAGTTCTTACACTAAACTGCGGTTGAAGTAAGGAGGCCTTTCTTGCGAATTAATCAAACAATCGCCGAGTTCATCCAAAAACAGCGTATTAAACAATATCGAAGACAGTTTCATTCTGTTGGCAAACACTTAGTAATTAACGGCAAAATAGACCTGGTTGGTAATGTCGACATTGGAGATAGTGTAATGATTGAGGGGGGAGCAAGATTTTTAGCTATCCGCAATGGAACGATAAAAATTGGCGGGCACAACTATATTGAAGGCGCCACCATTTCAGCTACACTAAACATCGAAATAGGAAATTATGTTGTCATAAGCAACAATGTTTTGATTATAGACCATGACGGCTATGGATTAGATGGCAATACCGCAGCCGAAAAACCAGTTAAAATCGGCAATCATGTATGGATAGGTTTAGGCGCCATGATTCTTAAGGGTGTTACCGTAGGCGACAATTCAGTAATTGGTGCAAGATCGGTTGTAACAAAAGATGTTGAACCCAATACCATTGTAGCAGGCAACCCTGCAAGAAAAATCCGCGATACCAAAGGTTATACTCTATTTGCGCCCCCAGATGAACCAAATTTCTACCCCGTGCCAAAATATTGGAAACCATAAAAGTCTAAACCACATAGGCAAACTCTGAGCTATCAAACTGGGGGATAACCTTAAACGTCATACACACAGACACTTAAACAAGAGTTGTAAAGTATATGGTTGAGAATGACGCAGAAAAATTCAGTTTTCTCATCAAATTAGCCCTCGAAAAGGGGGCAACAGACGCAAAAGTCATATCGACTGATAAGGTTATTGTTGAAGATCGCGTGGTTCTCAAATGCAAAGTCGGTTGCAATCACTACGGAGAAACCCTCGCCTGTCCACCCTATACACCTACAGCAGAAGAGTTTCGTAAAATCGTCTCTGAATACAGCTATGCTTTGTTTATAAAGTTCACCACCAGCGCCTCTGCAGACGCTGAAGTCTACAAGCACCTTATGACCTACCAAACCGACACCACTCTATCACAAAGCATCAAAGATAAAGCGGAAAAGTTTTGGCAGAATTGGAAAGATGACAAACGCAGAATGCTACAGACAGTGGTAGATTTAGAAAAAGCAGCTATGAAACAAGGCTACAGTCTTGCGGTGTCCTTTATTTCGGGGCACTGTCAACTATGCGATAAATGCAACACTCAAACAGGAATTTGCCGACATCCTGAACTGGCACGCTGGTCTGAGGATGCTGTGGGAGTCAATGTAAAGAAAACTGCAGCAAACGCTGGAATAGAGTTTATGTTTCCCTTCACCAAAAATGCAGATTCATTTGCCCTTTTACTCATAGACTAACAGAAGCTAACAGTTCAAGATGGAGGAAATTTACTATGAAAATTCTATTAGACGAAATGTATTCAGGCTTAAAAGAGTATTTTGAAACGTTGGGTTATGAAGTTTTAACCGCACAAGAGGCAGGGTTGAAGGCTGCTAAGGACCGTGAAGTCGTGGAATATACAGGCAAACATAAACTATTGCTGGTGACCCAGGATCAAAAACCCGCTGAACTAGCCGAATTATTAGGCGTAAAATGCGTGTTTATCTCCAACCTTATGATTGCTAAGTTAGCAGATCAAAAAATCAAAGATAACTTTAGAGAGTGAAATGATATTTTCAGATATAAAATTTGTACAACCAATAATTGCACCTACGCCACTCAACATACCGATTATGGACATACGCATTTAAAAGCTTAGCATAGATTGGTTGTGTATGGTTAGGAATTGTAGAAATATTCTGGTTACAGGTGGGGCAGGATTTGTAGGGTCATATTTAGTTCCCTGCCTAATAGAAAAAGGTTATACAGTGACAGTTTTGGACAATTTATCTACTGGAAAAATCAAAAATCTCAGCGCAGTGTTTGATCATCCAAGGTTTAGATTTTATAAAACCGACATAGTTAATGAAGGATTAACAGAGTTTTTTAATGAAATTGATGCTATAGTCCATCTTGCGGCTGTAATAGATGTCTCAGCTTCAATTGCCGATCCAACTCAAAATAACAGAGTAAACGTCGATGGAACGTTTAACGTACTCCAAGCAGCAGTTAGGCATAATATAGAAAAATTTGTGTTTGCTTCCTCAACAGCAGTTTATGGCAAAACAAAAAATTTACCTATAGAAGAAAATTTTGTGACTCAACCGATTTCACCATATGCGGCATCAAAAGTTGCAGGGGAAGCATACTGTAGCGCATTTTCACATTGCTATGGGATTGAGACGATCGCATTGAGATTTTTTAACATCTATGGACTTAGAAACGAAAACAGCCCCTACAGCGGCGTTATCACAAAGTTTTTCCAAAAAATCATTAATGATGAAACTCTAACTATTGATGGCGACGGTGAACAGATTAGAGATTTCATACATGCAAAAGACGTCGTTAGAGCTACACTATTAGCCCTAGAGACAAAAGGATTCAAACACGAAGTTTTTAATGTTTGCACGGGGGTGCCAACAAGCATTAATCAACTTGTTGCCATATTAAAACAAGTCACCAGAAAAGACGTTAATCTAAATTATGGTCCAGCACGGTTAGGAGACATACAAATCAACTTTGGCAACTCGTCTAAAGCTACAAGAAACTTGTTTTTCACAGCTAAAATTGAGTTAACAAAAGGCTTACAAGCAGTATATGATGAAATGATTACAAAATAATTTTCTAGATTAAAAATTAAACAGTTTTCACCACACACTCCCGTCAGGAGTCACTATTTAAAACATTATCAACCATTAATTAATAGATCTCAAGCAGAATTCTTTTTAGAATTTCTACCCCATGGCGAACTTTGAGCTTTTTTTCACCCATTCTGCTTCGGTAGTGTATAGGCACTTCTTGAATTTTAAATCCACTTTTAACTACTTGACTGTTTAATTCTACCTCTATATCAAAACCTTTGGATTTTATTTTCCAGTTCCGCAGTATTTCTGCGCGGATTACGCGCAGACCAGTGAGGGGATCTTTTAGATTTATTCCATTAATCATACTGTGTGACCAGGCTAAGAGGATATTTCCAAAATAGAACAGGTGCTTTTGTGCTTTTTCGTCAACTTTGCCGTTAAACCTGTTTCCACACACCATGCCCACGTTTGGATTTGCTTCAAGAATTGCCACCATTTCAGGAAGATACTCTGCAGGGTAGGTGTAGTCTGCATCGGTAACGACAACGTAGTCGATGTCAAAATCGATGCGTTTTATGCCCTCTGCGATGGCGTCGCCTTTGCCGATGCCGGTTTGTTGCAGGACCTGGGCACCATTAGCCTTGGCGATTTCGACAGTTTTATCTACACTGTTGCCGTCAATGACAAAAATGTTTTTTGGATACAAATATTGCTGCATTTCAGTTAGGGTTAAACCCACACCCTTTTCTTCATTGAAAGCAGCAATTATAACATCTATCGAACAGTTCTGTATGTATTTTTCAGAGTAAATGATCACCATTCCACCTGTAACTACTTTCACATCTTAGCCATCAAAGCCAATAATAGGCAAGTAATGCCGGTGTTTAACTATATAAACTGAATTCCAATACTGCAATATAGTCGCTACAGCACCACAATTAACCCTGATCACGTTATCGATACATTTCAAGCGCGTCTCTTGCATCATCTTGACACAACAACTGCCAAATTATCATACACAACAGTCCGTCATCAAAAATTTCACTAATAGAAACAAGGCGAGAATGTTTCTACAATGTAATGAAGCGAATTATTGTGAATGACCATTTGCGTGAAAGGGTATTGACAAAATTTTGAAAAATAATATAATCCATTAACCACGAAAATTCACGTCAAACATCATCAAATAACGTCAATAACATAAACATATTTTCGATTATTTTGAATTTTTATATTTTTTGTTAAACATATCCCAAAAACTTCGGGTGTATTGTAAACAGAAATGCCCACCTGACAGATTACGCTCTTTTTCAAGCGCCAAGTTTAAAACCCTAAACCAAGGAGCATTAGAAAGTTTCTTGGATAAAGGATAATCTTGAATATATGCTAACCGTGCAAATTTTTCGTTAGAGCAGAATAAGTGCATACATTGAGGACACCTATACAATTCCTCAGCGGACGTCGCATTTGAAGTTTTAGAGCACAATTTTTTAGAGTTTAGAGCTGTGAACATACCATCAACCTTTTCGATTTTTAGAGAAACCGCATGAAATAGTTTGAAAGACATTAATACTTCCAAGAGCTTAATTCAACAACACACAAATTTTTGAAACTTCACACATATTGGGAACAAATAATGCAGGTAACACCACAAATTATCGTCATTTCCACAATATGTGAAGAGTTTAATATAGAGACACTAACTACCCAAGGATTTGCTCAGAGAACTAAATGTTTCTTTAGCTTGACACTCACTTGAAATACCCGCCACCACACCGGATAAGTTTGGAAGGGTTTGTATATAGTCAATTGCATCGGGAAGTTTTTGATGACCAGCAGCAAAAATACTCATGGCAATAATTTCAGTGTCTGAGAGCTGTTCTAGGACAGTTTCACATATACTTCGCGAAGGATTCATCTGGAAACCAATCCGGTTAAAGGGAGCGACAATTGCTACATCACCAAAATTAATGTCCCATTCTTGGAATTTAGTGACCAGGTAAGCAAAGTTTCGGGTCTCAAAACCGGGAGTGATTTTGTGTTTTTTTAAGAATTTAATGTAGGACTTAAAGAGCCAGTCAAGATTAAAAGCAAGCGCCATATCAGTGATTATTTCATGGATCATAACTGTTTTAATCCGAGCATTTCTTCCTGCAACGGATTTTATTCTTGATAGCTCATAAATAGTGTAGGAGTTTAAGAGCGCTGATGGATCAAACTTTGCAATCCCCACAGTGTTTGGTAGTACCGAGAAGAAATTCTTTGACAAAGCTATTTGTTTAGTCATTTGTTTGGCTAGATTAGAGACCCCGCCAATACGACTGGCCAGTCGAACATATTCGTATGCGTAGGGAATTATGGCATACAAATCAACAGCATCATTACCAATAGACTTCAGTATCGAGAGAGTTGTTTCACTAACGGAAAACATAAAACCGGTTGCACCGTTTTCCAGAGATACCTTGACAAGCTGGGAGGCGATCTCAATATCGGGGCTGATTTTTTTTTCAGAACGTTCACGAGATCTTTTTTGAGAGAGATGGCTGATCCCATGAAAAGGATTATCGCCAACAAGTATTGTGAAATTCTTATGCATGTGATTTGAGCCTCACATCGTCAAGTAACTGGTCAACTTTCATAGCGGTTTGAAAGTTTGACCGCGGACACTCTTTATTAATTATTGATTTAATAAAATGGTCATCTTCTCGATAATACTCGGGATCACCCAATAAGAAGGGAACATTATCGTTGAGATCTTGTCTATACAAGTGTAGAGATTGATCGTCGGTTAACTGCAGAGTAAGTTCGTTATCATCAACTATCAAAATACCTTTACGCCCGGTTATGGTAAAACCGAATTCAGGCATTCGGTATCCTTCTTTGATCCAAGATACACTACAGTTTCCTCTAAGACCAGCCATTCCATCGAGTTCAAAGCTCGCGGAATCGGTAGAATCAGGCGTTATTGATAGAGTTTTAGCAGAGCGTATCGTTAAATCTCCAAAAAACCAAAGGGCCATATCTACAGTATGGGAACCTAAATCTTCAATCACACCACCCCTTGCAATGGAATTTGTTGTGTCTTTCATGTCTGCAAAGTCGGAGGAGTATGCATAGGCATCAAAGGAAATCAAATCACCCAACACCTTATTGCTCAACAATGTCTTGGCTTTGTTAAAAGTTACAGAAAACCGTTTCATGTAGCCAACCATAGCAATCCCTTGTGTGGTTTGAGACAAATCACAGAGTTCTTTAGATTGGGAGTAGTTTGAGGCTAAAGTCTTTTCCACAAATATGTTAGATACAATATTGTCGGTGTAAGCTTTTTTTATAATATTGTAATGTGAGGGAATTGGAGTTGTTATAAACAGCGCATCCAGGTTTAGATCATCTAGATCATCTAGTTTGTCAGTCACCAGAGATACATTTAGGGTATTTTTTGCTAATTTACGCATAAGCCAGCTTTTGTCACATACCGCCACAACGTCAACACCAGGCAAAACATTTAGGATTGAAGCATGTAACATGCCCATTTTGCCCAGGCCAACTATCGCCACATTCAATCTCTCATTATCGGACGACATCACAGTTACCTCGAGGTTTCAATTAACTACTTCCAAACAAGGACCTATATAAACAAAAGTGCGCGTCACAGCCATAAAGTCAACACAATTGCGACAATCCGCAGAGAAATCAGCACTCAACAAAGCAACAAAAAAATTAAAGCGCAAAAGTCACCCAGCAATTATAGGTTTATCCAGCGACTTTCCATATTTCACTATTTCCATTTGAATAAATCACATTAACAGCGTTAAAAGAGGCGGAAAGCTCGGAAGTTTTGTATAATTCTGTTGGTGTGGGTACAGTGTCTTTTATGATGTTAAAGCTGCCTAAATAGACAACACTACCCGGTTCAGGTATTGTTTCATTGGTTAGGTGATATATGAGATTTTGAGGCACTAACGCACAGCTAAGTATCACACGCATACTTGACACAGTGTCTACATAGAGACGTGGTGGAGGGTTCAAGTAGTTAGATAGCCAATATGCGCTACGGACATCTTGTTCGGGAGTGTAGGATGAATAGAATATGTGTTGGCCATCAGTGCTGTTTGATGCCTCGAGTCGGTAGTAATCAAAACCAAAAGCGGGAGTACGAAAAGCACCACCAGTTGTATGATTTAAAAATCCTGATTGTGAGAGAAAGAAAGCACTCAGAAGGATTGCAATAAGCAGCAGGGCACCTTTATTAGACATATTCAAAGGCATACGTAGACTTTTTTGTCGGTTAGTGATTTTTTTGAAAATGTTTGCAGGGATATTTAAAATGTATAATAAGCCAATTATAAGGCATGGTGACAATACTAGCAGAGTTATGGCATAAAACCGCGTAAAATTCAGTACTGCAGCAAATCTAGGGAGAACATATGAAGCAGCAAGTATGAGACCCCCGAGCAGTAGTAGAAATCGGTACTTATCCGAGATAGCGGGAAGTTTGAACTGTTTTGAAAATATTAAGAGAACAACACCCACAGCTAAGGCAACAGTAATAGCTCCGGTGACAACTAAATTATACCAGCTTGCAATGGTGAAAACTTCAGGGACCGCATATACAGAGCCGACACTTCCAGCATAGTTCCCCTGAAAGCTTGTTAACCCATCAAGCATATTTTGGGCTACTCTAATGATACCGGTAAGGGGTGAACTGGGTCCAAATGCATACCATAGAAAGCTTACGCCAAAAATTGTTACGATCGAAAAGGTGTTAAATACATTATCAAATTTGGGTTTAATACTTGAGAGTAAAACAACCATGCAAATAAAGATGATATAGATGACTGCAAGAGAATAATGTGCTAGTGATACAGATATTCCAAAAATTATGAGTAATAGCCGTTTTTCTTTGAGCGGTATACCCTTGTCTAGCCAAAGAAAAATTGATAACACTAAGAAAAACTCGGCAACGATTTGCCTGTTGACACTTATTAATTCACCAAAAAAGGCGTTTATAGAAAAAACAAAGAAAAGTGCGGCCAGTATCCCTATTAGTGCACTATGTTCTTTTTTATATATTTCATATAGTCCCAAGGGCACTAAAGAAAAAATAAATGGGTACAGAATTTTAAAAATCAATTCATTTTTAACATTCATAAGCGTCGAGTAGACGGCAGGCAATATAGTTATTGACAGATTAGAGTTATAAGAGATGGCCTGCCAGCTGTCTCTGATTTCATCAAGGGGAGCCCAATAACCCCTGAGTTGAGTGACCCTAAAGACGTAGAATTCAAGGTTAGCATCATCACCGATGGTATATTTTGAAACCAATAGATTTAGGAGCAATATAGAGATAGAGATTGAAAAAATTAAAAAGGGATAGGCTTCCTGGGGGATAAATTTGTTTGAGACTACACACAACACACATAGCGCAGCAATCATTATAGTCAAACATAACATGAGAAAAACATTAAGATACAAAGCAGCAATAATACTAGTTATTGGCAAAATGACTAACAATGGAATAATATGTAAATATTTTTTTGAAACGTTAAGACTTTGATTTAATGAAGTGAAGTTTATAGAAAAATTATTCTTATAATCAATAAAGTAGAGGACCAATACATAACTTGATAAAGCAACCATTAACGGAATAGCAGACAGCGGTTGCATAAATCCTATAAAAAGACAGAGCTGATTTACTAAAAACCCAACAAACATCAGAGCAAACAAACTCAAGCCTACTGAGAATATAAATGTATACAGAAGACCAAACTCTTTTAACCTAAGAACCTTAAGAGTAACAAACCCAGGAACAAAGGACAAATAACCAAAAAGAACAATTTCTCTAATAATAGGAATATCAAGCAACATTACGATAAACGCTATTAATGTGACAAACGGTATGAGTAAGGAAGGTTTGCTTAGTTTAAACTCACCTACTGTTGATTTGAAAGAGGAAACCCCCGCATACAGAGCCATGACAGTATTCTCCAAAGTTTTATTGTGACCCAACGTTTGTGTTAACAATCAAGATGATGATTTTGTGGATAGATGACCATATCCTGTTATGTGGGCACGGATGAACCCGAACAATTCCGCGCTGCTTGTAAAGGATTTATAGAAAGGAACAGCCAAGACAGTTTTTTCTTTTGTAATACGGTATAGTTGAAAAGCTTCTTTAAATCCACCCAAAAATGCTTTGAGTGGATAAGTTTCAAGCAACAATTTTCGTTCATTATTTTTGTGAAAAAGAAAATGATTTGCATAACCATACCATTTGTGCTTTTTCCACAAAGCACCCAAAGTCATAGGCGGAATATCGCGTTTTAGGTGGGCCGAAGGATTAGCCGATAACATCCACCCAGCCCGCTTTATGCGATGCGAAATATCATGGTCCTCACCAGCACCAGTTATTCTAGTGTCAAAGCCGCGCACAGCATTTATGGCCTTGAGGCGAAAAACGGCTCCGCCTGTACCAATCACAACTGGACGTTTATTTTGAAGTAAAAATAGTGAATACCCAAGAGACGTAAAGGACAATTTTACAGTCCTAGATGTATTTGGACAAGCTGCACCCACAGTCAAATTTTTTTCCATAAAATCTATCTGGTTACGCACATAATTTTTTGGTAGTAAAAAATCATCATCAACCCAGACTATGTAATCACCCTCAGCATTGTTCACAATCATTTGTCTTGAAGTTCCCAACCCTTTTCCGCCACTGACAAGAACTGTGAGATCAATATCACCCCCGGAAACAAACTGATTCACTATAGGGATCGTGTTGTCAGTACAGCCATCATCCACAACAACTAGTTTCATTAACTTATGCGGATAATCTTGTGTTAAAATACTATTCAAAGCTATATGAACCACTTTTTCAGAGTTTCTAACACACAATCCTATAGTTACCTTTTTCATTTTTCCGCTCCACTCAATCGAAATTAAATTTAATTTTCACAGCCACAACAATTGGATTTAAAGCAATACCACTAAATAATCACTCAGTTAGCTTGAAATTTTTAGATATTTTGAAATTTGATTACAGTCTTTTTAGATGTGTATTTATTCACTCATAGTCAGTAGCTAATTATAGCTACTGATAATATGAGGGGAGGACTCAACACGCAGATAAACTCAACGTGTTTGCACCTGGTTGTTTATGCTCACAGTCGCGCTACCCACTATGGGTCTTGTGGCTTGAATGTTATTACCTACCACCACAGCATCACGAGCTCCGATCAAATGAATACCCGCACTGTTCCAAGAAGGCACAGCCAAATCAGTAACTATGGTATTATTTCCAACATAACACCCAGAGGACTCATAAACAACAATAGCCCGTGCCTCCACCCCACTGGTA
>Ga0123356_10003330_pt1 | contig 16870 bp, 16 predicted proteins | sample TergutEmb28metaG_2_FD_92546 | JGI IMG/M metagenome (GOLD analysis project Ga0123356, IMG submission 92546) | Embiratermes neotenicus P3 segment gut microbial communities from Petit-Saut dam, French Guiana - Emb289 P3 | ecosystem: Host-associated > Arthropoda: Insects > Digestive system > Gut ...
ATCGTCGGACGCTTCTTGGAACATGCCCGAATCTACTACTTTGAAAATGGTGGCAAAAGTGATCTCCTAATTGGTAGCTCGGATATGATGTTTCGCAATCTCAATGAACGCATTGAGGTCCTCTTTAGTGTTCCTGATTCCCAGATACGTCGCATAATCTTTGATTATATGCTAAAAATTCACCTAAAAGATAACGTGAAAGCCCGAAAACTCCTCCCCGATGGAACCTACCAACGAATAACCCCCAAATCTGGAGAAACAAACCTTGATTCCCAGTTTTGGCTAATCCAAAACCGAGGCATATGGAATGAATACGCCGCCTACATCCCAAAAGTGTACAGTTAACTCAGGTTATTGCCGCTTTGGCGCTCAAACACTGCTAAACCTCTTAGAAGGATTTGATGACTTAATGGAGGGGGTCATAAATAACCAAGATATAGAATATGTGCACAAAACACGGGTGGGTTATAGGCGACTAAGGGTGGTGTTGCCTTTTTTTATGCCCTGTTTCTCCAAAAAAAAATATAAAACGTGGAACAAGGAAATCAAAAATGTTGCACGATTACTTTCCAAAGCACGTGACCTCGATGTACAAATCAACTTTGTAGAGCACTACCTAAAGACGCTTGATAGCCATATAGATAACGCTGGCTTAAGTGCACTGTTAAAGGAACATAAAAACCGCCGAAAAAACATGCAAGCAAAGGTTATCAAAGAGTTAGAAAATTTCAAAAACTCTCAAATATTATCCGAAATCAGGATGTGTTGCGAGAATTTATTGACACAACAAACTGATGAAGTGGTTGATTTTCGATATATAATTCAAAGCGCACACCGCAATATAAACCTCAAATTAACCGATTTTCTTTCCCTGAAACGCTATGTTTATCTCGATAATGAGCCGCTTTGCCATCACCAGATGCGTATATACGCCAAAAAACTTCGATACACCCTCGAGTGCTTTGCACCTTTCTATGAAAACAAGCTTGAATCAGAAATTCAGTGGATTAAGACTTTTCAAGATACTCTGGGTGAGATGCATGATTGTGATGTATGGATTGACTACATCCAACAGTTCAACAGAAAACTGCACAAGAAAACCAAACATAAAGCTACAAAAAGCTCATCCGTTGTGGTTCTCGACGAGTCACTAAAGATTTTCACCGCCTACATCTGGGACAGAAGAAAAAAATACTACTGTCAGTTTATAGATTGTTGGAATCAATCCATGAAACGCGGTTTCTTTGATCAGCTTGCCACCAAAACCAGCCAGAGACTTTTTATGGCATCACAGGAAAAAACTCGCCAAGCTCTTACTCATCCAACTGTTAAACTCGCAGTACTCTCCGATATCCATGCTAACCTACAGGCGCTAAAAAAAGTCATCCAAGATGCTGAGATGCGGGGGGCCGAAATTTTTGTTAACGCCGGCGATTCTGTAGGATTTGGTGCCTGCCCCAACGAGGTTGTTGAGTTGCTCTGTGAAAAGAACATATTGAGTATCGCTGGCAACTATGATGTGACAGTGTTAAAGAACAGAAGTGATACAAAAGACGAGAGGAAGACAACTTTTAAATACACAAAAGAGTGGCTCTCCAAAGCATCTGCAAGTTATCTGGCTTTGTTGCCACGCGAACTTCGACTAGAGGCAGGCGGCAAGCAACTTTTAGTTGTGCATGGAAGTCCCAAATCGATTGATGAACATCTTTACCCCAATACATCCACTAAAAAGCTACAGCGATTGGCAAAGGTAGCAAATGCAGATATTGTAGTGGTTGGGCATTCGCATATCCAGTTCCAGTGTGAAGTGGGTGAGACAGTTTTTGTGAATCCGGGAAGCGTCGGAAGACCCGGTGACAGAAACCCACAAACGGCTTATGCACTTTTGAGTTTTAACCCATTTAAAGCTGAATTAATCAGATTATCTTATGACGTGGAAGCCGCTGCCTATGACATGCGTAAGCGGGGGTTGCCTGAAAGTTTTGCCCAGATGCTTTTCTGCGGTGCATCAATAGATGACGTGGTCAAAGATGATAAAGCCAAAAAATTCCAGATGGAAGCCAACTGTAACGTTACAGTGGCGACTTGTGAACAGTTTTCTGAAGCTCTTTGGCCAGATATTGAACATTGTCGGCAGGTCACTCGTTTGGTTTTAGCTTTGTTTGACGGGTTATCAAATATTCATAAGCTAGGTAAGCGAGAGCGTTGCTGGCTTGAATGTGCTGCGATGCTTCACGATGTGGGATTATCAAAGGGTCAAGGGGCACATCACAAGAAATCGATGCAACTTATCCTAAACGACACACAGTTGCCTTTTCCATCAAAAGAACGGCGCATTATTGCCAGTATCACACGGTATCATCGTAAGGGGTTGCCTAAACTCAAGCACTACAACCTTGCATCATTAGACATAAAATCGTTGCATTCCATATATGTGTTGGCTGCACTTTTGCGTGTAGCTGACAGTCTTGATTACAACCATGAAAGTTCCGTTAAAATGTTAACTGTTAAAACCCGTGCAAAAGAGGTAATTGTGGACTGCCTCTCTGAGGGTGATTTGTTGATGGAACTGTCGCGATTTAATAAAAAAAAGTTTTTGTTTGAAAAAATTTTTAAAAAGGAAATGGTGCTGGTATGGAATCAACAGTGAAAACTGCAGAAACCGTAGTGGGTTTTATTGACATAGGTACAAACGCCATACGACTATTAGTAGCAAGAATCAACCCTAACTTTTCTTATACCGTTATAAGCCGCGAAAAAGAGATTGTTCGTCTAGGCGAGGGTGAATTTAACGATCAAACTCTAAAACCCGATGCGATGGAACGCACTATATTTGTATGTGGAAAATTTATAGATTTAGCTCGAACTTATGGTGCTACCGAAATTATTTCGGTGGGTACCTCAGCGATTCGCGAAGCAACTAATCAATCAGAATTCCTTAAACGTCTCAAAGCAAAAACCGGTTTATCCGTTAGAGTTATCTCTGGTGAGGAAGAAGCGCGTCTTATCTGGTTGGGAGTCTCAAGCGGTATGGATATAGGTTCTAAAAAAGAACTCTTTATCGATTTAGGCGGTGGAAGTACCGAGATCAGCATCGGAAACCAACATGAATGTTTCTACGTTAACAGTCTGCGCTTAGGAGCAATTCGATTAACTGCCCAGTTCATAGGCGAAGGCTGGATTGCCCCCATAGACTTTGGTCTCTACAAAAAAATTAGACAATACGCTTGTAACAAAATCAACATAATCAAACCACACATCTTAGAATATGGTGTCCGACTAGGCTGGGGTTCTTCGGGCACAATAACTAACTTAGCCGAGGTCACAAACAAATTGTTCAAGAAAACCGGTTCCAACAATAAACCGCTGGTTTTAACCAGAAAGAACCTCAATAAACTGGCAACACTTCTGTGCTTATTACCCCTTGAGGAGCGAAGAAAGTTACCTGCTATAAATCCAGAACGTGCTGACATCATTGTTGCTGGCGCCGCAATAATCGAAGCTGTCATGGAAGAATTTGGTCTGGAAGAAATCCGCATAAGTAACAGAGAACTCCGCGATGGCCTTCTTGTAGAATATCTATCCAATTTTGAGGGCTTTAGAGAACTCCAAAAAGAACCCATACGAAATCAAAGTATCCTCCATCTGGGACGATCATGCAATTTTGATGAAAAACATGCTCAAACCGTTGCCGATCTGTCATTGTCGCTTTTTGACAGCGCTGAACAAATAGAGCTTCACAATCTAGGCTCAAAGGAACGCGACCTGCTAAGACATGCTGCATCACTTCATGACATTGGTGACTTTCTTTCCTTTAACGATCATCACATGCATTCTCACTACATCATCCGTAACGCAGGTATTGCAGGTTTTGACAAAACCGAACTCCAGCTGATGGCAAACATTGCACGGTTCCATCGCAAAAAATTTCCAACAAAAAAAGTTCTAAAAGCCGAGGAAGGAATGGATGAAAAAAGCAAAGAGATCATTGCGGTGCTTTCGACATTTTTGAGACTTGCCGAGAATCTAGATCGAAGTCATCGTGGATTAGTTAAAAAGGTTGAGTTTGTCAGGGAAGGCAAAAACCACGTTATTTTACGATTCTATTCAGATAGTGACTGCAGTTTAGAGGAGTGGAGCATAATTCAGAATCAACCGGCATTCTATGGTGCATTTGAGAAGACGCTAGGTGTGCAGTGTATAGTAACACTTAACACTAATGGTGTTTAGTTTTTAAGTTTAGCTTTAGTTTTAGTTAGTTTCCTTTTTTATGTTCTGCTTAGAGCGAGCTATTAGTCCACTTTTTTTATCTCTGAGACAAATAACTTCTGAAACCAAGTTGTTCATCTTCTTTTCTGTCTGCTGATATAACCTATCTATGCCCACTCTGCGCTGGTTTTGTTTAGCATTTTCTCGTAGACTTTTTTGCCCTCTGACCATTTGGAGCGTTTCTCCCGATCGGTTATGGAAAACTTGGTTTTATATGGGCATTTGATATGTTTCAGTGGATGTTTTTCTGTTTTTTTTGAGATCTGGCGATAAAACTTGAACCAAGGTTTCACTAGAACAAGGTGGAGTTCAAGAAGAATTATGTCTTCGCAGTGTTGTTCCTAAAACAACGTTTTATCCTCTATTGGTGGTAGTTTTGTTTAGCAAAGGCTTCAAGTTTCGAACCTTTACAATTAGCCCATCTGTATAGTAGGATCGGTTAAAGATGTATAACTGTTTCTTCGTTCAGGAAGCGCTTATGTGTGGCGTCATAAGAAATCCTGTTTAAGCTCTTTGGTGGAGGGCATTTTAAAGCTGGTTACTCAACAATCTCGAGGGTTAACCCCTGACTTGCTGGTGAGTTGTGTTGTCTTTGCCTGTGGCATCCATATTCTGCAGAATAATCAACATGACCTATCTATCACTTGCCACGAGGCGTTCTTGCTCGTTTACAAGTTTTTGCCTGTTTTCTTCAAGCCGATTCATTGCCTGCTGTTTAAGCATTTTTATATTTTTCATGTTTTGTCTATTTTGGAAGCCAATTGGGTCATAATCTTTAGAGTATATTGTTTTTCCTGCAGACTTTGAAGTCTTGTTCTTCTATGGACCTGCTTGTCTCTTTGAACAGTTGTAGGTTCTTAATGACCTCGTGACAATACATATAAGCCTAAAAAACAATGATAAATATAACTTAATTGAGTGCACAACAACCAAGTTTGTGTTTACTGCTAATTATTAAACGGTACAGTTTGTAGAGGAATATTATTTGGTAGAAACGACTTTAGTTACACAAAAAAAACAAAACGACAGCGTATCCGCCGCTAAACAGTTCCTGTCCAGTAATCAATTTATCTACCAAAGCTTATTTACCCACCTAAGCGATGGCTTTGCTTACTGCAAATTGCTCTTTGACAAATCCGGATCTGATGCTTTTGATTATGTTTTTTGTGACTTAAACCAATCCTTTCGGAACATAACTCAATTAGGTAATGCCCCCGTTGTTGGAAAGAAAGCCTCCGAGTTGTTTCCTTGGATAGGCAACCGTTATGGTGATTGGTTAAAACTCTGCGGCAAAGTCGTCCAGACTGGTCAGAGTGTCATAATTGAGGGTTACTGTAAACCGTTGAATCGATGGTTTTCAGTTAATGTTTACTGCCCCGAAAAAGGTTATGTGGCCATGATAGCTAAAGACATCACGGTACGTAGAAAAACCGAGCAATCTCTTAGACTAAGTGAGAAACAGTACAAAAAACTTGCTAACAGTATAGCTGATCCTTTCTTTGCGCTAGATTCTTGCTTAAAATTTACCTATTGGAACAAATCAACTGAAAAATTCACAGGCATCAAATCCGCCGATGTTTTGGGCAAACATTTCTTTTTTGTTTTTGGAGAAAACAAGTTGTCTCGCAGATTTCTCGGTATCTATTGTGATGTGATAAGAACAAAACATCCTCGGGCATTTAGCGGCAAACTACCCAAAGGTGATGATACCTTCTTTGAAATTGAGGTGTATCCCACCGGTAATGGTATCTCTGTTTTGGCTAGGATATAACTGAACGTAAAAAAATACAGGTTTCTATGGAAGAAAACACTAAACGGCTAGAGGAACTGGTTCGGATTCATACTGAGAAACTCAACAATGCTGAGCGTCTAGTTGCGATTGGGGAAACGGCCGGTATGATTGGTCATGATATTCGCAACCCTTTGCAGAGTATCATTGGCGAATTATTCTTAGCCAAGGATATGCTAAGTGGGTGGTCTGAGACAAAACTCGCCAAAAGTCTTATGGAGTGTGTTACCGATATTGAAGAGCAGACGCTCTACATTAACAAAATTGTGGCGGATCTTCAAGACTTTGCTAAGCCGTTGGTTCCCTGTATAATCGAAACTAATCTTGATGAAACCATCCGAGCCGTTGTTTTACCTCTCGAGGTGCCTCAAAATGTTCATATTAGCTACTCGTCGGTTGTGCCCCTTTTGGTGCTAAGAACTGATCCTTTGTTTATCAAACGTATACTTAGTAATCTTATCCGCAACGGTATACAAGCTATGGAAACCACTGGCGGTGAGTTAACGGTTCGTACTTTTCTACGCGATAATTTTCTCATAGTTAGTGTTTCTGATACCGGTACAGGTATATCTGATGAGATGAAAGAAAACATCTTCAAGCCCTTGTTTACAACAAAATCAAAGGGGCAGGGTTTTGGCCTATCGGTGGTGAAAAAACTCGTTGAGGCCCTATGTGGAAACGTTTGTTTTGAAACTCAGGTGGGGCGAGGCACAACGTTTCTCGTTGAGCTTCCCCTGAGTTCAAATACTATTCTAAGCTGATTTTTTCGCCGGTCACAATGTAGACTATGGCTTCACAGGCATAGACTGCATGATCAGCTATGCGTTCAAAGTATCGTGTGAGCAATATATTTGAGGCGACGCATTTGTTGTTTGTTTCCTCTTGGCTTAGTTTGTTGATAAAGTCCTCATACATTTGGTCGATTTCGCGTTCTATAGGTGAGATGGTTTTGGCAAGATTCACATCATGTTTGCGAAGTGCATCTATACTGGTTTTAACCATGAAAAGAACTTTATCACCCATATTGATGAGGTTGTCCTGTATCCATGTTTTACACGGCTCTAAGCCATGTAACTGGTGGGTTATGTTGGATATGTCTAGGGCGTATCTGCTGTAGCGGGAAAAATCGTTACTGATTTTCATGTGGGATTTAATGGTCCGTAGATCTGAGGCAACAGGTTGGAATCGAACAATTAACTCAAATGTTTTATCTTCGACTTTTTCTGCCATGGCGACAATGAGATCTGACATTTCTTTTACATGTGGTTGTACGTTTTTGTCCTCAAAATAGCCGTGTATGGCTGATGCTAAGGTTTCATAGGCTAACTCGCCCATGCGAAGTAGCAGTACAGATTGTTCTTCTAGTCCCTGATCAATTATTCTAGTCATAGCTTTCCTATCCGAATTCTCCGGTTATATATCTCTCTGTTAACTGGTTCTTTGGCGACTCAAAAATATCTTTGGTTGCTCCAAATTCTATAAGGTTGCCTAGATACATAAATGCAGTGTAGTCTGATACCCGTGATGCTTGTTGCATGTTATGAGTGACAATGGCTACGGTATAGTTCTTCTTTAACTCCACAACTAGCCGCTCGATCTTGGCAGACGCAATTGGATCCAAAGCTGAAGTGGGCTCATCCATTAAAATGATTTCAGGTTTTAGTGCAATAGCCCGTGCAATACATAGCCTTTGTTGTTGCCCGCCCGATATGCTGGTACCGGGCTTTTTTAAATCCTCTTTCACCTCATCCCACAGCGTTGCTTGTTGTAAACTTTGTTTGACTATTTCATCGAGGTTTTTGTTTTTGTGGGCGCCGGTTAATTTTAAGCCTGCTGCAACATTATCATAGATTGACATAGTGGGGAATGGGTTGGGTTTTTGGAAAACCATGCCGACTCGACGCCGAATCATCACTGGATCCACAGCTGTGTCATAGATGTTTTGGCCATCAAGAAGTATTTGGCCTGATAGCTTGGCAGTGGGGGCTAATTCATGCATTCTGTTGAGGGTACGTATAAATGTAGATTTTCCACATCCCGAGGGTCCAATAATGGCTGTGACAGTGTTTGCTTTTATTGAGATGTTTATGTCTTTTAGTGCCTGCTTAGTGCCAAACCAGGCGTTTAATTCTACGCTTTGCATTTTTATGTTATCCATTTTTTCACCTTGTCTATTTGTTTCGGCCTCTGCTGGCTAATCTAACGCCTATGTTAAGGGCTAAAACTATTAAAATTAACACTAACGCTGCACCCCATGCTTGCGTTTGTTCTACTTGAAGATGTGAACGAGAACTTAGGTAGATGCGCAGAGGTAATGCATCTATTGGGGCATTGAGTCCTTGGAAGAAGTAGAAGCTGCCTAGGATTGTAAGTAGTATGGGTGCGGTTTCACCGGCTATGCGTGCTACGGCAAGGATAGTGCCTGTTATCAAACCACCTTTTGCTGAGGGTAACATGACGCTTATTGTTGTTCTCCATCGGTGTATGCCCAGGGCCATGGATGCTTCTCGGACGCTATTTGGTACCAGTTTAAGTGATTCTTCGGTTGTTCTTGCAACGATGGGGATCATTATAAACGCTAACGCTACGGCTCCAGCCATAGGTGAGAAGCGTCCGGTTAAGCCGACAACAATTAGGCTATATGCGGTTATGCCCACGATTATGGAAGGGAACCCAGTTAATATGTCGTTGATGGTTCGTATCCATGTGGCATATTTGTTAGCTCCGTATTCGGCAAGGTACACGCCAGTAAATACTCCAATTGGGATACCGATGGCGCTGGTTAACCCGATCAAAATTAATGTTCCTTGTATGGCGGGTCCTATGTTGTTTCGTAGGCCATTTCCAGTTAAGAACTGCCAGTTTATGGCGGGTGCACCTCGTACTATGACCTCAAAGAGGATACTTAGCAGGGGTACGATGGCGATTATGACACAGATTAAGCAGAGTACGTAGAAGAATTTGTTTTTGAACTTACGAAGGCTATTGTTGTGTAGGTTTATCTTCTCTAATATGCTGTTGTGTATTATTCAACGGCGCCTCCTTTGACTTTTAGAATGCGTGTCATCATAACATGTGCTACTATGTTTATGATCAGGCTGATTATGAGTAAGACCAGTCCTGCGCCTATGTAGGCTGAGGTTTGAAGGGGTGTATTTGAATCGGAGAAGCCGTTGGCAATAAGGGATGGTAGGGTTTGGCCTTGCTGGAAAAGTGATGTAGGTATGGCTCTTGGTCCAGTAGCATTGCCTATGACCATTGTTACTGCCATAGTTTCGCCTATTGCTCTGCCTAGGCCTAAAATTATTGCGCCAAATATGCCTGAGCGTCCGTAGTTGAGGACCCAGTGGCGGATGACTTCCCACTTGGTGGCGCCTATGCCATAGGCGCCTTCTCTGATTGAGTTTGGTACGGCGCTTATGACTTCTCTTGAGACTGATGCTACGGTTGGAATGATCATGATGGCAAGAATCAGTCCGGCGGTGAGAATATCTATGCCAGTGGGTTCTCCGCTGAATAGCGGTATCCAACCCAGGTATGTGTTTAGGGGTATTTCGATGTAGTTTAAAACCCAAAAACGTAGCACAAACAAACCCCAAAGGCCATATATTACGCTGGGGACGGCTGCTAACATTTCTACCAAGTAGGAGAAGGGTACGCGTACAGCTTTAGGGGCCATTTCTACTATAAAGATAGCGATGCCTAAGCTTAGCGGTACTCCTACTAGCAGGGCGATGCCTGAGGTTAGTAGTGTTCCAAGGATGTATGGTAGGACGCCAAATGATGTTGCGCTTGGGTCCCAGTTTTTTCCGGTAATAAATTCGATGCCTGATGTGGCAAAAATGTTTGTTGAACCAGTTATTAAAACATATGTGTTAAGTAATATGATAACTGCGGCTGATGCGGCGATTACTGCAATTAATGACTTAAAGATATTGTCGCCTGTCAGCTTAATCATGCTAATCTGCCTGAACTAAAGATAGCAACAAAAAAAAGGTTTTGGAAGATCTGAGGGGTCATAGTCTCACAGTCGTTTAATGGGTTGGTACCTTTTCACCGTTAAAGGTTATTGTCTGCAGTGTTGCTTCATTGACTTTTACCAAGTTTGATGGCAGGGTTGCATACTGTAGTGGTGTACCTAGTTGTTGACCCTCATGGATGACATACCCGATGTATTGCACAATTGCTGTTGCTTTTGCCATGGTCATTCCAGGGATCACACCAAGGTCTTTGTAGACAAGCATGTAGGTTGGAGTGACTATGGAATATGCGTCTGTGCCGCTGGTGTTGAGTATGGCTATGTCTTCCCAGCTGTCACTTCCTGAGGGAAGTGGCGAAGGTAGGGCTTTAGCTGCATTTGTTGTAGTTTCAAGTGTTGGGATGATATAGTTGCCTGCGGGGTTTTTGATTGCTGCAACTGGCACATTGTGTTCTAAGGTATATGCTAGTTCAATGTAACCAATTGCATAATCTGTTGAGGTGACCATTGCTGCTACTCCGGAGTTGCCGCTTTGACCTATTCCAACTGGCCATTGAACTGTTGAGCCTGATCCGACTTGGTTTTTCCATGTGTCACTGACTGAGGAGAGGTATTTTGTGAACCAGTTGGTTGTTCCTGAGCCGTCTGATCTATTAATCACTGTTATTGCGCGGTGTGGTAGAGTTAAATCGGGGTTAATTGCTGTTATGGCAGGATCATCCCACATGGTTATTTTTCCTAAAAATATGTTTGCTACTATTGGGCCAGTGAGTTTTAGTCCTGTTCCAATGTTGGGGATGTTGTATGCTATTGTGATTGCACCGATGGTTTCTGGGATGTGTAGTACGTCAGGAGCGGCGTCTCTTTGTGAGCTAGACAAGGGTGCGTCTGAACATGCAAAGTCAACGATTTTGTTTGTCAAGTCAGTAACACCTTTACCGCTGCCTCCGCCTTGGTAATTAATTTGTACGTTTGGTTTTATTGACGCGTATTCTGCAATGGTCTCTGCTAGAAAGGGTTGGGGAAAAGTTGCACCAGAAGCGGTGATCGATACACTTTCCGATGCACTTTCTGTTGCTGGCGATAGATATGCGTATGCGGCTACTGCGCCGATGATTATTGCAATTACAGCAATTGCTATTATGTGTGTGGTTTTCATATGTTTATCCTCTGGTTTTTGTATTTACGATCAATTCTATTATATAGGCGTTGTCCATATAATCTATAGTCTATATAGTGTAATTGTCAGCGCGGGCAGTAGTATATATATTGGTGTTATTAGTATATTCTGTAGTCTATGTGCACGCAATTGATGTAACAATGGTCTGTATCTAAATATGATTCATATATTTGATAGTTTATATAGGTGTAGTTAATATACTGTTTGTACATTAAGAACTGCCTTGGAATTACTAGTGACAGTTAAAGAATCAGAAAAACTAGCTGAAGAGCAACGTAAATTGCAGGTTACTGGTGGCTCGACATTTATTCTCTCTCTGCCTAAAGACTGGGCAACCAAAAACGAGCTCAAGCGCGGTAGCTCTATGATTGTACGTGAAGAAGATGACGGCTCACTATCCATATCCCCATCCAGTCTTCCCAAGCAAGGGCAAACTGATGAAGCATTCATCAAAGTTGTCCAAACTGACAATCCCGATGCCATCATGCGAACAGTAATTTCTGCATACCTAAACGGCTACAACATCATACATATTCGGGTACAAAACCAAAAAATTCTCCCTTCAAAACTTAGAACCCACCTCAAAACTTTTGCCCGAAACTATCTCGTCGGCACAGAAATCGTCACCGATACAGCCACAGATCTAACCCTTCAAGTACTGCTAAATTACCCCGAACTAACCGTACAGAATGCTCTGAGTCGTATGTCCATAATAGCTTCATCAATGCACAAAGAAGCCCTGCAATCGCTTATACACCTTGATTATTCCAGCGCAAAAGCCGTTATCGAAACAGATCGCGAAGTTAACCGCTTTGGTCTCTACATAGTGCGATTACTAAAACTAGCCGTTTCCAACCAAAGATTTGTCAAAGAAATCGGATTAGACAGCCAAAAATACTGTTTAGGCTACCGACTAATAACTAAATCGGTTGAACGCAGTGCCGATCATGCCACAAAAATCGCTGAGAACACCCTGTACTTAAAAGAACCTGTTGACGCGGATTTGCTAAACAAAATTATCCAATTAAGCGAACTAGCAAATACAATGTTTGAAGTTGCTGTGAGTGCCCTCTTTAAAAACGATTTTCACCAAGCTGAAACCGTGATTGAAAAGCTAGAAGAAGTCCATCAAATCGAACAAGAAGCTATTCTCTTATCTCAAAACACAACTGAAGGCGTCACTAACCTGAGACTTCTTATCGAGAGCGTTAGACGCACTGCCGAATACGCAAGTGATATCTCCGAAATTGTACTTAATCTAAACGTTGAATCTGTTCTGAGCTAAACACTTCTCCTTAGAACCTTTGCATGTTAACTTACTCATGAACTATATGCCCAGTAGTTTAACGGTTAGGCTGAACATTATTTTCTGTTTCTATACAAAACCTTTGGTGTTGTGTGAATTATTTTTGGTTTTGTGTTGCTTATATTGTTGTAGCGTAATAGTGTTCTCTGGAGAGCTGGTACGTGACATTTATTCCAAAACCCGCATCTGAGACCCAATCAAAAAAAGCGGATAAATTCACGCCCATAAAACCTGCTTTTAGAAATAGACAATACGGTAGCGAATTTAACACCTGGGAACTAGCCCTTCTAAAAGAGTTTACCTATGCAAAAAAATCCGCCAATCCCTCCGTTTCAGGCACAGTTGTCTACGACGGCAAACTCGGCAAAAGTAGATTTCTCCTAATCCCCGCTGCACATCTACCCCAAGACTACATCATATGTGAATGCCCCCCCGAGGTAGCAATTCCCGCCAATCTCTCCTATGTAACAATCACAGGACAAAAAAGGCCCTTCTACGACTACTGGGCACTAATGGTTGATAATATAGCCGATGCTAAAATCAGCCAGCTAATCAAACCCGAAATCGATTTCAAAGAATTCCAACAACAACTTTTCTTACAATGGAGCGGCATATTCTCACCCCAAAAAGATCTCCTTGCTTTTGAATTCGTCAGCTCACCACCCCTACTAAATATGGGTCAAGCAGGCGGATTGAGCATCACCCTCTATGATGAGAGCAAACATTACCAAACCCACAAATTACTAAAATATTTCTATGACCTCATCCCCCAAGATATAGCTCATGGCAAATCAGGTAATCTCGCAATCCCTGAATTAGCTGCTGAACAACCCCTCTCTCCATACACCTGGCAATTCCGTAGCTTTAGCGCCGACAACCCCCTCAGCAAAAATCTAGTAACTTTTCTTGACCGCCGAGTACCAAAAAAACTATCAAAAGGCCTCTCAGAGATCTCAATTGGTTTGGGTAGCAGACGCAACCAACCCCGATCAATTTATGACCATCCCTTTAGACTAGTGGACCAACCAGCTATTTTGGAGCGCAGTGCCGAGATGCGACCCATGCGCTTTGATCCTCCCTTAGATGTTACCAAATATATTCTAACCATGCAAATGCTCTTCCCAACTATCGGTAAAACTCTAGCAGATCTAAACACTACCCTTGAAAAAGCTAGCCAAAAAATCATCAAAGTCGCCGAAAAATATGATCTCCCCCAAGAAGTCCAACGACATGGCCTATTTGATGCCAACTATTATGGTAAACCACAATCATCGCTACGATTAGCCCTCTCATCTGCCCGCTCACAACAAATCTTAACAGTTGATGATACATTGGTTTTCAAAGCTATCGAAGACTTTTATATTAAAAATATTGAAAACGTATTCGAAGCTTGGGAGGACCTGTTTACCCCTGGAGGAGTCGAGATGGTGTCTTTGAGTGAATTTGACCGCCAAGTACTCAAATTTATCACCGAAAAAGAAACAAACGATCTTGGAGTAAGTTATTTCTTGCTTTCAGAAAAATTTGCCCTTGAGTCTTCCCGCGAAATTGAGCTAAGACAAGCAATCCAACGCTTACTAAGCGAGGGCAAAATAAGAGAATCATCCTACCAGATCTATCGCGTCATTCCCTTTATTCAATAAGACGCGCTTGTCTTGTTGGCGAAGTGTTTGTCATTTATTTTAACATTAACATGCATACAATAGGGGCATTGATGGCGTTCTCCAGATTCTTTATCTTTCATTTCAACCCAGCTAGTTTTGGTTGCTTTAAACCGCTCACCACAATTATTACACATCTGATACATGGCGATGTCAACTTCAAAATGTTCACAGCCCTCACAAGTTACACACTCAACATCAAAATACTTACAATCCCGCGGATCCATCGCCTTTGTCTCCTAGTCAGTTAACTATCGATTGCATAAAAATAAAAATTACTCCCGCAATGCGGGTGATTTCAAATTGATTTTTGATAGCTGTTTTCTAGTTTGGGATGTTGCTTGAGCTATCAATTAGATGCGCGGTCCCATCAGGACAATAAACTTTGTCACCAATTGCGGCCCGGCGGTAACGAACGTTACATTCTTTTAGTTTAGAGCATCCATCACAGTCTCTTGAAATCATTACTATATCATCTCCACTTAATCAAACAACATATCCCGCTTGATACCTATAGACATAACCCCTATAATATATATAGACTATATATTTTGGGTGACGTATTATAACTGCCAAATCGGGAAGAACCTTTAAAAAACAAGAACACACAAACAACCCAATGCACTCAAACAAGTTGAAGGCAAACGGTATATTTCTAGACCTAGACGGCACACTTGTCGACTCCAAAACAGCCTACCTCGAAGCCGCCAAAATCGGCTTTCAAGCCATCGGAAAAGACCTGCCCTCAGCCCAAGTCATGCTAGAAATCCCCCGCCGCCTCGAACAGCACCAAAACATAAACGACCTCACCTATGGCTGTGCAGACCAATTCATGCCCATATACATAAAAGCCTTCCACTCTGCCACCGAAAAACATGCTAAACTCTTACCAAATGTGGCCCTAACACTTGAGTTCCTCGCAGAAAAAGCTAAACTAGCTCTAATCACTATGCGACATGTCCCCAACCAAGTTATCCAAAAAGAACTCAACTATCTGGGTATCGCCCAATACTTCCAATTAATTGTAACCGGACTAGATACCTCAAAACCCAAGCCTTCCCCTGAAGCCTTAATTCGATGTGTCGAAACCTTGGACTTAAAAATGTGTGACTGCATCATCGCAGGTGACTCAGTTAGTGATATGCGAGCAGGAAAAGCCGCAGGTTCCTGCACTGTGGCATTACTCTCAGGTCTATTTGGATCTGAGGAACTGGCCAAAGAACAACCCGATTTAATCTTACCCGACATTACCGCGCTACCTAATAACATAGAATAGACTGGTTTAATGGATATTCAAATTCGACATATTCTGAGTTTTAGCCTAAGGCAGTTATATGCGTTTTTAAATAATGTTTAATTAAAACCTCAGCTAAGTGGGTATGGAGCGGGTTTCAGCGGGAATCCTAATGAACTTTATCGAAATCATGATAGGCGAGAAACTAAGAGAAGCCGATCCAGCCCTAGATATAATGGGCTCTGATCACACAGTGTTACAGGTGGCTTTTCAAGATTTTACCAATTACCTCAAATTCCGCTGGGACTTGGTAGGCCAAGAAACAGACCAACAAGAAATTATTGAACGCATAGGTGCACTTAGTCAAAAAGATGCTGAAGAACTAGATGTATTTTTAGCAGTTTGGTGCAACATGTGGTTTAAAAAATGGAAAGAACGCGTCAAACTATTAATTGGTAATCAAGGTGCCAACAAATGGAATCAAATGAACAAACCCCTCGCTGATGCGGAACCCATTTGGCAAAAAATCGAATGCAAACAAGACCTCCAAGAATTGGTCGTTGCAACTCTTATTAAAAATGGAGAAATCTGCGGAACAGAAATCCTGGCTGAAAACCTTCTCAAAATGGAAATGGGCGAAAAATACCTCCAAAGTCTCCCTAAAACTGAGCGAATTTTTGTTGCACTAAATAATACCCTGCGCAAAGCACGAGCAATGGCGCACAGCCGTGGCCCTTTAATTTTTGTAAAGGTAGATAAGGGCTACTACAACACAACATAATAACTTCCCTGCCAATTGGGTCACTATGGCCGTAAGTTTTACGTTTGCTCTGTTGTTCGTAAAAGGTTGGAGTGAGTGGTTGTTGCATCGAGTTGTTGACTATTAGTCTTCGTGTAATTTATGATATTGTGTTCTCTAAGTGTTTGTGGTGATCTAATAGCGTTTAAAAAGTTTTATATGTGAATAGAAATAAAAACTATGAAATTAGGGGGGGGTTGGATTTAGCGGATAGTTGCGACTCGTGCTCTTTGCAGAGTTTTGGTCCGCCAGTTGTAGCGTCTTAGGGTGGCTTGTGCACCATAGCCGCATGCACCACATCGCTTATTGCGTACGTGATATGCACGTCTGCCGCATCGACGACATTTTATATGGACAACGCGTCCCATGCGCTTGCCCATTGAAGGAGTGCCCTTTCCCATCTAACTCACCTGGGCGGGGGTGAAATAAGGACTACGTTATCTCCGCGAACGATGATGAGTCCTAACTTCTTTTGGTCTTCAACGACGGTGGTGTCTTCGGTCTCTTCTAAAACCAGATTTAGATGTTGGTCGAACCCCTTGAGTCTGCCTCTGAGGCTTTTGCCGCCTTTTAGGCGAACCAGCACAATTTTGCTGAGGTTCTGTTCAAGGATTTCGGTTGTCATTTCGCTCATATTGAGATCCTCTTGTAAC
>Ga0123356_10003331_pt1 | contig 16863 bp, 13 predicted proteins | sample TergutEmb28metaG_2_FD_92546 | JGI IMG/M metagenome (GOLD analysis project Ga0123356, IMG submission 92546) | Embiratermes neotenicus P3 segment gut microbial communities from Petit-Saut dam, French Guiana - Emb289 P3 | ecosystem: Host-associated > Arthropoda: Insects > Digestive system > Gut ...
GCCGGCCAGGCGCCTGCTGATGATCGTCAACCCGTTCGCGACGACCGTCTCGGACCGGCTGCGAAACCTCGTCGTGTACGCGCTGCGGGGTAGCTACGAGGTCGACGCGGTCGACACCGAGCGGCGCGACCATGCCACCGAGCTGTGCCGAGAGGCGGCCGCCGAGGGCTACGACGCGGTCGTCGCGTTCGGTGGCGACGGCACCGTCAACGAGGCGGCCAACGGCCTCGTCGGGTCGGGCACGCCGCTGACCTGCCTCCCGGGCGGGCGCGCCAACGTCTACTGCCGGATGCTCGGGATCCCCGCCGACGTCGTCGACGCGACCGAGCACCTGCTGTCGCTGGCCGACGTCTGGCGCACGAGGCTGGTCGACCTCGGCCGCGCCGGCGACCGCCACTTCCTGTTCTCGTCCGGGGTCGGGCTCGACGCCGAGGTCGTGCAGCACGTCGACGCCCACCCGCAGCTGAAGGCGAGGCTCGGCGAGTACTACTACGCCTGGGTCGCCGCGACCACCTTCTCGCGACGCTACCTGCTGCGCCCGCCCCGGCTCGAGGCCTCGCTCGGCGACGGCGAGGACGGGGTCGCCGGCGCCACCGTGCTGGTCCAGAACGCCACCCCCTACACGTACTTCGGCGATCGCGGCGTCGAGATGGCCGAGGGCGCCAGGCTCGACAGCGGGAATCTGGCGGGGCTCGTCCTGAAGCGCACGAGCCCGCTCGACATCCCGACGATCTCGTGGCGGGCGCTGTCCTCGCGCCGCCGCGTCGCCGACCACCGCCAGGTGCTCGGCTTCAGCGAGCAGACCGCCATCCGGGTGCGCTCGCTCGACGACCGGCCGCTGCCGCTTCAGGTCGACGGCGACTACATCGGGAGCGTCGACGAGGTCGAGTTCTCGGTCGCGCCGCGGGCGCTGTACGTGCTCGCCTAACGCGTTATCCGGGTTGCTCGCCTAGCGGGGCGAGCAACCCGGGCCGGGAGCCGCCGGGAGGACAATTTCACTCCCAGGGGGGTGAATTCCGGGCCGCTGGCGCCTCTATAGAAGGTGACCCCCAGGCGAACAGCGCTCGTCGATGACCGCGACCGCGAGATCCTGGCCCTGCTCGCCGAGCATCGCGTCGCCGTCGCCGCACAGCTCGTGATCGCCTTCGACGGCCTGTCGGCGCGGGCGCTGGGCGCGCGTCTGCGGCGGCTCGCCGGCGGCGGGCTGATCACCATCCAGCGGATCTTCGAGGGCCGGCCGGCGGCGGTCTCGATCACCGCGCGCGGCATCGGCGCGATCGAGTCGCGGCTGCCGGCCCCGAGGGTCGACCTGAAGGCCTACCGCCACGACATCGGGGTCGGTTGGCTGCACCTGGCCGCCCGGCAGGGGGTGTTCGGCACCGTGACGGACGTCCGCCTCGAGCGCGAGCTGCGGTCCCGTGACCGCCGCGCCGACCGCGAGGGCCCGCCGCTCGGGATCGGCGTCGGGACGTTCCGCCACGGCGGCCGCCCCTCGCGGCATTACCCCGACCTGCTGCTCACCACAACCGGCGGCCGGCAGGTCGCGGTCGAGCTCGAGCTGACCGCCAAGAGCTCGGATCGGTTGCGCTGGATCATGCGCGCCTACGCGAGCGACCCGCGCGTCTCGGCGGTCCTGTATCTGGTCCCGGACGCCGAGGGAGCCCGGCGGATCGAGACCGCCGCGCGGCGCGCCGGGATCGCCTCCCTGGTCCATGTCCAGCGGCTCGCCGCGAGCGGGATCCACGGCGCCCCGCCGCCGATCGCTACGGGTCGCGTCCCCGCCGCCCGCGAGGGGCCGGCTCGGTGAACGGCGCGCCGCTGGTCGTGCAGGCCGTCCGGGCGGTGGCGCGCCGACGGCGCCGGCGGGCCGCGCTGCGGGCAGCCGGACGGCCCGATCGCCTGCTGCTCGGCGTCGAGGAGTCCTCGGGCCGCGCGGTCGTCCTCAGCGACCGCCAGATTGCCGCCCACGGCCTGATCGTCGGCGCCAGCGGGTCGGGTAAGTCGACGACGCTGCTGCGGATCCTGTCCGAGGAGATCGCGCGGGGCCGGCCGGTGGTCGCGATCGACCTGAAGGGGTCGCCGGGCTTCGCCCACGAGCTCGAGCAGGCTGCCGCCCACGCCGATCGGCGGTTCCGGATCTGGACGCTCGACGGCCCGCAGCGGTGGAACCCGCTGGCGGTCGGCAACCCGACCGAGCTCAAGGACAAGCTGATCGCGACCGAGCGGTTCACCGAGCCGCACTACCGCCGGGCCGCCGAGCGCTACACGCAGTTGGCGCTGCGAACGATGCGCGCGGTCGAGCCCGGTCGCCCGGCGACGCTCGCGCGAGTGGTCGAGCTGCTGGACCCCGACCGCCTGGCCGCCACGGCCCGCGGGCTCGACCGCGGGCACCGCGACCAGCTGACCGACTACCTGCGGTCGCTGACCGGCGACCAGCTCAGCGCGATCCGGGGCCTGGCGTCGCGGCTGGCGATCATCACCGAGTCACACGTCGGCGCGTTCCTCGCCGACGCGGCCGACGGGATCGACCTCCGGCAGACGCTGGCAGCGGGGGAGGTGGTGCTGTTCAGCCTCAACTCGGCGACCTACGGGCAGCTCGCGGCGCAGATCGGAACGCTCGCCGTGCAGGACCTGGTGACCGCGACCGGCGCCCGCCTCCGGGAGGGACATACCGGTCGGGCGTTCGTCGCGATCGACGAGTTCTCGGCGCTCGGCTCGGACAACCTGCAGGCGCTGGTGGCGCGGGCTCGCGAGGCGGGGATCAGCGTGCTGGTCGCGACCCAGGAGCTCGTCGACCTCGACCGTGCCGGCTGGGGCCTGCGCGACCAGGTGGCGGGCAACACCGGGATCAAGATCGCCCATCGCCAGGACGTGCCCGAGTCGGCCGTCGCAATCTCGCGGATGGCGGGGACCGTCAAGGCCTGGGAACGCACGTACCAGGAGCGACCTCGAGGCATGGGCCTGCGCACTCGCCAGGGCAGCACCGCGCGACTGGTCGACCGGCCGGCGATCGACCCCGAGCGGATCCGCTCGCTGCCGACGGGCAGCGCCGTCGTCATCGCCAAGACGCCACAGTCCTCGGCGTGGGTGGTCCGGGTGACGCCACCGTCGCGCGACGGCCCCGAGCGCTGATTACGCCGCCGGCGCCCGCCCCGTCGTCGCCCGCTGCACCAGATGGGTCGGGAACACCGTCCGCCGCGGAGCGCCGGCGTCGCGGTCTTCGATCCGCGCGATCAGCAGCCGCGCCGCGTCGCGCGCCATCTCGGTCAGCGGCTGGCGAACGGTGGTCAGCGAGAACGCCTCCCAGCCGGCCATCGGGATGTCGTCGAAGCCGATCACCGAGACCTGCCCGGGGACATCGATCCGCAGGCGGCGGGTCGCGTCGAGCGCCCCGAATCCGATCACGTCGTTGGCACAGAAGATCGCCGTCGGCGGCTCCTCGGAGTCCAGCAGCTCCGTCGCCCACTGGAAGCCACTCTGGTGGGTGAACTCGCCGACCCGGGTCATCGCCGGCGGCAGCGACAGGCCGTGCCGCTCGAGCGCCGCCCGGAACCCGGCCTCGCGGTCGCGGCTGGTGGAGGTGTTGGCCGGACCGCCGATGAACGCGACCCGGGTGTGGCCGAGCCGGATCAGCAGCTCCGCGACCTGGGCGGCACCATCCCGGTGGTCGGCGAGGACGTGGTCGACCAGCGGAGCCTCGGCGTCGCGGTTGAGCAGCACCGTCGGCACCCGGGTCGACGCGAGCAGCTCCGCCACGCCCGAGTCGACCGTCACCGACAGGAACACGGCGCCGTCGGCGCCACCGCTGTGCAGCAGCCGCTCGATGCCGCCGTCGCCGCGGGAGTCGGTGCGCTCGTTGAACAGGATCATCCGGTAGCCGCCACGAGCGAGTTGCTCGTGCAGCGCCTCGACGAGCTGCGGGTAGAACGGGTTGGTGATGTCCGCCAGCACGACCGCGACGGTCCCGGTCCGGCTCGTCACCAGGCTGCGGGCCGAGGCGTTCGGCGCGTAGCCGAGCCGCTCCGCCGCGTTCAGCACCCTGGCGGCGGTCCCGGGATCGACCCTGGGGTCGCGGCGCAGCGCCCGCGAGACCGTCGACTGGGACACCCCGACCTCGCGCGCGACGTCGTGGCTGGTGGTGTTCAGGGAGCGCCTGGCCATCTTGACGCCGACAAGGCTAGTCGATATGGTTCATTTTGACTACGTAGTCATGAGTACGGCATCGGCCACCGACCTTCAGGACTACAGCAGTCGAGATCTCGCCGATCACGTTGACGCGATCCTCGATGCTGTAAGGCGCCGCGGCGACGACGCGCTCGGTGGGGGCCGCGGCACGGCGCCGGGCGCTGACGTGCGGCTCAGCGATTCCGAGATCCAGCGCTGCATCGACTGGGTGCCCCCGGCGACGCTGGCCGATCTGCGGCTCGTGCAGGAGCGGACGCGGCGCTTCGCCTCGGCGCAGCGAGCCGCGGTCGCCGACTTCGAGACCGACGGCCTCCCCGGAACCCGCGCCGGCGTCAGGCACGTCCCGCTTGGCTCGGTCGGTATCTGCCTCCCGGACTCCTGGCACGGCGGCGTCGTGCTGTCGTCCGCCCAGGCCGCGGTGATCGCCGCCGTCACCGCCGGGGTCGGGCGGGTGGCGGTGTCCCTCGGCGAGCCGGACTGCGATGCCGCCACGCTGCTGGTGGCGGCGGTCGCGCTCGCAGGGGCGAGCGAGATCTATCGGGTCGGCGGCGTGCGCGCCTTCGCCGCGCTGCGGTTCGGCACCGAGTCCGTTCACCGAGCAGAGCGCGTCTTCGGGATCGGCGACGCCGAGCTCGAGGAGGCGCAGCGGAGCGTCCTCGCGACCGACGCGGGCTCCAACAGCTGCGGGATCGTGATCATCGCCGATGACGATGCGGACCCGGAGTTGATCGCCGCCGACCTGCTCGCGGCCGGAGAGTCGGGGCCCCGTGCCCGGGCGGTGCTGATCGCGACCTCGCCGGCCGTCGCCGCCACCGCCGCGAGCGTGGTCGCGCGACAGTTGCGGACGCTCCCGGACGGCGTCCGGGCAGCGACCGCCTGGCGCCGGCGCGGCGCGATTCACGTCGTCGACGACCGCGAGGCGGCGTGTGCGCTCGCCGACCACCACGCCCCGCAGCGGGTCGAGGTGATGACGCACGAGCCGCGCTGGTTCCTCGAGCGCCTGAACCGCTGCGGCGAGCTGTTTCTCGGGTCCGGGGCCGGAATCGCCCTCTCAGAGGACATGCTCGCCAGGCCGCGCGTGGGCGAGTTGGAGCCGGTCTGGGTGGGCTCGTTCCTGCACACGGTCACCTACCGCGAGCAGCGGGCATGCGAACCGTCCGACTGCGCGGCGCTGGCGCGCCAGCACCGGATCGCCGGACTCGAGGCGCACGCGCGCGCGTGTGATCTGCGCGCGGCGCGCAACCGCTAGACCCGGTCTCGAACCCGCTGCTCTCGTCCGTAGATCGCGACGAACAGCAGGATCAGCACGCCGGTCAGGATCTCCTGCAGCGCCTCGCCGGCACCGTGGCCCACCAGCAGCGTCGTGAACAGGGTCATGATCAGCGCCCCCAGCACGGTCCGCCAATAGTCGCCGCGGGCGCCCACCAGCGAGGTTCCGCCGACCAGCACCGCCGCCAGCGACAGGAACAGGTACGGGTCCCCGACCCCCGCCTCCCCCTGGCCGGTGAATCCGACGAGCACGATCCCGACCAGCGCCGAGCCGATCGCGCTGATCATGAACGACCCGATCCAGACCCGCTCGGTGTTGATCCCGGCCAGCTTCGCCGCCGGCTCGTTGGCGCCGGTCGCGTAGATCTTGCGGCCGCTGACCGACAGGTGCAGGATCACGCCGAGCACGATCGCGATCGCCAGCCAGAGGATCAGCACAGGCGGGATCCCGACCCCCAGCGTGGTCCCGATCGGCGAGGAGAACCGCGTCAGCCAGCCCGGCGGGATCCCGCTGACCTGGCCGCCGTGGGTCCAGCCGAGGGTTCCGCCGGTCACCATCGCGCCGGTTGCGAGGGTGATGATCAGCGGCGGCGCCCGGAAGCGGTGGATCACGAACCCGTTGACGGCGCCCACAATCCCAGCGCACGCCAGCACGAACAGGATCACCGGCCCGAACGCCCAGCCCTTGCCGGCGAGCAGCGTCGACACCAGGTTGGCGCCGCTGATCATCGACGGCACCGACAGGTCGATCCCGCCGATCAGGATCACGAGCGTCTCCCCCGCCGCGGCGATCCCCAGGAACGAGGCGAGGATCAGCGTCGTGTACAGCGAGCTCTTGCTGAAGAAGCCGGAGATCGTCGCGCCGGTGACCGCGAACAGGACGAGCACCGAGATCACTTGCAGGAACGGGGTCGTCTGCAGCATCCGGGCGAACCAGGATTCGCGGCGGGTCGTGCCCGAGGCGCCTGCCGGGGAGCCCCGGCGCAGCGGCGTCAGCACGCTCATCGCGCCCCCGTGTCGGCGCGGAACACGCGCGAGCCCAGCAGCACCGCGATGAACAGCACGCCGCCATAGGCCACCTGGATGAAATACGCCGACGCGTGCAGGTTGGTCAGCAGGTTCTCCAGCAGGAAGATGCTTGCGGCGCCGACCGCCGACAGGACCAGCCCGCCACGACCGCCGAGCATGTTCGTCCCGCCGAGCGCGACCGCCGCCAGGGCGGGCAGCAGGTAGTCGCTGAACGTCGACGAGTCGGCCGAGCGGATCAGGCCGGTCAGCGCGATCCCGCCGGCGCCGGCGATCAGCCCGCCGAGCGAGTAGGCAGCGATCCGGACTCTGTCGACGCTGACGCCGGAGGAGAAGGAGGTCGCGTCATGGTCGCCGACCGACAGCAGCATCTCGACGAACGGCGTGCGCCGCAGCGCCGTCCACAACAGAATCAGCACCCCGACGACGACGATCGCGCCCGGCACCGGCCCGATCGAGCCGGCGAGGTTGTCGGTCCAGTTGGGGCCGGCGGTCACCGGATTGGGCACCAGGTCGAGGTCGGCGCCCGACAGCACGAAGTAGGTGCAGAGGGTCGCGATCACGGGCGGGATCCGCATGCGCGTGACGATCACGCCGTTGATCGCGCCGATCAGGGCACCGATGATCAGCAGGATCGGGATCGCCAGAACCGGCCCGCCGAAGGTCGTGCCGAGCAGCTTCGTGACCAACAGGATGTTGGTGAAGCCCATCAACGGCGCGATTGAAAGGTCAATGCCGCCGCCTCCGGCGAGGATCGCCGGGGTGCTCGCCATGCCGGCGATCGCGAACGGGGCGAGCGTCCCGAGCGACCCGGCGATCTGTCCAGACGCGACGAACTGCGGCTGGACGATCACGTTGACGATCAGCAGCAGCAGCGCCAGCACGATGGCGAACGCCGCCGGCTGCTTCGGGACGCGGCTCAGCCACTCCGAGATGGCCGTTCGCCGCTCGGCGCGGTGGTCGACGGTTCCGACCGCCATCAGTGCTCCCGCCCGAAGTAGCTGGCGACCAGCCGCGGGCGCGTCAGCTCCGCGCGGGTGAGCTCGGTGAACAGCTCGCCCTCGCGGAACACCAGCACGCGATCCATCAGCTCGACGAGCTCGATCACCTCGGTCGACAGCATCACAACCGCCACCCCGTCCGCGGCCGCGTCGGTCAGGACCCGGTAGATGTCGCCCTTGGTCCCGACGTCGACCCCGCGCGTCGGGTCGTTGAGCAGCAGGATCTTCGGGTCGGTCGCGAGCCACCGCGCGATCACGACCTTCTGCTGGGTGCCGCCGCTGAGCGACGTGATCGCGTTGCCGCGGTGGCCGGTCGTGATGTTCATCATCTCGGCATAGCGGTCGAACCGGCGCTCGGTCAGGTAGCGGCGGACGAGCCCGTGCTTGCGGTCCGACGGCAGTGTCGAGACCTGGAAGTTCTCGAGGATCGAGCGGGTCGGGAAGATCCCCTCGCTGCGGCGGTCCTTGGGGATGTAGGCGATCCCCGACTCGAGCGCGTCGGCCGGGGTTCGCAGCGCCTTCGGCTCCTCATGCGTCATGCAGACGACCTCGCCGCCCGCCGCCGGCAGGCCCGCCAGGACCCGCAGGAAGCGGTCCTGGCCGTGGCCCTCGAGGCCCGCGACCCCGACGAGCTCCCCGGCCCTGATCTCGAAGTCGATCGGCGACGCGGCTTCATGCAACCTGACTCCGGTGGCCTTGACGAGCACCCGCTCCTGGACGCGTTTGCCGACCTCGACGGTCGGCCGCATCTCCTCGCCCGCGTCCTTGGTGCCGGACATCAGCTCGACCAGGCGCCGGGTCGTGACCTCGGCGCGGTCGAGCGTCGCCACGCTGTCGCCTGACCGCATCACGGTGACGCGGTCGGCGATCTCCTCGACCTCGTCCATCCGGTGCGAGATGAACAGGATCCCGCAGCCGGCCGCCCGCAGGCGCCGGATCACCGTGAACAGCCGATCGCGGGTCGCGACATCAAGCGCCGAGGTTGCCTCGTCGAGGATCAGGATCCGAGGCTCGCGCACGAGCGCGCGAGCGAGGCACACCGCCTGCCGGTCGCTGAGCTCGAGGCTGCCGGCGGTCACGTCGAGCCGCGGCGAGTCGATCAGCTCGGCCAGCGCCGCGCGGCCCCGCTCGCGCCGCTGCTCGTCGGTGACGCGCCGCCGGAACAGCCGGTCGCTGCCCAGCCAGATGTTGGTCAGCACCCGCTGCTGCGGTACGACGAGGATCTCCTGGAAGACGGTGGCGATCCCCAGCGCCTGAGCCTGGCGGGGGGTGCCGAGATGATCAAGCTCGGCACCCGCCAGCTGGATCGCGCCCGAGTCCGGCCGGTGGACGCCCGACAGGATCTTGACGAGTGTGCTCTTGCCGGACGCGTTCTCCCCCATGATCGACAGCACCTCGCCCCGGCGCAGCTCGATCGAGCAGTCGCGCAGCGCCTGCGTCGGGCCGAAGGTTTTGGCGACGTGGTCGACCCGAAGGATCACGTCGCCCGCCTCGGTGGCCTGCGGAACGGACGCGTTGTCGGCTGCTGTGGTCAAGGTCTCGTCGATTGTGTCTCGCATCCGTGGGGAACGACGCAGATGCTGGGGCCGGCGGCCACACGGGCCGCCGGCCCCAGCGACGACTCCTACGCCGCTGACTTGATCGTCGGCTTCTTGGCGAAGTACGTATCAAGCAGCGAGGTGATGGGCACCGCCGACGGCGGCCCATCGCCGAGCGCGTTGGTCGACGCGGTCCAGCCCGGCTCGATCCACTGGCTCAGGTTCGCCGTGTCGATCACCGGCGGCGCGAACGGGACGTCGGTGATCTTGACGCCGTCGCCCTGCAGCATCGCGAGCGCGACCGCCATCGAGTAGGTCCCGTCCTTGATCGCCGGGATCGCGACGCCGCTGCCCTTGTACTTCGGCTCGTGCTGCTTCCAGTAGACCAGCGACGCGGCCGGCGCGCCGATGTCGTCGACCGGCGGGACCGGCTTGCCGACCTGGGCGAAGGCGCTGAAGATGCCGGGCGCCATATCCGACACCTGGAACACGCCGTTGATCGTGCCCGGGTGCGCCGACAGGAAGGTCAGCACCTGGGTCTTGGCGATCGTCGGGTCGAACTTGCCGGTGACCTCTCCGACGATGTCCGTGTGGCATGCCTTGAACACGGCGTTGGCACCCTTGAGGATGTCGGTGTCGATCGACAGGCCGGGGATGCCGTCCACCATCAGGACGGGGCCCTTGCCGCTCCCCATCGCCGTCAGCAGGCCCTTGGCGCCGTAGTACCCGAGCTGGATCGGGTTCGGCTGCAGGTTGACCGCGTCCTTGGAGGTCGACTGACCGAGCAGGCTGATGACCGGGATGTTGTCGGCGGCCGCCTGCTGGATCACGCCGTTCAGCGCCGTCGGCGAGCCGAGCGTCGAGATGATCAGGTTCACCTTGTCCTGGACCAGCGAGCGCATCTGCTGGATCTGGGTCGGCACGTCATTCGGGGTCGGCGGCGTCGTGGTGATGATCTTCTTCACCAGGCCCGGATTGAGCTTCGCCTCCTCGTTGAGACCCTTGAGGACGTCGACGGCATTGAGGTTGCCCTCGTTGTTCGACATCCCGATCACCCAGGGCGGGCCCGCCTTGGGCTTGAAGTGAGACCACGGGCTCTTGTAGACCGTGCCCGGATAGCCGCCCATCCCGGCCTTCGCGGCGCCGGTCAGCTTGGCGGCAACGCCGTTCGGATCGGCGGGCAGCGACGACGGAACCGGCGGAACGCACGACGGGGTGCCGGACCTTGCGATGCTGGCCATCGATGTGCCGCTCCCGGCTGCGACCAGCGCGCCGACCAGTACGGGCGTACCTAGCGCAAGCAGACTGCGCCTTGAGGGAACACGCATGTTTCCTTCCTCTCCTCCATCGCGGGACCCGCACCCGCGCCGCTCATGCCTGCGACCGAGCCGGGCCGGAACAGCCACGGAAGCTATCTAGGCCCCCAGCCGGTGTCAAGTCTGACTGTCGGACTATCTGAGGTCAGCGGTCGGTCAGACAATCCGTTTGAAACTACGCAACTTGTCCGTTACGGTTCGCCTCCGCAGGCCACCGGCCGGGAGAGGAGACTTTGACCACCATCGTAAAGCGCAGCTTCCCTGCTCCGATCGAGATCGGGCCCCCGGCGGGAGCCGCGGACTGGCGCAGCATGTACCCGGCGTACCTGCTGTTCTCCAAGGAGAACGCGGCCTGGGAAGGGGAGCAGTTCTGGTACTGGGACGGGATGCACCGGCCCGACGTCGAGTACCCGTTCGACACGATCGTCCACGAGGCGTACATGCTGTCGGTCAGCGCCGTCGTTTCGCGCCTGTTCGCGATTCCGGGCGCCAAATCGGCGGCCAGCCGGGTGCTCAACGGCCGCCTGTACCTGGCCGACATTCCGTTCGACGATTCCACGGCGGAGGCGCGCCGGGTGCCCGAGTTCACCCGCCGGGCGGGCCACTACTTCGACAACTGGGACGACCTCAACGGTCGCTGGATCGCCAAGCTCGAGGGTCTGACCGCCGAGTTGCAGGCGATCGCGGTGCCGGAGCTGCCCGAGCTCGAGCCCGAGCGGGTGGTGCTCGACGGCCGCGGCTACAGCAGCGGTTACTCCCTGCTCGACGCGTGGCACAAGGCGATCGGGAACGTGTTCCTCTGTTACCAGTACCACTTCGAGATGCTGGTGCTGGCCTACGTCGCCCAGCTCAACTTCCAGGATCTGTGCAAGGGGGCGCTTCCCGGCATCTCCGAACAGACGCTGGTGCGGCTGACCGCCGGCGTCGAACTGCGCCAGTTCAGGCCCGACGAGGAGCTCAAGCGGCTCGCGCGGCTGGCGCTCAAGCTTGGGGTGTCCGGCGAGCTGCGGTCGGGCGAGCCGGCCGAGATCCTCGCGCGGCTCGATCGCGAGCCCGGCGGCAGAGAGTGGGTCGCGGCGCTCGACGCCGTCAAGGACCCGTGGTTCTACGTCTCGACCGGCACCGGGCTGTTCCACAACGAGCGAGCCTGGATCGACGACCTGTCGGTCCCGTTCGCCGCGATCGGCGGCTACATCGACCGGCTGCAGCGCGGCGAGGCGATCGATCGCCCGCAGCCGGAGCTGCTCGCCGAACGCGACCGGCTGACCGACGAGTACCGGGGGCTGATCCCCGCCGACCGGCGCGAGGCGTTCGACCAGAGCCTCGATCTGGCACGGCTGGTGGCGCCCCACCTGCAGGACCACAACTTCTACATCGAGCATCGTCACCACACGATCTTCTGGAACAAGATGCGGGAGTTCGCCGACCGGATCGTCGGCGCCGGGCTGCTGGACGGGCAGGAGGACTTCTTCTACCTGAATCGGTGGGAGGTCGGGCAGGCGCTGTTCGACACGGCCAACAGCTGGGCCCAGGCCTCCCCCGGGCTGCGCCGGCACTGGCGTTCGCTGGTCGCGCGCCGGCGTGAGATCGTCGAAGCGCTGCGGGCGTGGGTCCCCGAGCCCGCCCTCGGCCAGGTTCCAACGGAACTGGGCGGTCTGCTCACCGCCCAGTTCGGGATCACGATGGACACGGTCGAACACTGGCTCCGCGGCGACGGCGACGACGCCGAGCAGCTGAGCGGCGTCGCGGCGTCTCCCGGCATCGTCGAGGGCCCGGCGCGCGTCGTCACCAGCACCGACCAGATCGACGAGGTCAAGGACGGCGAGATCCTCGTCTGCCAGGCGACTGCCCCGGCCTGGGCGCCGGTGTTCGGAAAGGTGCGCGCCACCGTCTCGGACGTCGGCGGGATGATGTCCCACGCGGCGATCCTGTGCCGGGAATATGGGATCCCCGCGGTGCTCGGGACCGGGGTCGGCACCCGCCGGATCCACACCGGCGACCAGGTACAGGTCGACGGCGACCATGGTGCTGTGCGCGTGCTCGAGCACGCCTCCCGGTGAGCGTCCGTCGGCCGATGACCGGACCCGTGCTCGACCTCGCCGATTGCGCCGACGCCCCGGTGCAGCGGATCGGCGGCAAGGCGCTCGGGCTCGGCAAGCTGCTGTCGCTGTCCCTCGAGGTACCTCCTGGATTCGTCGTCGGGACCGAGGTGTTCTCGCAGTGGATGCACGCGCACGGTCTCGCCGAACAGGTCCGGGCCCGCCTGCACGGTGCTGCCGATGTCGCGGCCACGCGGGCCGCGACATCGGAGATCGCGACTCTGATGTCCGGGATTCCGCTGCGCTCCGCCGAGATCGACGCGGCTTACGCGCGGCTCGCGGGCGGAGCCGGCACCAGGGTCGCGGTGCGCTCGAGCGCCACCGGCGAGGACTCGCGGGCGGCTTCGTACGCCGGCCAGCAGGAGACCTTCCTGTGGGTCCGCGGCGCCGCCGAGGTCAGGCGGGCGATCGTCGACTGCTGGGCGAGCCTGTTCAGCCTCGAAGCGGTCCAGTACCGGCGCCACCTCGGGATCCCGCCCGAGCAGGGAGCGATGGCGGTCGTCGTCCAGGCGATGGTCGACGCCGAGGCGGCGGGCGTCATGTTCACACTCGATCCGCTGACCGGCGACCCGTCGCAGATCACGATCGAGAGCACGGTCGGCCTCGGACTGCCGCTCGTCTCCGGCGAGGTGACGCCCGACCGCTACTGCATCGACAAGGTCACGTTCGAGCTGCGGTCGCAGTCGATCGTCGGCGCCGCGGGTTCGCTGAGCGACGCCGAGGTCCTGGCGCTGGCGGAGATCGGCAAGCGCCTGGAGCGGGCGACCGGCTCTGCGGTCGACATCGAATGGGCGGTCGCGGGCGGCGACCGGCGCATCTATCTGCTGCAGGCGCGTCCGGAGACCGGACGGCGGACGCGCGCAGAGGCGAGTGCCGGCCCGCGCACCGCGATCGGACAAGCACTGGGAGAGCTCTGTGAAGCGAAGTGAGAGCCGGATCCTGACCACGCACGTCGGCAGTCTCGCCCGGTCCCACCAGCTGCTCGACGCGATGCGCGCCCAGGAGCAGGGAACGGACGGCGCTGAGCTCGACGAGCTGGTCCGCGATGCTGTGCTGGGCGTGGTCCATGAACAGGCCGACGCCGGCATCGACGTCGTCACCGACGGCGAGCAGAGCAAGCTCGGCTTCTTCCAGTACCTGGTCGAGCGCTTCGACGGGATGGAGGCCCGCGAGGGCCGGCTGTCGCTCGCGCCCTCGTGGCAGCTCGAGGTCGACATGTTCCCCGAGTACTACAAGCAGTACCTCGGCAAGTACTCCTCGGACTCGGGACCGAGTCGCGCCAACGTGATGGTCTGCACCGGTCCGATCCGCTACGCCGGCCAGGAGGCGGTCAGGCGGGACATCGACAACCTCAAGGCGGCACTGGCCGAGGTCGACGTCGAGGAGGCGTTCCTGCCCGCGTCGGCGCCACACCCGTTCGGGATCAACGAGCACTACCCGACCGAGGAGGAGTATGTGCTCGCGATCGCCGAGGCGCTGCGCGAGGAGTACCGGGCGATCATCGACGCCGGACTGATCCTGCAGGTCGACGACCCGTTCATGATCGACCTGCTGATGGAGGACCGCGACCCGGTCGAGCGCGACGCGATCGTCGGCCGCCACATCGACGTCGTCAACCACGCGTTACGCGGGTTTCCGGAGGACCGGGTGCGCTTGCACACCTGCTACGGGCTGAATCACGGCCCGCGGCTCCACGACGCGCCGCTGTCGGAGGTCGTCGGGCCGATGCTGCGGATCAACGCCGGCGGGTACTCGTTCGAGGTCGGCAATCCCCGCCACCAGCACGAGTGGCGGGTGTGGGAGGACACGAAGCTCCCCGACGGCAGGGTCCTGATCCCCGGGTTCCTGTGCCACGCCCACAACTTCGTCGAGCACCCGCAGCTGATCGCCGACGGGATCGTCAGGTACGCCGAGCTCGTGGGAAGGGGGAACGTGATCGCCAGCGCCGACTGCGGATTCTCGTCGCGGGCGATCTACTCGCCCGAGGTCCACCCGACGGTCGTGTGGGCGAAGTTCCGCGCGCTCGCCGAAGGCGCCAGAATCGCGAGTGAGGCGCTGTGGCATCGGTGAGCGGCTCTGAGCTGCTGGCCCGCGCGCGCGCCTGGGTGGCGGCCGACCACCCGCACGCACGCCACCTCGAGCGCACGCGCGACTGGCTGCTGGCGCTGGATCCGGCGGCCAGCGAGGCGCTCCAGCTCGCCGCGGTGCTGCACGACATCGAGCGGGCGGTGCCACCGCCGGAGGGACCTAGGTCGCACCCCCAGTGGCCCTCGGCCGAGTACAACGACTGGCACCAGGATCGCTCGATGCGCGTCGCCGCCGCCTGGCTGGGCGAGCAGGACGTCGAGCCGGTGCTGCTCGCGGAGACCTGTGCGCTCATCCGCGTGCACGAGGTCGGCGGCTGGGCCGACGCCGACCTGCTCCAGGCGGCGGACTCCCTGTCGTTTCTGGAAGTGCAGGTCGAGATGTTCGCCGGCCGCGTCCGTGACGGGGTCCTGCCGGAGGACGAGGCGGAGCGCAAGTTCCGCTGGATGCACGAGCGCGTCCGGGTGCCACGGGCCCGCGAGCTGTCAGCGGCGATGCTGGCCGAGGCACTGGCGCAGCTCTCAAACTTGCGGCCCGAGGCACGGACGAGTGCCTAAGGAAAGGGTGATGTGATGGGCTCGTTGGACGGGAAGGTCGCGATCGTCACAGGTGCCGGCACCGGACTCGGGCGCGAGCACGCGCTCGCGCTGGCAGCAGCCGGTGCCACCGTCGTTGTCAACAACCGCGTCTCCAACCCGGCCGAGCCGCCGTCGGCCCAGGTTGTCGCCGACGAGATCGCCGCGGCCGGCGGCCATGCGGTCGTCGACACCGCGTCGGTGGCGGACTGGTCGGCCATGGGTACCCTCGTGCACCGCACGGTCGCGGATCAGGGCCGGCTGGACGTGGTGGTGAACAACGCCGGGGTGCAGGCCTGGGACCTGATCGCCGACCTCGACGAAGCCGCGTTCGACGAGCTGATGGCGATCAACATCAAGGGTGTGTTCGCGCTGACCCATCACGCCTGTGGGCACTGGCGCGCGGTCTCCCGCCACCGCGGAACGCCGGCCGGTGGGCGGATCATCAACACCGTCTCGGGGATCGCCCTGTACGGCTTCCCCCGCGGCGGCCTGTACGGATGTTCGAAGGGCGCGGTGCTGGCGCTGACGATGGTGACGGCGATGGAGATGCGCCCCTACGGCGTGACCGTCAACGCGATCTGGCCGGAGGCGCGCACGCGGATGGGCAAGGGGATCTTCCCCGAGGCCCCGGAGGACCCCAACGAGTTCGACGGCTACGACCCCGCCAACATCTCCCCGCTCGCGGTTTATTTGAGCTCCGCCGAGGCCGGCTGGCTGACCGGCCAGGTGCTCTACATCCAGGGCGACCGGGTCCGGCGAATGGAGACCTGGCGCCCCGCCGGCGAGTACCACAGCGCCGACGGCCGCTGCCTGTCCGTCGCGGAGCTCGGCAACGCAATCCCGATGCTCTACGGGACGATGCCGACGCTGCAACCGGAGACGAGTCTGGCGGACGCGACCGAGGGCATCGACCCCGGTCGCCCCGGCATCGTGGACGCCTGAGCGCCCCATCGCCCTCAGCTGGCCGAATAATGCCCACCCCCTGGGCATTATTCGGCCAGCTACGACGTCGCGGCCGGCGAACGGTGCTGGCGCAGCAGCTCCATCCCGTAGTCGCCGCCGTTCGGGACCCGCACGATCGTGTGGGCGTGGAACGGCTGGGGCTCGTCGCTGGTCAGGAAGATCCCGGAGTGGTGATCGAATTCGACGAGCACCACCGGACTGTGGACGCGGTAGTAGAACGGCCCGTCGCTGTCAGGGTCGCCGATCCAGGCGAAGTGGGTCTCGTCGAGATGGCGCTCGGCGCGGGCGCGGGCGACCGCCGCGTGCGGCCCCGCGGTCCGGGCGAGGTAGGTGTCGATCAGCGCCATCAGCAGCTCGCGCTGGCCGGGCTCCAGCGCGGAGCCGGCGATCCCCTGATACCCGAGCACGAGGTTGTCGCGTCCGGCGCCGCCGCGGTGCCTCCCCTCCACGCGCCCCGAGTAGAACTCGGGCGGCTGGTCGGCATTTAGCATCGACCGATACAGGACAGCCACCTCCTGCTGGTCGGCCGACAGCGACCGAACCAGCTCCAGGCCGCGGCTCTGCTCGGCGTCGAACACCCGCAGACCGGCGAACCTGCCCTCGTCGAGCTCGATCATCTCGGCGCCCATGAACACCGGCGACAGCACCATCTGCTCGCCGAGCACGAAGCAGTTGATCACCAGGTGGTGGCCCATCAGCTGCCAGCCCCACGGCTCCTCCTCGGACGGCTCGCCGAAGATCGTGAAGAAGTAGATCCACTCGCGCAGGGTGTCGCGGTACCTGCGGACGAGGTCGCCGAGCGC
>Ga0123356_10003332_pt1 | contig 16860 bp, 17 predicted proteins | sample TergutEmb28metaG_2_FD_92546 | JGI IMG/M metagenome (GOLD analysis project Ga0123356, IMG submission 92546) | Embiratermes neotenicus P3 segment gut microbial communities from Petit-Saut dam, French Guiana - Emb289 P3 | ecosystem: Host-associated > Arthropoda: Insects > Digestive system > Gut ...
ACGGGCCGGGCACGGGCCGGTCTAATACGCGCCCTTCCGTCTCCGGCGGCCAGGTAGCTCAGTTGGTAGAGCAGCGGACTGAAAATCCGCGTGTCGGCAGTTCGATTCTGTCCCTGGCCACCATTTCGATCAGGAACTTACGATGATCGCCGAGTCGGTCGAGGCGGCGATGTTTCCATTTTGTTTCCACTTCGTCACTTCGTCAGTTACTTACTGACTTAGTGCGGCTCGCTGTCATCCGGTTACGCCGTTTTGGCCCCGGCGGCCTGGGACGCCTACATTCATGCGCTGAACTATGGAAGACGGGGCACTGATTGGTGACGCATCCGGTCATCCCATTCGTGGCAGAGCTTGAGTCCCGCAGGAGTTAGCCTGTAGCGGTGGGAGAATCTGTCGGTGAGCTGCATCCAACCGAGTTGGCACAACTCCTCCAAGGCGCGTTCAGCGTGAGCCGGCATAGCGTAATGGAACGACGTCGCGGTGCGCATCTTCATCGTTACGTCGCGCAGGTCGACCGAATTCGGGTGATGCTGGAAGGCGCAGACCAATGCGGCCCCCTGTGGCTCGGTTGGCTTGAAGTCGCCAGGAAACGTCGGCTCTGATACTGGTGTTCGCAGTCCCGGTGCGGCGGGTGCATTCTCGGCGAGCCCACGGCACAACCAGACAGCCGCGTGAGCGAGCGCCACGGCGAACACCAGCAAGCCCACGAGGAGCGCCAGCAGCGTCCCGCGGCGCACCTGCACGGTGCCCGCGAGGTAGTCTGCGGTGTCGGCGAAGGCAGCCCATGCAGCCAGCAGGTATAGCTTCACGTCCGACCAGCGCCACGCCAGCAGCCACGTGGCTAGCAGCGCGCCGAGGAGCCTCGCAATGAGCGGGTTGTTGGAGACATAGTTCCAAATGCGGCCGAGCATGGGCACGTAGTATACCGCGCCGCTCAAGTTCACTCTCTACTCAGGGGAAGGTCTACGTTGCAGAGATCGGCAACCGTCAGCGGGGAGCGCCGACGCCCGGCTCCCACATATAGAATCAAAACCTGACCATAGAATCGGACCCCGAACCATGGGTGTTATCAGCCTGTCGTCCACAGAAAAATCTCTTGAGTCGTGGATTTGGGACGCCGCGTGCAGCATCCGCGGGGCGCAGGAAGCTCCGAAGTTCAAGGACTTCATCCTGCCCCTGATCTTCACCAAACGGCTGTGCGACGTCTTCGACGATGAGTTGAACCGCATCGCCCTGGAGGTCGGCTCGCGCACCAAGGCGTTCAAGCTCGTCGAGAAGGACCACAAGCTCGTCCGCTTCTACTTGCCGCTTAAACCGCAAGACCCGGACGAGTCAGTATGGTCTGTAATCCGCAAGCTAACCGGCAAAATCGGCGAAAGTCTGACGACGCACCTGCACCAGATCGCGAAGGCCAACCCGGCGCTCGAAGGCATCATCGACCGCATGGACTTCAACGCTACCACTCACGGGCAGCGTGACATCGACGACGACCGCCTCTCGAACCTGATCGAGCGGGTAAGCGAAAAGCGGCTCGGACTCAACGACGTCGAGGCCGACATCATTGGCCGCAGCTATGAGTACCTCATACGCAAGTTCGCGGAGGGGAGTGGTCAGTCCGCTGGCGAGTTTTTCACGCCTCCAGAAGTGGCGCGAGTCATTGCCCGGATCATGGACCCCGATCCTGGCATGAGCGTCTACGACCCGTGCTGCGGCTCGGCTGGCCTACTGATCGCCTGTGAGCATGTGCTGGACGAGAAGATGCATGGCAGCCGCACGGCCAGGTACGCGCCGCTGAAAATGCACGGGCAGGAGTACATTGCCACCACCTGGGCTATGGCAAACATGAACATGATCATCCACGACATGGAGGGCAGGATTGAAATCGGCGACACGTTCAAGAATCCGAAATTCCGCGTGGGCAATCGCCTACAGACATTCGACCGTGTCGTGTCGAACCCGATGTGGAATCAGAACTGGTTCAAAGAAGAGGACTACGACGGCGACGAGTTGGGCCGCTTCCTGCAGGGTGCGGGCTTCCCCGGTGCGCAATCCGCCGATTGGGGGTGGGCTCAGCACATACTCGCCTCCCTGAACAGCAAAGGACGTGCCGCTATCGTGCTCGACACGGGCGCCGCTTCCCGCGGAAGTGGTAACGCCAATAAGAACAAGGAGAAAAGTGTCCGCCAGTGGTTCATCGAGCAGGACCTCATTGAGGGCGTGATTTACCTGCCCGAAAATCTGTTTTACAACACGAGTGCACCGGGCGTTCTGCTATTCCTGAATAAGAACAAACCCAAGGACCGTCGCCACAAGTTGTTCCTCATCAATGCTAGCCAAGTTGTGGAAAAGGGTGACCCCAAAAACTTCATTCCCAGGGCCGGCATTGAGCGAATCGCAATCACATATCTGGCATGGCAAGACGAGGACCGATTCGCCAAGGTCGTGACGCTCGAGCAGGTCGCAAAGGAGGACTACAACATCTCGCCGTCTCGGTACATCCAGGTCGCCGAGTCAGGAAGTTATCGACCAATCGCGCAGATTCTTGGGGAGCTGGAATTGCTGGACGCCGAAGCGGCTGATGCCAACACCGCGCTCCGGAAAGTGCTGGGCGCCCTTGGCGCCTGAACCCATGACTACATCGCAGGCTCCTCGTGCGGATGGTTGGGATTTAAGGAGCTTGGGCTCCTGTCTTTCTCTACTGCGCAACGGGCTTACGGCGAGACAGAACAGGGATGGTCGCGGACTTCCCGTGACGCGGATAGAAACAATCGCCTCCGGCCGCATTGATGAACAGCGAGTTGGTTTCGCAGATGATTTGAGTGGTTCGGAAATCGCGCGGTACCGGCTCCAGCCCGGCGATATTCTTTTCAGTCACATAAACAGTGAGCCGCAGGTCGGACGAACTGCGGTCTATGAGGGGGTTCCATCGTTGCTGCTGCACGGAATGAACCTCCTTCTGCTGCGCACGGCTCCTGGCGTGGACTCGCTCTTTCTACACTTTTTGCTTTCGCACCTCCGGGACAACGGCACAATGCGGGCCCTTGCTGGCCGTGCAGTAGGCCAGAGTTCCATTAATCAAGGACGTTTGCGGTCGCTTCAGATTTCTGTCCCTGAGTTACAAGAGCAGCGGCAGATCGCTGCTGTCTTGTCGGCCGTGCAGCGAGCCATCGAGCGACAAGAGCGACTGATCTTCCTGACGATCGAGCTCAAGAAGGCTCTCATGCATGAGCTTTTCACCGACGCCGGCGAACCCTCGAGGCAAACGGAAATCGGGCAGGTCCCCCAGGCGTGGACGGAAAGCGACCTGGGAACTATTGCCCGCCTCTCCTCAGGGGGAACGCCCAGCCGAGAAGTAAGCGCATACTGGACAGCAGGAACAATTCCTTGGGTCAAAACCACCGAAATTGACTACTGCACAATCACCGAGACCGAAGAACAGATCACGGAGGCAGGGCTTTCCAATTCCTCCGCGAAAGTTTTTCCAGTCGGGACCCTGCTGATAGCCATGTACGGCCAAGGCTTGACTCGTGGTCGCGTGGCAGTGCTAGGCATCCCCGCGGCGACGAATCAGGCGTGCGCTGCCGTCATGCCGCTTTCGGAGGAGGAGGTCTCGACCGGCTTCCTGTACTACTTCCTTGAGTTTCACTACGAAAACCTGAGACAACGGGGTCATGGCGCAAACCAGAAGAATTTGAGTCTCGCGCTGCTGAAGCAATTTCCAGTCTACTACCCGAAGTGTTCCAGACAGCAGGTCATCGTGGCCGCGCTGCGCGCAGTGGACTTGAAGCAAACGATCCATGAACGCGAGCGGGCATCGCTGACAGCCCTCTTCAGGACACTGCTCGGACAACTCATGACCGCCCAGACCAGCATCAACGACCTCGACCTGTCCGCACTCGAAGTGACGCAATAGGGGCCGGCAGGAGCAGCATGAATGGCCGTCAAACCCAGTGAGCATAAGACGGTCCAGGCCCGTATCCTCGCCTACGCGCAGGAGACTGGCTGGACCTACGTGCCGCGAGGGGAAGCGGAGAAACGGCGGGGTTTCGACCGGTCCAAGGCCACGCCCGCCGAGCAAGCCGCGGAGGCGTCGCCGTACTTCGATGATCTACTTGATACTCAGGTGCGTAGGCTAAATCCGGAGTACGACGACGGCCCAGGTGGACTGATCGGCGATTTGCGCCGGCTTCATGCGGACATTACCGGCAATCGTGAGTTTCTAGCCTATCTGCGTAACACGAAGACGTTCTACAACAAGGAACGAGGCCGTGAGCTGAACCTGACTCTGATCGACTACGAGCACCCCGCGAACAATGTCTTTGAGGTAACAGAGGAGTTCTACAGCCACAACGGCAAGCACGGAACGCGGGAAGATGTCGTCTTTCTGGTCAACGGCATTCCTGTTCTCGTCATTGAGTGCAAGAACGCTACGAAAGATGAGGCTATCGCACTGGGTGTAGATCAGGTTCGCCGCTATCATGCCGAGACGCCGGAGCTATTCGTCCCGGAGATGATTTTCATCGCCACAGAGGCCATCGGCTTTTCGTACGGCGTCACATGGAATCTGATTCGCCGCAACATCTTCAACTGGAAGCACGAACAGAAAGGCAACCTGGAAGCAAAGGTCAAGACCTTCTGCGACCGCGGGCATGTGCTGGCGCTCTTGAAGGACTATATTCTCTTTGCGGAGAAGGAAGAGGAGCTAAGGAAGTACATCCTCGCGCAGCATCAGACGACGGCCGTGGAACGGGTCGTTGACCGCTGTCTTACCGCACCGCCCGAGACCGAAGCGCGCCGAGGACTGGTGTGGCACACGCAGGGGAGCGGCAAGACATTCACGATGATCAAGACCGCCGAACTGCTATTCAAGGCGGCCGGGGCGGACAAGCCGACGGTGCTCATCCTGATCGACAGAAATGAGCTGGAAGACCAGTTGCTGCGTAATCTAATTGCTCTCGGTCTGAACAACGTCCAGCACGCGGACAGCATCCACCAGCTGAATAAGCTGCTGAGCAACGACTACCGCGGCATCGTCATCTCGACAATCCACAAATTCCGCGACATGCCTGCGGCCCTAAACAAGCGCTTGAACATCTTCGTCTTGATCGACGAGGCGCACCGAACGACCGGCGGCGACCTCGGAAACTACCTGATGGCCGGTCTTCCCAACGCTGTGTTCATCGGCTTTACCGGCACGCCGGTAGACAAGACCGCGTACGGCAAAGGTACGTTCAAGACCTTCGGCACCGCAGATCCCGACGGGTACACGCACAAATACTCAATTCGCGAGAGCATCGAAGACGGCACGACTCTGCCCTTGTATTACAACCTTGCCCCAAACGAAATGCTCGCTAGCCCTGAGCTGATGGAAAAGGAGTTCTGGTCGGTCGCGGAAACCGAGGGCATTACCGACATCGAGGAGCTGAACAAGATCCTGGACCGCGCGGTGAACCTCAAGAATTTCCTCAAGGGCGACGAGCGCGTAGACAAGATAGCGAAGTACGTCGCAGAGCACTACGTGAAGAACGTCGAGCCGCTGGGCTACAAGGCGTTTCTGGTAGGTGTGGACCGGCAGGCGTGCGCCAAGTACAAGACGGCTCTCGACAAATATCTACCTCCTCAGTATTCGGAGGTTGTCTACACGGGCAGCCACAATGACACGCCGGAACTGAAAGCGCATCAAATTGACGAAAAGAAGGAGAAGCAGGTGCGCAAGGATTTTGCCAAGGCAGGCAAGCTACCGAAGATCCTGATCGTGACCGAGAAGTTGCTTACCGGGTACGACGCGCCTGTGCTGTATGCGATGTACCTGGACAAGCCGATGCGCGATCACACGCTGCTTCAGGCAATCGCGCGCGTGAACCGACCTTATACGGTGGACGAAGGGGACGGCAGTGAGACCCGCAAGCCCCATGGCTTCGTGCTCGATTTTATCGGCATTTTCGCCAAGCTAGAAAAGGCGTTAGCCTTTGACAGCGACGAGGTCAACGCAATCGTCAAGGACCTGGGACTTCTGAAGGTGCTCTTCAAGAACAAGATGGAGCAAAAGGCCCCACGGTATCTGAAACTCGTCACCCGCGGGTTCAACGATAAGGACGTGGATGACCTAATAGAGCATTTCCGCGACAAGGACCGTCGCAAGGAGTTCTTCAAGGAGTTCAAGGAACTGGAGATGCTCTACGAGATTATCTCGCCGGATGCCTTTTTGCGTCCGTATATTGGCGATTACACAGCGCTCGCGTCGATGTACGCGGTGGTGGCGAGGGCATACACGAAACAGCTGTACGTAGACAAGGCATTCCAGCGGAAAACGAACGAGCTGGTGCGCAAGCACGTCATGTCAAGCCCTATCGCCGCTGTCACCAACTTCGTCGCCATCAACGCCGACACAATCGACCTGATCAGGAATAGGCATGGCGGCGACGACACGAAGGTCATCAACCTGATCAAGAGCATCGAGAAGACTGCCGAAGGGGAATCGGGCGATCCATTTCTGGTCGCGATGGCCGAGAGGGCGAAGCAGGTCCAGGAGCGCTACGAAGATCGCCAGACATCGACGCGGGAGGCGCTGGACGAGCTGTGTGCCGAGATAAAACGGGACGAAACACGCAAGAAACAACAAGCCGAGAAGGGCTACGATTCGCTACGGTTTTTCGTATACACCATACTAGAGGAGACCGGCATCAAAGGCGCAGAGACCGTAAGCGCAAAGGTTGCGAACGCCTTCGTGGAGCACTCGAATTGGCGGCAGAGCGAAGCGGACCTTCGCGAGCTACGCAAGGCCGTGACCTTCGCCATTTACGCGCAGGTGGATGACCTCGATCAAGTGACGCAGATCGTCGATAAACTGCTTTCCCACCTGGAGAGGGCTAAGTGAACGTTACGGTTGCCGCTAAGGTGGAATTCAAAGAGCGCGTTCACAGTTGGGCCGAAAAACTGGGCACGCAAGTAATCGCGATCTCAGTTCGGCCGATGACAACAAAGTGGGCGTCCTACTCGACCTCCGGACGGCTGACATTCGACACACACGTCTTGGATCTCAGGCAGGAACTACAAGACTATGTTATCGCGCATGAACTTCTTCATTTCCACGCCCCCAACCATGGCAGGTTGTGGAAGAGTCTCATGCGGGCGCATGTAGGCGACTACGAGAAGCACGAAGCGGCCCTCAGGCAACTCACTATCGCAATTGGTGATGGCCGCCTGGTTGTTCACATGGAGACAGAGGAGTAACTCCCTGCACTGCGGAGAGTGCTTCGCAAGGGGACGCAGTTGACTGACATTCTTGCCTTCACAGCCGACAACGTTTGCCGACTTACCGGTCTGTCGATGGGCCAACTCCGGTACTGGGACAAGACCGACTTTTTCTCACCTGAGTTTCTAGATGATCACAGGCGACGCGCTTTCGGCAGGATCTACTCTTTCCGCGATGTAGTCGGTTTGCGCACGATCGCGGTGCTAAGGAACACACACCACATCCCGCTGCAGGAGCTTCGGAAGGTCGGCGAGTGGTTGGCAGTTCACGCCCAAAAGGAAACTCCATGGAGCAGCCTGCGGTTTGCTCTCATGGGCCGGAAAGTGGTGTTTTCGGATCCGCAGGCCGATCTACAGGTTTTCGTGGAGCCTAAAGGCGGGGGCCAGCAGGTCATCGAGATGGGGCTGGAGCCCATCGCCAGCGAAATGCGCCAGGAAGCGCTCAAGCTCAGGGAGCGCAAGCAAGAGCAGATTGGCGCGGTAATGCGTAATCGCTACATCGTCCACAACGCCTGGGTGTTGGCAGGGACCCGCATCCCTACCGCGGCCATCTGGAACTTTCATCAGGCCGGATACGATTCGGGCGCAATTCTGCGCGAATATCCTCGACTGACTGCGGCAGACGTGCAAGCCGCGATTGAGTTTGAGGCCAAAGCCAGGCGCGTCGCGTAGCACATGACTGCGGCGGTGACACGCCCGCGAATGAAGCTGCTCATCGACGAGAACGTGCCCAATTCGGTTGCTGAATTCTTCGCATCGCGTGGGCATACCGTGCAGTTCGTCCGCGAGGTGCTCGCTGGGGGCTGTCCTGACCCTGTAGTCGCCAAGGTTGGGGATAGGTTGTCTGCCATCGTTGTCACCTGGGATCGGGACTTCGAGAGGCTGGTTAGCCGTGTGCCTGCGGGCAACAGGACAGCGTTCAGGCGGCTGGGTCGAATCAGCTTCCGATGCAACGAGACGCAAGGGAAGAGATTGCTCAAGCGGTGGATTTCGGTAATCGAGATGCACTACGAGCAGTGCGTAACAGAACGCGATTTCAGAATGATCGTGCAGATTCAGGAGAGCGGACTCAAACTCACCTGAGGGGCGGCAAGGCGAACGGCAGGTCAGCGGCCACATTGCCACGCGTTGTATCGGGCGTGCAGACTTGCGTGCGCATGCGAAAAGTTGCCAGAAAATTTGGGCGGCGCACAAAGCGAGAGAGTCCCCGGATGGTTCCCGTGCACGCACGTAAGGGTGTACGGCGTGTCCGGTGCCGTCCGAAGGTCGAGCACTACGTCGCACTCGATATCCGGAGATTGCAGGACTACGGGCTTCTAAAACCGGGTACCGAGGGCACGGTGCTGCTTAATTCCGCCGACGGCAGGCAGATCGCGACGGCGATTTTTCTTACTGCACCGTCTAAGCTGCGGGTGCAGCTCGCAGGTGTGCGGTGCTCGTTGCCGACCGAGATCCGCATCGAGCGAACCGCCTGCCGGTTCGGCGGCACTCGACCGTGGTTTCGATGTCGGCGATGCAACTCGCGTCGCGCAGTCCTGTACGGACTCGACGAGGACAACAGCTTTAGTTGTCGCCTCTGCATGGGGCTCGTGTACTCGTCTCAGGACGAGACGAAGATGAATCGCCTCTATCGCAAACAGGACCGGCTCGAAGCGAAGTTGACCGGCAAGTACCGCCTCGCCAGACCGAAGGGCATGCATTGGTCCACACATAGACGCATCCTGACGGATCTGGCCTCTGTGGTGCGGAAGCAGGAACATTTGTACGCTGTAAGCGCGCGGAAATTTCTCGACCGTCACGGATGGCCGCGCGGTCAGCGCATGTTTTGATCAATTTTGAGGCGGACTGTATGAGTTCATGCGCCTCGCGTTCGATCTCTGCGAGCTTCTTAACGGCGAGCGGCAAAGACGTTCCCCAATCCCGCTGAGCGCTCAAGATCCGTACTGCCGGCTTATTTGTCGAAGGTTATATCGTCTGCAATCAATCGTGCGGAGCAGTTGGTTCTTCCTTTGTCGTAAACATAAACACTGACCTTCAGGACGACAAGGGGTGGAATGCTTCGGTCAAGATCTTTCCACCTAGGCGGTGGTTCCGGTCTCCGAAGAGTTCCGGCATGAAAGAAGTCGTTCAACCAGATGTGTGCATATTCACGCCTCTTCCCATTCGGCTCGCGGGGGTCGAGCTGCTCGCGAAGAAACGTGACGATCTGTCGGCAGATCTGCTCGCCGGTTCGATCTGGGGCGGTAAAGTGCACAGACGCCATCACAGACACCACGATATTGTCGCCGGCAGGGTCGTAGTCAACGGAAATCGCTGGACTGTCCTTTGCGAAGTCGCTAGTGGCTCCCTGTCCCCAGGCGCTCTGCAGGTCTCTCTCCAAGTGATCTAAGCCCCAATCGAGCATACTAACTCGATCTGCCATGAGATCGCGCACGCTCGGACTCTGAGCAGCGAGAACCTCAGGCACGATTGCTAGGATCAGCGTAGCGGCAAGCGAGCTTCGCATAACCATCTCACGTAACGTTGAGTGCCTTCCCGACGATTCTCGGCAGAAAGGTGCTACTTATAGTCTGTAGAAGCATAGTCGGCAACTTCGCACCATGCCTTCGGGATGCCAGTCCCAGAAAGCCGTGCGGAAACCGAGCTCAAATCTCCGGAAGGTCCTGGCGGGCAACGTTCGGGCCTACCGCAAAAAGCATGGCCTATCGCAGGAGGCACTTGCGGATGCCTGTGAACTGCACCGGACGTATATCGGCTCAATCGAGCGGTGTGAACGCAACGTGACGCTCAGCACGCTGGAAGTCCTGGCGAAATCTCTGAGCACTACGGTCCCGGAGCTTCTAACCGGGCGATAGCCTTCCTGACCCTCTGCAACTCGGCGGCAATGGTCTCCGACACCCCGGCTCGCAAGGCGCGGGCGATCTCGGCGTCATGGTCAGCATTCTGAGCCGCGAGAGCCGTCTCGGCGGTCACGCAGACGGCGTAAGCGTCTTCGAGCCCGCGGACGAGACCGCTCAGCAGGGCAGCGTAGTCGGTCGGCCTCAAGTCTTGCTGTCCGCCGCTGAGGGGAACGGTACGACTACCGCGTCCGCCGCCGGCTTTGATTCCGGCACTCCGCTATCCCCGAAGACGAGGTTAGCGAGCCGGTCGGTGCTGCCGTAATGCTCGCGTGGCAGCATGTGTGAGTAGACGTTCAGCGTGACCGTCGGGTTCGCATGCCCGAGCAGACGCGAGACCCGGACGATGTCCTCGCCATTCGCTAACATCAACGAGGCATGGGTATGTCTCAGGTCGTGAAACCTGATCTTGCGCAGGCCTGCGCGGCGTAGGGCGGGATAGAAACCGCGCTGAAGCAGGTTCGTGTGACTCTCCGGGTTACCTGCGCCGTTGGGGAACATCATGTCCAGCTCGCTTTTCGGGCAGCGCAGTTTCCACTTCTTGAGGTCATGGATTAGGAAGTCGGGGAGGTCCACGCGTCGGACGGAGTGCCGTGTCTTGGGCTCGGTGAACACACCTTCCTTCCATGCACGCCGCACATGGATCTGACGGCTGTTCCAGTCGAGGTCGCCCCACTTGAGGCCGAGAATCTCGCCCTGCCGCATGCCGGTGAAGATTGCGACTTCGGTGATCAGTCGGTAGTGATTATCGTCCGCTGCATCGAGTAGCTTGCGGATCTCCTCGGGCGTCAGAATGTTTCCGTCGATGGCGGTTTCGTTAGTGAGCTTCGGATCTCGCACGCGCTCCACGTGCTCGGCGGGGTTGTAATCGATCCACCGATGTCGGCATGCGTAGTTGAACATCATCGTAAGAAGCGTAAGTGCCTTGTTGATCGTCCGCGCACTCGGTCGCGGCTTCCGGGCTGCGGCTTGCCGCGCTCGGCCCTGAGACCAGTGCGGGTTCGCGCAGCGGAGGCGGTCGCTTATCACTCGCGCGATAGGGACGGGAATCCCCTGTGTCAGCTCGAAGCGGAATCGCTCTATATCTGTAGGCGTGATCGTTTCGATGTCCCAACCGCCGAAGTACGGTCGCAAGTAAAGGTCAATCGTCTCTCTATAGCTGCGCAAGGTCGTCGCCCGTAGCCCGACCTTGGACTCCAAGTACCGATCGCAAGCTTGCGAGAACGTTGGTCGCTTGCTCGCCGGCACATGCTGTCCACGCCTGACCTCGGCGAGACGCTTGTCTAACAGTGCCTTTGCCGCAATTCTCTGCTGAGCTCTATTCTCGAAGTAGCCAGCCGGGACCTCGGTGCGCCGGACACCGTGTTGGTCTCGGTAGTCGGCGACCCAGTTGTTCCGGTACTTTCTTACAGTTGCCATCTAGGTCAGCGTATGAGACTCCGGCGCAGTTCAGAATGGTCCGCCGGCGTTAAGTGAAGTCCGAGACAGCTGTTGTGACCGGCAAATTGACGGTCGCCGATCCGGGGGAGAGGTGTTGAAATGGAAACCACAGCGGGGTCACGAGTAAACCAACCAGTGGAATCAGGAGGTTGCGGGTGGTGTGCGGATTTAAAGTCCGCGTGTCAGATGGACCGTCGACCCCGTCCAACAGGGGTAGTAACCCCAGGCCACCCTAGAAATCGGTACCCGGCTTCTCATTCGCGCTTGACTGCCCCGGGCCCGATGTCACTTTCGGATGTCCCTGGCCGAGCCGCTACGAATCAACCCCGGTTCCCTCCTCCCGTTGTGCGCCGCCCAGACGGTGCAGCAGCGGTAGCAGAAGTAGCAGTAGCAGGCGGGCGCGGAGCGCGCGCGCAGTACTCGGCAATAGCTGCCGGATCGAACCGTACGTACCGGCCGATCCGAACGTGCGGGATGCGCCCCTCCCGGGCCTGCCGGAGTAGGCATTGCGCGTCGACGGAGAGCACCGCGGCAGCCGCCTCGGCGGTTAGTAACCCGCTCCCTGCACGCTCCCGCGGTTGCACGGCAGCCGCTGCAGCGTCGACCGCGAAGATCGTGCCGGCTACCGCCGCGCCCTCGCGCAGGCCGGTCTCGAACACCTCCGAAGGCAGGGAGAGCAGGCGGTCGCCTAGGACGACGAGGTACCGATCCGTCATCGCGGCAGAGCTCCGCGCCGTCGAGTTGCTACTGCTACAAGTGCTACGCGCGCTACGCTCCGATCGCCTCGCGTAGCAGAACCCGTCGATCCTTCCGCGGTGCGGGCAGGTATCGCCTGCGAGTCCAAAGAAAGGCTCACGGCGCAGTCCCCTCCGCGGTCGAAACCCAAATCTCCGGATGCACGTCCCAAGTCCGACCGTCTCGTGTTCTCACCCAGTCATGGTCGGCAAGCATTCGCAACGCCCGGCGCGCAGTCTCCGCAACGCGTGCACTGGACGGACCGTACTGAGTGATGTGACGAACAGTAGTCGTGCGTAGGCGCTTATCCCGTAGCCACTCCAGAAGCTTCTGGGCAACGTCAACTTCGGGTGAGGGACTGAATCCATCAACCAGGCGGATGTATTCGTTCAAGTAGAACTCAACCAGGGCGATGGCACCCTGCATTGCCTCTGCGGATACCTCCCCGGCATGCGGATCCGTGACAAGAGTGATGACCGCCGCCACGCGGCAGGCATGCTCAGCAGCCTTGCTTGCCCATTCGCGCACCGGCGCCAGCGGGCCTCCCGGTCCCTGCGCCCGCTCCATCTGGTCGTAGGCGGCTACCAAGAGCCGCTTTGCCTCGAAGCTGAGCTTTATCGTTCTCGGTCTGATGCCGTCCCCAGTCTCCGCATCCAGGACCGGGGATTCCCACAACAACCGGGTGACCGCCGCCTCGTAGGCCCTGATGCGAAGATCGTCAGACCTCGGACGGTCCGGATCATGGAGACGCGTGCCCGCAAGAGAGGCCGGTGCGGTGACTAGGCAACGGGCCAGGAACCCCTGTTGTCGAAAATACGCCCGCCCCAGTAAGCGCGCAGCAACCACGGGCTGCATCATCAAATGGAAGGTCAATCGTCTACCGGCGAGGACCGTCTGCTCGGTATCTTTTGCCCGCACCCGATCAAGCCAGCCTCCGTCCCACAAGCGAGACAGCATGGATATGGTGCGCAACTCGGACTCCTCACTCATCGCATAGGAGCCGACGAAGGTTCCGCCCTCGTCAGAGAACAACCCTTGCGAGTACTGACCGTCCCGCAAGGAGAGGAATAGGCCCTCCGGTGTGGGCTCCGAGCACAGCAACAAGGGCTTGCGTGGTGGAACCGGCTCCCGGAGCTTCAATAACGCCGCGGCTAGCTTGTCAGGATCGTCGCCGCTTGAATCATGCGCCTTCTGCAAGCTCAGCTTGTGCGCCTCGACATATGCCTTGTATTCGCGCATTTCCTCGGCATAGTTCTTCTGAAGAGCAACGATCCGCAGCCGGACCGGTGCCAGCGCGATGGCGTCTGCCGTGGTCTTGCGATCCCCACTGTGCGCCACGGTGATGAGGTTGAGCGATAGGGGCCGAGGAGCTGCGAGCGTCTCGACGTTGGCAAACGGTTGCGCGGCAAGTGCCGAGACTGCGAGCAAACTGTTCGCTGCGAGTGCGGCGGGTACTTGCGCGATTTCGATGACGGCTTCCGCCGCGTCCCTCAGCGTCGGACCGAGAGCTGCAACGGGATATTTGAGGCCGGGAGCAGGTTCGCGCATCAGCGGCGTCGGAACCGGCCACGGTCGTGTGCGTGGTGAGCCAGGTTTTGGTTGCCACCCGTTCCTGCGGGCGTGGAAGAATACTGTCCCTGCGCCGATTCGGGTTGGCCTTGCGGCCTCCCAGGCTTTCGCCGTTGTCTCGGGATCATCCTTGCTGGACTTCGCCGACCACCGCATGAGGTCGGCGCGGCCTGCCTCGCCCAAGGCACCTTTGACGGCGTAGACAATGCGGATCCAGTCGTCATACTCCTCGTCGTCGTTGGGGATGAATGTGAGCGCTTCACGGAGCTCTTCGGGGTTTGCAGCTCGTAACTCTGCGTTTGGAGCGAGCTGTGCGATTTCCGCGTGCTCAAAGCTCCCTACACGCGTGCCGTGGACGGCGAGAATCGCGTCAGCCTGACGGAGAAACTCTTGCACCTGAGCCAATGACACGGCGCGCAGTCGGGAGAACGGAACAGTCAAGGGACTGCGTCCTCCGATCCATCGGTAGGCCTTTCCGGTCTCCGGATGGATGTTGAAGGCCACGAGCTGCTGACCGTTCGCGAGAATCTCTATCCGGTGAGGCTTACTCTGCGGATCCTCGCCGGGGAGCCGGTAGGCATGCGTTGTCAGCTTTTTAAACGGCTCGCCCTCGACTCGATAAATCATTGCACTCTTCGGTGCCAACCCGACGCGAGTAGGCGCTTCCCCGAACCTCTGTCTCGCAAGTGCGGCTAGCTCTTGGGCGATATCCGGGTCGTAGACATCGATGTCCGCCGCAATCAGCTGCCCACAGATTAGGCCTGTGCCTGCCCCGGCGTACCGTTGTTGGTCGCCCTCGGCGAGCGAGTATTTCAGCCAGTCCGTCGGTATCGGCCTCTTCTGGCCGAACGTTAACGGCACTGGTCCATAGCGATTACGAACGAGCAGCGGGCCGGCATACTCGAACGGCGGAATAGCCTGAGTGAAATTGATCTTCATGTTGTCGCTGTCAACAGATCTGTGAGCGCCTCGTTGCTCATGATTCTCACCCTTCCGTCAGAGACAGTAGAATTCAGCGTGAAGTCCTGACTCGTGGTGCAGTAGGCACCAGCGCCGATCAATTCTTGGCATGCAGGAAGAGATCGAGTAGATCGCCTGCGCACCGTCCACAGAGGACAGCCGCGTCCACGGGAGGCACGCGTTCAGCCCACACGATCAAATGCGCGTCAGAGGAGTCAGTGATCTGGTTCCCGCAGGCTGTACACAGCGTGCCTGCTGGGGCGTTGATCAGGTCTTCTTGCTCTTCAGTGAGGGAAAGGAGCGTGTCGGTGACGCGAGTGTTATCAGAGCGCCGGGGGCGCGAAACTAGAACATTAACCCGAAAGGCGCGAATGACGCTGTCGAGCATTTGCGTGAAAGTGCGCACAAATCTCTCCTTTGGCGATGATCCGAAACGACGCGCAAAGGATGAGAGGAAAAGTTAGATGCGTCGAGCAACTTCGGGTTCACACGTTCGTGCGCTAGGTGTGAACCGAATACTCGTGATATGGGCACGAGTTACGTGTGGTCGTGGCGCTTCTTGATCCGCTCCAATTTCTTAAAGTCACCCCTCAGCGCGCGAGTTAGTACGAGCTGCACAGCTTTGGGATCTTTCTCCTTCAGAATCTCGGCAATCTTGTAAGAGGCCCACTTCAACGGCTGTCGGCTCTTCGACGGATCCAGCAGCTCAGGATGACTGTGGCACAGTCGAAGGTACTGCTCGACAATCCGTTTCTTTCTCATAGCTCTAGCGACGTTGTGCCTGGTTAGGCTCTCGCCGCGTTCGCTGCCGGCTACGCGAACTCCCAGGGTTTCGAGCAACGTCGCCAGGGCTCGCGCGAGTGCCCGCTCAACCTCTGGATAGTCAGCACGAATCTGCTTCATGATGCTGGCGAACTTTGACTCCAGAATCGCCGGATCGATGTGAAGTGGGGGCTCTTTGACGTGACGATAGTAGTGCAACCAAAGCGCAAGCTCACGAAGCCGCCTCTGGAGCGATGGACGTGACCCCCGGTTCGCCGAGCGTGCCTTTACTACCTTCTCTTCTCCGACTCGCGGCATGTTAGGCTCCTTTCGTCTCCAAAGCCGGGTATTGAGAGCACCTTCGACGTACTGATCGGCTCACTCATTCGTGGAGTCAGACCCTGTTCATGCGGTCCATGATCTTGCCCTTGAATTCGACACCCCGGGGATACCCAAGCCAGCCTAGAATCGACCGCCCCTTCGCTTGATCGCGGATGGTCCTTCGGACTCAGATGGGCGAACGTCCTCATGGCCACTTTCAGTTCGCTGAAGCTTCGTGAGCGTCGCCTACTGTTGCAGGGCTGCGGTCGGAATCCAGGTCGCCGAGTCATCGTCACCGAGAGGTGACGCGTTGCTAGCACCCCGTCTCCGGAGCGATGGGTGCTGACGCAACTTCAGGTGATGACCTGGCGGGCGTAACGCCAGAGCACTGTCGCAAAAAGAAGCACGAGGCCCGCATAGTGTATCGCCCTCGACCGCACCTGCGTGAGGACGGCGGGCACGGCAACCAGAATGATCCACTGAGAGAGTTCAATCGCGATCAGGGCACGCGGCAGGCGATTCATCACGCTGCCGACAAAATGAATTCCGAACCCGACGTAAATGATCTCGAAGAGCGATACGAGCGACCAGAAGTAACGCCGGTTGCGACCGTAGAACTCGCGTAGGTCGACCCCCTCCGAGACCTCGTCCGGTAGGCTCGACGCGGCAATCAGAAACAACACGAAGAAAGCGCCCACCAGCGCGAGATACAGAAAGAAATGCCGGACCGAGGTGGCATTGCGGATGCCCCAGAGGTCGAACCACATGCCGACTGTTATCACCACAGCGAATAGGGCCCCTAGCCCGGCCTATTCGTGAACTGCAGCCCAAGGCGTGTTGATGGCGACCGAGGAAGCATTGAGCGGCAAATATACAATAGGTTGTGGTTGGCGATGATCGCAACGGCTGCTGACGAGGCCCC
>Ga0123356_10003333_pt1 | contig 16855 bp, 16 predicted proteins | sample TergutEmb28metaG_2_FD_92546 | JGI IMG/M metagenome (GOLD analysis project Ga0123356, IMG submission 92546) | Embiratermes neotenicus P3 segment gut microbial communities from Petit-Saut dam, French Guiana - Emb289 P3 | ecosystem: Host-associated > Arthropoda: Insects > Digestive system > Gut ...
CCTCAGAAAAAACTGCTTTTTTTGCGTTTTCTATATTATTTACACCTTCGACATCATACCCGCTAAAAATACGAATCCCGGAAATTCCGGGTATGTTAAGGACATCTCGTATTTCGAGCAGCATTTCATTTTCTTCCAATCGAAAGGGTTCTTTTTTCTCGACCAGAATTCTCGTCATTTGTCCACCTCTCGAAGCTGTTATTTTTGCTTTTATTTACGCTGTTAATGATATCACACGACAGTAATTTCGGTCAAACAACAAAGCATACAAATTTCCGGCTGTATTAAGGTGTAAAATTGTCTATTTATATACCCGGAAATAGCAAATATAGTGGTATGACTTATTTTTACTCAGATTATTATACTACATATTGTACAGTATATTTTGATTCTTTATAAAATATTGTACTTGGATACAAACATCATGTTTTAGAATATAAATATGGGAATGCCGGATAAAAAACGAAATTAATTCAAAGAAACATTTATAATATGACATGCAGTTGTCAAGTTAAAAGGTATATATTCTCTTTACCTACAATAAAATGAAAGCAGGAAAAAAGAAAATGGTTAAATCAAGATGCGGTATTGTATGTGAACCGGCAATGTGTAAGGAGGCATGGAAAGTTGATTGCCCCGGCTGCGTTCAAATGGACAAACCCTTTTGGGGTGAATGTGACGTTAAAATTTGTTGTGAAAGTAAAGGGCTGGAGCATTGCGGGCTTTGTTCTGATTTCCCGTGTGATGTTTTAAGCAAGTATTCATACAGCGGCGATGAACATGCCGATGACGGAGCACGAATTGAACAATGCAGGTTATGGGCAAACTTATAATGAAAGAAGGAAATATCAAATGAGTTACTATGAAAACGCAATAAATATCATGTCCGAACGATTCGGTAAAGACAGCCTTATAGCAATAGCAACAACAGACGGCGAGCGTATGCATAACCGCATGGTTGATGCTCTATTCGTGGATGGTGCATTTTACGTCAGCACTTATGCTCTTTCGAACAAGATGAAACAGGTTGAAGCAAATCCCGAGGTCGCAATATGTGCTGTCGATTGGTTTACCGGTCATGGTATTGCAAAAAATCTCGGGTGGGTATTAAAACCGGAAAATGCCGATATCAGAACCAAACTCCGAGAAGCGTTTGAATGGTATGACCATGCAAATAACGAGCAGGACGAAAACTGCTGCATCCTCGAAATCCGCCTGACAGACGGAATGCTAATCAAAGACCACCACGCAATTCGCTATCAAGTCGATTTTAACAACAAATCCGCACTACTAAGCGAAAACTGGGGCGAGTTCAAGTAACCCGTATTTCTGTTGCCACTAATCGCTCTCACATAGTTCTTTCAACCACTTTGGGTGTATTTCGCATTTGTAAATAAACTCTCCGTTAACATACTCCGCTACTTCTGCAAAGCCGTTCCCGTTGTCAAAAAAGAATGCTTCGTCACAAAGAGGGAGTATTTTTTTTACCGCTTTCCAACGATCAGAGAAACGGCGGCGAACATCCTTCTCATCGATTTTATGCCCGCCTCTGGCTACACGATTTTCTATCCTCTCGAGACATTCCTCCACAGTATCAAGACCTATATAAAACATACTTATATAATAGCCTTTTTCTTTTGCAATAAGAGCAGTTTTTAACGTTCTGTATCCGGCAAGAGTTGTCTCCTGTGTAAAGCTTTTATCATTTTCGAAGCATTCTGCTATACAACGAAGTGCTATCTTGCCACCTTCTATTGGTAATACGCCGGCATCTGCAGTTATTCTATCAACATCAATTACTGTACCCAAGTCAACACTTTGAGTTCTCAATACACCTGTGAAGCTGCTTTTTCCAGTTCCGTTAATTCCGCCTATTATTGTATATCTTTTTGAGGTTTGATGTTCTTCTCTCAGAATACGTTCACTTATTGCTTTTGTTATATAACCATTAAGACTATCTCCTGCAGCTTCTGCAACCGCAAGAATGTCCGGTTTATGTCCTTTTGGAATCAGAACATTAATCCGGTCGTAGTTATTTGAATTATATTTATTTTTTGCTCTGGTTGCAGCTTTTCCGTTTTTCGATTCCATAACTTATACACCCTCATATATAAGATTATACAACGGTACATATACTTGCGCAAGTATATGTTCTTATGTCTCCAACATTGCAGGGAATCTAAACATGTCCGGTAAGTTCCAGTCGCCTTTGATAAAAAGCATTAAATCACTCATTGGAACAGGTTCCCATACCGGCGAAACATCAAGCCAATCGGGGCAGAAGCCGAATTCAATGGTTTCTATATTATTAAACGGAAGTTCGCTAACAATCGGCTTAAATGAAACAGGTTTGCTTGCAATTACATCCGCTATGAAAAGCCTGTTATTTTCTTGATATGCAACAACAATCACACCGGACTCGGGTAGATAATAGATATCGTCAGAATAATCTTTTAGTAAATGAAACATTTGAATAGATTCAGTATTTAAGCAATCGAGGATATTGGAAAAGCGATTTCTGTTTTTAAGAGCATTAGTAACTCTCGGGTCGTCAACATCGAGTTTGACGGTTTTTTTCATGCCGGTGGCTCTATCCGCACTAAAAATTTCCGGTGTTCCTATACTGTCGGCAAGTTCAGCTTTTAGAACCGGTCTGTATACCTGCACCTGCCAAAAACCAAAACGCGGATAAAAATCCAATACACTTTCATTGGCAAAAAGAAATGCAACTGTTATTTAGTTGCAATAAGTGTCAGCGCCAACTTAATAGTATGTTGTCGAATATTTTTTCCAGTGATTCTATCAGGATTTTTAATGCTTGTTTTAGTTCGGAGAGACTGCTGTCCGGTGATAATGAGTTTATTGTGATGTTTATTTCATTATTTATTTCATTAATTATAGAGTTTAAATTATTATCTGTAGACTTGAACTGAACAGCCTGTATGTGACTACTGTTTTTTTGCGTACCAGTATTCTCGGGTGTCTTTTTGATACGATAATCGTTTCTGTCATATGTTCCTGTGTTGATTTGATTTACGACTTCTTTGATTTCATCTTTTGATGCTTTTGAGAGTCTTTGAAGCTTGCTTCTGTCAACCGCTACCTCTCCCGAAAGAATTTTTTCCTTTGCTTCGGGTGATATTTCTGCGATTGCGGTTAAGGAGTTGGCAACCATACTATCTCGTTCAATAGTAGCTTTTGATACATTAAATTTCTCACCAACTACTTTAGCTGTATTGAATCCTTTTTGAAAAACCTCACTTTGAGGTTTTTCATTTTTCTGGATATATTGATTGCGTGACCCTTGCATCCTCTTCACCGCATTAAAATACAACCCTCTGAAATGACTAAGCTCCACAGGATTCAAATTTCTGCGTGATATTTGATTTTCAATAATCCAGTTTTGTACCTCATCACGTGAGTTAAACTCCATGCTTACAACAGCAAACGGCAAATTATGCTCGGTACATATCCTATATCTGTTATACCCATCGATAAGAATATCATTCCAAACAACCAGCGGGTCTCTGACCCCATGCGCAATTATATTCTTCTCCAAAGACTCATAAGTAGCCTTATCCAATTTCGGCAGAAGTAACCTAAACTCCTCATCAACAATTATTTTATACATCAGAATAATCTCCTTTAAAAGTATTTATTCTGAGCATAAAGTATAAACCTACTTCACAGTCAACAAAAATAATGCCACATAAGACAGGGAACCGTCCCCTTGGCTATCCTTGGCTATTACCGCAGTAAACGAATTAATCAAGACACTTCACAGTATAATATAAGGCAGAGCACAAGTGCTTTATGTCGGGGGAACGGCTCCAATACCCTTATATTGCCATCGGGGTCTTATGTTCAGCATCATAACGGTTACTGCTCTTTTCGGGCATTTGTTAACGCATCGGTAGCACACAATGCAGTTACCTCGTTGTGTTATTTTACCATTAGTATTAATATGATTTTTGACAGGACAGATATTTACGCAAAGGTTGCATGCATTGCAGCTTTTGTGTATTTTCACACCTGTTTGAGCCTTATACTCAACAGATGATGTTGCGGGATAAATCTCTTTACTGTTACCCTGCCATGATTTACCTTGAATATTTCCGAGAATTTGTGAGAAAAATGAAAATCCGCGCTTTTTGACAATTCCGTTTTTTATATCACCACATACTTTGGACATCTTTTCTTCGGCATTATTAATGTATTTTTGGATTTTCTTTTTGCTTTGTTCACGAAATATCAGTATATTACTGACGTTATTTGGCATATTAAAATGCTCGGCATATATAACATCAATGGAATTATCCCAAAACATGTCCGTAAAAACTCTTGCGCCATCACCGGAAAAGAGCATTTGAGTGACAAAAATTATTATTTTCTTACCGTTTAAATCACTCATATACCTTGCGGCAAACTCCCGCATATTTCGAGGCACCCTCGAACCGTAGATAGGATAACAGAAAACAATCGTATCATGCGACTTGATTTCCTGTACAAAATTGATTTCATCCTCAATGGAAAAGCAACTCGTTTCCATTTTACGGCTGAATAATTCCGCTATGTACTTTGTGTTTCCGGTTCCGGAAAAATACAAGGTCAGCATATGTGTTCTTCTTTCAATTTTTTGTGTTAAACAGACATGAACCATCCCCGAGTGTTTTTAACATGGGGATGGTTCTTTTGCTTTTGTATTATCTTTTTAGGTTGCCTAGCAACCCGCGTACCAGGTCTCTGCTTACTTCTCTACCTACCTGGCCGAGTGCGCTTTTTAGGACGCTGTTCATCACGCCTGAAGTTGCGCTTTTCTTTGAACCTCGAGATGAGCTTTGCCTTGGTTGGGCATATTGCTGTTGCTGCCGCATGGCTTGTTGCTGTTGCTGCTGTTGTGCGGCCTGCTGTTGTTGCATGGCCTGCTGCTGCTCTGCAGCTTGCTGCTGTGCGTCATCTTCGCGATGGATTTTTTCATATGCGGAGTCACGGTCAATTGCATCATGATACTTGGTATATAACGGGCAGGATTGTATTATTTTATTAACGGTTTCCTGCTCTGCTACTCCCAAAAAGCTTCTGGGCGGGAGCATGTAAGCACGCTCGACTATCATCGGAGCGCCTTTTTCATCGAGCATTGATATAAGCGCTTCACCTGTTTCAAGTTCTCCGAGTACAGTTTCGCTGTTAAAATCAGGGTTCGGGCGAAATGAAGCAGCTGCAGATTTTACAGCTTTTTGGTCTTTCGGAGTATATGCGCGCAGAGCATGCTGTACTTTATTTCCGAGCTGTGACAACACATTATCGGGGATATCAGATGGTGATTGAGTGATAAAATATATGCCGACACCCTTTGACCTGATTAATCTGGCAACCTGCTCAACCTTTTGCAGCAATGCTTTCGGAGCATCATTAAACAGAAGATGAGCCTCGTCGAAGAAAAATACCATTTTCGGTTTTTCAAGGTCGCCTGCTTCCGGCAGCATGTCATACAGCGTTGAAAGCATCCATAAAAGAAATGTTGAATAGAGCAGCGGGCTTTGAACAAGTGTTACGCAATCGAGAACATTTATATATCCGCGTCCTTCTTCATTGCAAACAAGCCAATCGTGTAAATCGAGCTCCGGCTCACCGAAGAAAATTTTACCGCCGCTTGTTTCCAGAGCAAGAAGGTTTCTTTGAATTGCTCCGACACTTTGAGCGGAAATGTTTCCGTATGTTGTTGTGTATTCTTTTGCATGTTCTCCGATATGCTGAGCCATTGCCTGCAGGTCTTTCAGATCAATGAGCAAATAGCCGTTATCGTCTGCGATTTTGAAAATAATTTGCAATACACCCTCTTGAGTGTCGTTCAAGTCAAGAATACGGGCTATAAGAATCGGTCCCATGTCAGATACTGTTGTACGTACAGGAATGCCTTTTTGTCCGAATACGTCAAAGAACCGGACCGGATATGAGCTGTATGAAAAATCCTTTATATTCATACTTTGCACACGTTCATCAACATGCTTATTCGGCTCACCGGCCTTACAGATTCCGGAAACATCGCCCTTTATGTCGGCTAAAAACACAGGAACTCCCATGTCGCTGAATGTCTCCGCAAGAACTTTTATTGAAACAGTCTTACCTGTCCCGGTCGCACCTGCTATCAACCCGTGCCTGTTAGCCATTTTAGGAATCATATAAATCGGCTCTTTACCCGTCGCAATCCACATTTTCCCTTCATCTTTTAGATACATATCAACCTCCGGTAATTTTATTTGATTCTATTATAGTAATATTCCGGCTAAAAGACAAGTGGATGATTGAGAACCGTCTCCATTATATGTTCTTGCGTGATAAATCAACTATATCCATGCAAAAAATATCAAATGTAGAAAATTTCACAATTTCAGGGTTGAACTGATTAAAATCGTGTGGAATTCAACAGAAAAAGAAGTAACACTATAACCTTTTTCACCAGTTTATGTATATTGACAGTTTTTTCAAACACATGCTACCGTACCGTTATTGATATACGGCACTTTTTTCTTGAAAATATCGAAAATTAATCATATAATATGGAGGTAAGAACAATGAAAGCAAACCGTGAGTATAAATCGACACTTTTTTCAAAACTTTTCCAAGCGAACAGACACTTAAATTGTCTGATGCGTATCTGACTTCGGATGAATCGCAGAGCAAGTTCGGTAGCCTTGAGTTAACGGTAAGGGTCGTAAACATAAACTCCGGATATAATGATGAATTATTCCAAAAAAGTAAAACCCTTAGCGATTACACCGCATTGATAGAACATTTAATGGGCTTGAACCCAACAAAAGAAACTTTATCGGACGTAATCAAGGAAACAACAAGATGGGGTCTGTCACAGAATATACTCGGTACATTTTTGACAGAACATGGAACGGAGGTAAATAATATGTTGATGGTAGAGTATAACCTTGAGAGGGATCTTGAGATTAGAGACGAAGAACATCGCATTGCAATGGCTGAACTGACCGCTGAAAAGGATGCTGAGATTGCTGATAAAAATAAAGAAATAGCGGAGCTTAAAGCAAAGCTTGCTAGATTGTCTATTTAGAGCCGTGTGAAATGCTAATAATTAATTTGGAGTAAATTAATGTTTTGTGAAAAATGCAGCACAAAGTTAGAATTGCAATTGCAGCAGTTGTTGTAATATTCATAACTTTGTTGTTTTTCTTTGTTTACTATTTAATTATTGATCATACTCCAGAAATTAATAATAAAATAAACGATACCTTACGATGCTTAAACCATGTCCGGTTCACGTTCATACCACATTGCCTGCGCCGACCACATGTCGGCGTATTTTCCTTTTGCGGCAATCAGTTCGTCATGTGTACCAGTTGCAATAATTTCTCCCGCATCCATTACAATTATGCGGTGAGCAAGCTTTGCCGAACCTAAGCGGTGGGTTACAATGACTGCGCTCTTGCCTTCCGCCAGTTTTTGAAACTGTGTGTATACCCTCGCTTCTTCAATCGGATCGATTGCAGCGGTGGGTTCGTCAAGGACAATAAAATCGTTCTTGCGGTATAATCCCCTTGCAATTGCAAGCCTTTGCCATTGTCCTCCGGATAAGTCAATGCCGTCAAATTCCGGAGACAGCATGGTATCATGTTTTACTTCATCCATGTCAAAATGCGCTTCGCTTAAAGCTGTATCGATTGCCAAGTTTTTTGCATCACAATCATCAAACTTACTGTCAGCAAACTTACTGCTTGAAGCAGAAGCATCAGGATTTACAAACAAATCACTCCCAATATCACTGATAATCACATTTTCAGCTAACGTCATCTTATACCGCTGATATTTCTGGAAAACACCGGATATCCTTTCATATATAGAAGCCGGTGAAGTAAAAGAAGTGTTCAGCCCGCCAACGATTACCTCACCCTCCGATGGCCGGTAAACTCCTGTCAGAAGACGTACCAGCGTGCTTTTCCCTGCACCGTTTTCTCCGACTATTGCAATCGTTTCCCCGTTATTAACAGATAACGAAACGTTTTTCACAGCAGGCTCATCCCTGCCCGGGTACGTAAAAGTAACATTTTCCGCAATAATACCCTTTTCAAACTCCGGCATTTCATCTGCACCTGTTCGTTCCGGTAAATCCATCATTCTTACAAAATTAGCGAGCTTACCAATTTCCTTGTTGATATTGCTCATATGCATATCAAATATTTCCTGCATAATGTAGAAAATCATTCCCAAAGCAGAAAATACGGCAGCAAATGCACCGACACTTATCTCACCTGCCATTGTTGCCGCAAACAGCAGATATGATGCAAACGCCATTCCCGCAAAGGTTGATATGTTTAACGTCAGCTGCAATAAAGCTGTTTTGCGTTCAGCCTTCCAGGTTTTATGTGAAAGCAGCACCAGAGTTTCCGAAAATAATTTATGGAAAAATTTATATGCACCTAAAATCCGTGTTTCCTTAAAATACTCCCTGTCACACATAGTTTTTTGGTAATATTCAAACTCACGCCGGAGCGGAGCGCTTTGTTCTTCAAGCTTTGTAAATACTTTTATGCGCACAAGCTGAGCAAGCATGGCAGGAATAAACGCAACAAGCAGTGTAATCAGAAGTATAGGCTTAAGATTAAATAAATATGACCCTATTGCAGCAAAATAGGTACCGTAAAACAGTATAAATATCGACAAAGACATACTTACATACGGTAACGTATAAACGCCTTCCCGGGCTTTATTTACATCATCAAGAAAATCCGTATCTTCAAACCGGGCAGGGTCAACACGCATAAATTTATCATGGAGCAATGTCATAAGCCTGCCTGACGCTTTTTTGAACAGTACATCTGCGTGGAAATTGTGTATTCCGTTTAATATCTGTGTACCGAATGTTACACCTGATAAAATAAGAAGCGGATAAAAACAATCCCAAAAATCAGCCCTGCCTGCAGCGGCTTCGGTAATTGCATCAAATAAATACTGCGTAGCAATGACTGTTACGGCAAACAACCCGCCATGAACAAGTGCCATAATATTATTTATTGTATTATCCAATGGTGTTGCTTTATATGATATTGGAATTATACGTATCCATGTCTTTAGAACCGAAGTTTTTTCTTTCTTCGTTATATTATTTTCTGTCTCATTATTCATTGATACCACCCCCTTTGCGCTTCAAACATCTCGGCATATAATCCGTTTAAGTCCATCAGCTCATCATGTCTACCTCGCTCGATTATTTTTCCGTCATCAATAACCAAAATTTCATCGGCAAGCTTTGTTGAACCAAGACGGTGGCTTATAAAAACGGTTGTTTTGTCCTGCATCAGTTTTTCGAACTCATTATAAACACGGCTTTCGCTGATGGGGTCAAGCGCTGCAGTCGGTTCATCGAGCATTTTTACGGGAGCACGGCTAATAAGCGAGCGGGCTATTGCAATGCGCTGCCACTCACCGCCCGATACATCCTGTCCGTTTTCAAGGATTTTCCCGAGAGGGGTATCCATTTCTTCTTTTAGCTCGGCAATTATTTCATCAAGCCCCGCTTTTGTTGCAATGTCGGCGACTCTTTCGTCATTACTTTCTCCTGCAGCATCACCGAGCTTGATATTATCTTTAAGCGAAACGTAATACTTCGCAAAATCCTGATATACAACAGAAAATAAAGCCTTTAGCGTGCTTGAAGGATATTCGCGCAATTCCTTCCCGTTTATAAGTATTTCACCTTCATACTGTGTATATAAACCCGTAAGCAGCTTGGTTATTGTTGTTTTACCCGCTCCGTTTTTTCCGACAAAAGCATAATGCCTTCCTGCTTCAAGTGAAAACGACAACCCGTCCAGTATAAGACGGTCACCGCTTGGATACTGAAAGCTGACATTTCGAAACTCCAGAGACAAAAACACCGGAGGCTCTGCATCGGGTGCACAAAGAATATCAAGACACGGGGACGGTTCTTCTGTCTTACCGGATGCGTTTTGTAAATTCATAAATTGATTTCCATCAACCAAGACAGGAGAACCGTCCCCTTGTCTTCTTTGGTTACCCAATTCAACAAACTCGGTTAAGTCCTTCATATATTCTCTGACTTTTGATATGTTTTCGAGAGAACCCGAAAGCTGCCATCCAAGCTGTTGAACCATTCCAAATACTGCGCTCATTATACCCATGAACATACCTGCACTTAATTCCCCCGATACCACTGAGCCAATTAGGGTTAAAGCAATTAAAAGAGCAATCAGTACAAGAATCAAACTTGAACCCTTTGTAATAATAAACATTTTAAGGGTTACTTTTAACTGCAGCTTTCGTCCTGCTTCGTATTGTTCATAGAATTTATTGCTTACATCCTTGCCATATCCGAACAGAGTACGTTCATCAACTGCATCGCGCCCTGTCAGAACTTCATTTAGATATTCGTGGCGGCGGTTGAATTTTTCTGCATCACGTCCTGCCTGATAATTCTTTTTTCCTGCTCTGATTGACAGCCAAATCATCGGTGTGGAGAAGGCTATAATTATTAATGCTGCCCACCAAACCTGCGTCACAATTAAGATAAGTACTGCTGCAATGCATATAATAACCTGCATAAATGACATTATTGCGCCGAAGCCCTCCATGACGGAGTTAACGGGGTCACGGGAAACACGGGAGATAAGCTCCCAGCTTTCGGCGTTTTCTATATACTTAAAGTCAAGTGCTGCATTTCTTTCTACAATTGCCGGTTTTAGTGTCTGTTGTAATTTTAATCTTATCCTAGCGCTAATTAACTGAGTAACAGAGCCGATGGTTGTGAATATACCCATTACAATCAGTAAAATAATAAGCGGTAAATATATATCATCATGCAAACGTTCACCATGTAATATAGCGGTTGCAGTATCAACAAAATTTGCCGTAGCAAGCGCCATTGCGGCAGTCGGCATGATAGCATGTGTAATTGACATCAAAAAATGCAAAACCGTACAAACCGGCGACACCTTAAGCACAAACCGGATTGCATCAAAAGTTTTGTATCTTTCTTTTTCCAAATTTATTTTGTTTTTATCAGAATTCACAAATAAACTCCCGCTAATTAAAGACGCTGCCCTGTGCTATGTCTCACCATGCGCATCCACCATGCAATCAAGACACATAAGACACAACCTTGCAATTTGTCTTATCGTTCTATATTTGCCTTACCGTTCCATAAATGTAACCTTCACCATATCGCCCGGCTGTTTACCTATTTTTGCCCTGATATCCTTGCGGATACCGATTATATAACAGACTCCGCCGTCAGGGTTTTTGACGCCCATGTTTACTATGCTTCCATCATAAGAGAGACCGTCAAATGTTGCACGAACAGGTAAACGGCCTTTTCCGAATTTCTCTTTAATATTATATGGCACGGCTACATAAGCACCGTCGATATCGGGTACTTTTTGTATTACAGCTTCAAATTCATATGTTTTTTCTTTCATATTCAACACATTTCCATTTTAACTTTCAACACATTTCCATTTTAACTTTCTGCACATTTTCATTATAACATTCTTCACATTTTACGCTTCCATATTCTAGCATATGCCGATATATCTCACAATAAAATAAACGTATCAGGTTTATAATTGTCATTAAGTGGTGCTAAGTTATATTATAAATGTATATAAAGAACAGGAGTTGAAGCTTTTTTCTTCAACTCCTGCTTTTGGCAAACCTGATATTTTGAATTCTTTGGTCAGTGAGGGGTTTTTTATTTTCTGCATCATCCTTAACAGGAATACATTAAACCGTTCTTTTGTTTTTTATATCATCATGTCAATGTGTGATACTGTACCCGCACCACCGCATTCTTTGATGAAAAAGCTTGTTGAGCGCATGATTCCGAGTGTTTCGTTGTTATCATCCTTGAATGAAAATTCGGTAGCAATATCACCGAGGTAAATCGCCCCAATTCCCAATTCTTTTAATGTGAAAACAGTGTCATTTCCGTCCTTGTCACGGTGCCATATAACGAGTTTGTCGAAAATTTCATCATTTGCATCTATCCAACCGTTACCGTCGGTATCATATTGCCGAAGCTCAGTGAAACCGCAGCCTGTGTTTGGTCCGAATAATTCGCTGCCGTCATTGATTACTCCGTCGCCGTTCCAATCGACAGCGAGAAAACCGCTGCCTTCACCCAGAACCGACAGATGGTCTAAAGAGCCGTCCATCGTAAGGTCAAACTGGAATCTGTCACCGGTCAGAGAAGCTGCCGTACCGCCGTAATTAATTACCAGCGGGTCAATAGGACGCATAGCTTCAACGTCAATACCCATGTACGAAACGAATTCTCTCGACATAAACATGTTGATATCAACATTAATGGTCCTGCCGTCTGCTGTTTTCACCACTCCCTGAGCAGAGTATGATACTTGTTCGGATTCGTAATTAAATTGCTCGACTCTCCAGCCGTCAATACGTTCTGCGCGTATTGCATCATTTCCGAACACACCCCCGAAAAACCCGGACAAATTGATGTTTGCTTCAAAAGACCATGAGCTTGATCTTGAAAAGTTATGAATATCTCCGTTTTTTTCTGTTTGCTTTGTCGAACTAAATTCTGTTTTTTTCCCGGTAAGATGTTCAAGCATCATTTGCAGCAGCTGTGCTTTCAGCTCCTGCGGATTGCCCGGTATGAATGAATTTTTGGAAAATCTTGCTTTTGAAAGAAAAGAAGCTGAAGAATTTCTTGCAATATGAGAAATACTTTGATCCTTTAACTCTTTCAAAAAACGCTTGAAGTGTTCGCTGTCAACACCTCTTCTGCCTCTTCTTCCGGTACTTGTAATTTCTGCTAAGTCTTCATCCTGTCCCTGAGAATTCTGATTGCCTTGCGCATTTTGGTTGCCTTGTGCTCCCCGGGAGTTCTGATTGCCTTGCGCACCTTGAGAGTTTTGGTTGCCTTGCGCTCCCTGAGAATTTTGATTCCCCTGTGCGTTTTGATTACCTTGCGCTCCCTGAGAATTTTGCGATCCTTGAGAAGGCTGCTGCGGCGTGTTTCTCATAATCGCTCTTGCCGTGTTAAGGTCTCGTGTTGCCAGCATATTTACCGATTGCACCGATACGAAAGTACGCTCAGAGCTGGTCTTGACATCGTAGCTTTGGATAACCATCTTATATTTCCTCCTTGATTTTGTTGACTTTAACGCAAACGTTAAGTCAAAAAGCGACATCCTTGTCGCCTCTGTGCCACCTTTCGAGAAAATATCCCAAAAAATGACAAAATCACCCCTCTACCCATATTTATCGTAAATATTTAGCTAAACTTTAGCATTATTTACCAATTAATTTTCAAAACAACAAATATGGTAAATATTAATGGCACCGTAACAGAACAAACTCAGAGTATTGTGCTCCCATTTGCGCCGTGCGATTAAATAATGTAGAATGGATTTATCCTGAGAGGAAGTAACACATGTACGGAAGCAAAGAAAATATCAATCATAATATGAAAATGTTTTTCATCGATGGTATAACGTTTATGCCGTCGATGGCTTTGATATCCATTACATCGGTTATACCGTACTTTTTAGATCAGCTCGGGGCTTCAACCTTTCAAATTGCTTTGGCGACTACTATGGCGCTTGTTTGTGTTTTGGTTACTCAGCCGGTTTTCGGTTATATTGCGTCACGTGCAAAGGTTATGCATAAAACATTTGCGAGGATTCTATTGGCTCAAAGGCTGTCGTTTCTATTATTTGTTTTACTGATACCGGTATTTTCCGGCTCACATCCGACACTTATTAATCTGTTTTTGTTCTTCTGGTTTATATTTAATATTTTTGTCGGCTCATATGCAATCTTTTTTACACCTCTTATTATCAGGCTGCTTCCGCCCGATAAACGAGGTACATTACGGGGTTACGGCCTTGCAATAGGCTCTTTTCTCGGTGTCGGCATGTCGGCACTGATACCGCTGATTTTAAACCGGATTGTATTTCCGTATAACTTTATGACTATATTTGCATTGGGTGCGTTCTTTTTGTTCGTTAATGTAGTAATTTTTTTCTCGATGCGCCAAAGTGATGATTTTATCCCAAATGAGCCAATGAGCATTTCTCAGTATTTAAGGGAAATGCCGTCAACAGTCAGAACAAATCCTCCGTTTCGGGCAATGATACTTACATGCGTTTTCCTTGCAATGGCAAACTCGATTCTTCCTTATTACACTTTATATGCAATACGTGAATTTTCCGCAACGGAAACACATGTTGCGGTATTGGCGGGACTTGCGATTTTGTCGGCTGCAATAGGCAACGTTTCGTTCGGATACGTGATTGACCGATTCGGTCCGAGAACAGTTGCTGTGATAGCCGCAAACTGCTTGATTGCTGCAGGGGTTTTGATTCTGACGATTCATTCACTTTATGTGCTGTTTGTTGCATGGGCGCTTGCAAACATATGCAACAGCGGGACACTTGCATCCTCGCAGCTGCTCTTTGCCGAAGTTAGTCCGCAAACAAAAATCCCCTTATATGTAGGGGTCTTTACAATAATTTCAGCATCGGTTTCATCAGCTATCGTGCTGCTGTTTGCGCCAATTTTGGAAGGGGTCGGCTTTGCGCCGTTATTTGCAATGGTGCTGACATTTGGCTTTATAAGCCTGATGGTTAATATTTTTGTTCTGAAAAAGCGGTTGGCAGAGTTGGCGGATAAATAAGTTTGTAATAATGATGATTATATTACATAGCAATCACAATAATGCTGTGTTATATTTATAGGCAGAAAAGTGATGTAAGTAAATGCGGCAAAGAAAGGAATAGGGATACAAATGATAGTTTCGGTTAATAAAGAAAATGAAAATGAATGGGCACAGTTATGTGTGGCACTGTGGCCCGAGCTTACAGTGGACTCCGTTCTCAGGATGAGCCATGAGGGTTTGTTTAAAAACGAGTTTATGTACCTTGAAGACGGTGAACCTGCTGCTTTCCTGAGTCTTTCGCTTCGCAGCGATTATGTTGAAGGAACAAACTCACGCCTTACAGGTTATGTTGAAGGATTATATGTAAAACCCGAATTCCGGCGCAAAGGAATTGCCGAGAAAATGATAAAACATGCACAAAAATGGTCAAAAGACTTCGGCTGCACCGAACTTGCCTCCGACTGCAGCATCGACAACGAAGCAAGCCAGGCATTCCACAAATTCATGGGCTTCCAGGAAACAAACAGAATCGTCTGCTATATCGTAAAAGTGTAAGTAAAATATCAAGGACGGTTCCGGTGTCTTGCTAATGCGACATTGGAACCGTCCCTGTTTATGGCATTATAGATAATCTTAGTAATATAGAGTGCACAAGGGGACGGTTCTCGTGTGCTGCACAATAGAACCGTCCCCCTGTGTTCGTTGTGTTTATTATATGCTGTCGTCGTCGAAATTTTGTTGAAGTTTTTCTTGTCGCTTTTTTATGATTGTTCCTAATATGATATAAATAATGAACATAGGAATTGATATTGTAGCAAAGCTGATAACAAAGAATCGAAAAGCATGTGGTAATGATATTTCATGTATAAAATACCCTAATGCTGTAATTAGTAAACTTAATCCAATACCAAAGGCTAAACTATATATAATATAAGATTTTATACCGGGTTTCGTATAAAACTCCCATGCTCCTCGCTTTATTGAACATGCTACTACCCAAATCATGACAATTATCAACACAATAAAATAACCCGCAAGATATTTGAACTCGAAGTTAAATATAAACATTTGTACAATCATTACTGCGATCAACGAAAATAACATTACGGTAAAAGAACTGTTTCCTATTTTTAGCAACTCCGATTCCTGCCGTTCATCTACAATTTTACGAAATCTTTTCATTTATTCTACCCTCCAGAATAAGTCATTTAATGTTTTATTGAGTGCTTTGCAGATGGCAATACAAAGATTTATTGAAGGATTAAAGTTCCCGGACTCTATCATACCGATGGTTTGCCTTGTTACTCCAACGAGTTCTGCAAGCTGTTCCTGTGATAAATCGTGCTCAATTCGGGCAATTTTCATTTGCTTGTTTTTCATAAGCATCACCTCACGACCCCTATTGTACTGTATAAATTGCGTATTGTCAACTATATTTTGCATATCGCTGTAAAATATATAATGTGATTACTTTCAGAGTCAACTGAAAAAGCTCCACATTCCTAAATTAAAAATAAACTGAAAAACATGAATTCATGAAACATATGGTGAATATTTCTACATTAACATATTAGAAGTTGTAAATGAATGATTAAAAACGCACTTTTTTCATGAATTGTGGTGAAAATCGTGTGTATTGCAGGGTTTGGCTTGTTTGTATATAGTGCAAATTATAGGTTCAATCAGTAAAATTATTAGAAATGAGGTTCAAAATCATGAGTGAATTAATTAAATTTGAAGAAGTAGAAAAAAGGGTTATTACAGTCCAAGATCAACAGGTGCTCCTCGACAAGGACGTGGCTGAACTATATGGTATTGAAACAAAAGATGTTAATCGGGCAGTTAAGAACAATCCGGAAAAATTTCCTGCGGGATATATCATATCCTTAAGTACGGAAGAGTGGAATTCTTTAAGGTTAAAAATTTTCACCTTAGACAATAACGGTAGAGGGCAGCATACAAAATATATTCCAAAAGCATTCACAGAAAAAGGTTTGTACATGCTTGCTACTATCCTTAAAAGCTCAACCGCTACACAAACGACACTTGCAATTGTAGAAACATTTGCAAAAATACGTGAGTTTGCCAGAATTGTGTCAGAACTGCCGGATATTAAAGATGAACCAACGCAAAATGCATTAATGCAAAAAGGCGGCGACATATTTATGGATCTTTTAGAAGACAATATTC
>Ga0123356_10003334_pt1 | contig 16854 bp, 20 predicted proteins | sample TergutEmb28metaG_2_FD_92546 | JGI IMG/M metagenome (GOLD analysis project Ga0123356, IMG submission 92546) | Embiratermes neotenicus P3 segment gut microbial communities from Petit-Saut dam, French Guiana - Emb289 P3 | ecosystem: Host-associated > Arthropoda: Insects > Digestive system > Gut ...
CCTCCTCGGGGGGAAAGCTGGTGTATCCACGTAAATCCGGGCCACTTCTGCAGATATTACGCCTGAGCGCGACCGAAGGGGTGACCGGGGATGGTGGCGGCAGCAGCGACGCCGGTAAACTCTTGGGTGTGTTTGCGGCTGAGTACGCCCCCGTAGCTCAGTGGATAGAGCGACCGCCTCCTAAGCGGTAGGTCGTCGGTTCAACTCCGGCCGGGGGCGCCAACAACATCAAGCAGTTGCGCGATCTTTCGCGCTCTCTGCGGAGCTTTCATCTAACGGCTGTCTAACGTCTCGGTTCTGACCGCCCTCGATGACACGCAGCTTCGGCTGCTCACCGAGTGCGCGGGCGGTAACACGCTCAGCCACACTCGCCATCCCTGACTGCAGGCTGTGGGCGTAGACCTGATCGACCAGCGTCGAGCGTGCGTGGCCCATCGCACGGGCGACATTGAACGCGCTCTCGCCGGCGACGCGGCCCAGAGAGGCGAACGTGTGCCGCAGCGAGTAGAGGTCGAGCCGCCGAACGCCGGCGCGTGTCACGAGCTTGGTCCAGATGTCGCGGCGCACGTTGGACGGGTTCATCGGTTGCCCCGTGCGCGTGGCGAACACCAGTGCTCCCGGCTCGGCGCCGGCGCGCTCTTTGTGCGCCTTGAGCTCCTGTACCAGCCAGCCCGAGAGCGCAACGGTGCGGCTGCCTGCGGCCGTCTTGGGCGGCGTGAACACCTTGCCGCGCCAGTCCCACGTCCGGGTGATGGTCGCAGCACCCGCCGTCAGGTCCACGTCCTGCCAGCGCAGCGCGAACCCTTCGCCGGGCCGCATCCCGGTGAAGCAGAGCAGGCCGATGAGGGCGCGCTCGTGGGGACGAGCGGCGCTGAGCAGCCGCTGCACTTCGTCCTCCGTGAAGGCCGCGCGGTTCACGCGCCGGCTCACGCTCTTGTCCGTGCGCTCGTACTGCTTGAACCGCAGCAGCACGTTGCGCTCGATGACCTCGAGGTCGACCACGGCGTGAAACAAGAGAGTCTTGAACACCCGCACGATGCGGTTCACGAGCTCGACGCCTTTACCTGAGTCGAGGAGCTCCCCGAGCCAGGAGCGCACGTCGGACTTGCGCACGGTGCCAGCTTCCCAAGTGCCGAACTTCGGCAGGATGTAGCGCTCGAGGACCGAGGAGTAGTTGAGCAGGGTGCTCGTGCGCCGATTGCGGGCTTTGCATTCTTTGAGAAACGATTCGGCAACCTGCGCGACGGTGAGCCGCTCGGCCTTCGCGACGTAGGTGCCTTTCGCTAGGCGCGTCTCCTGATCGCGCTGAAACGCCTTCGCGTCGCGCTCAGTGCCGCGGACGGTGTGCCACTCGTGCCTCGACGTCGCAGCGTTGTAGACAATCACGCGCCAACGGCTGCACTTGCCCGCGGCGTCCGTTTTCAGTGGTGCCCGTTTTATCGCCATTAAACGCCCTCCTGCGGCGATTACGCCGCTGTTACTTGTGTTTGGCCGCCCGCGCGGCGGCGTGTTTGGAACCCTGCTGGGATGCCACCCACCGCAGTGCGTACTCGACCGTGCGCGGCACGGGCAGATCGCCAGCGATATACGCGCGCATGGTGCGTTCGTGGATGCCAATTTCACGGGCGGCACCGCGCTGCGACAGGCCGACGTGATCCAGGAAGCTCTGCAGTTGTTTAGGCGTCATGTCCATAATAGGCATTAAAAGCCTATAGGTTGTCAATACCTCTGTAAGGTTTGTGGCTGATCGCCGCATCCTTGCAAAACTTACGGACATCGGTGTCCCCAGGTTTTCGCTTTCCTGGATTTCGCGGCAACTCAACAATCAGCTCGCCCGTGCGTCGCACGCCGCGCACCATTTTTCTCAGCGTACTTATCCACAGTCTCGCGCTTGGCACCGACGCCGCGGGTTGCGGCAACTTGCGGCAACGAGCCGAGGGGACTAGCATCCCACATCAAAGAGACAGAAGGTCCCACCCTCCCCTTGGGGGAAAAGGGGAGGGGCAGAACGGGCAACAATGGAGGCGGGCGCGTATAGCGCTGCGCATTGTTGTTCGTTCGAGGCAGCAATCCGCACCGCACGACGCTCCCGCCGAAGGAGCGTTGATGAGTAGTTCGAAGAAACGCAGCGCGGCACTAAACGAGCCTCTGATCCACGGCCCTGAGATCGACGGCGACCTTAGGATCGGCCAGCGTACGCGCCGATTGATGATTAAAGACGGTCGGCTGCCACCCCCGGACGGCTACATAGCGGGGAAAGCCGTCTGGAAACTCCGCACCTACCTGCGCGCCCGCGCGCGGCTGCTCGCCGAGGGTCGTCGGCGTCGGCTGCCTCAAGAGTCGTCCAAGGAGATCGCGCCCGAATGAAAACGCCGGCGTGTCCCACCACGAACACCGCCGGCGTAAGGATCAGGGAGATATGCCAAGCCCCACCATACTACGCTTCGAGCGACACCGACTAGCTCGCCGCCACTGCTGCTCCTGCGGCCTTCCGCTGGCCCGCGGCGCCCCGGCGTGGCATCAGCGCTGCACACGATGCTGGCAGTACCGCCGCCTGCGTGCTGCCGTAACGCAGTTCTCGCGGAGCCGCGCATGAGAGGGCCGGCGCGCCGCCTTAGTGTTTATCGTGCACGCACCATAAGCCGCGAGCGCCGAACGCGCGCCCAGATCGAGCAGCTCGACCGGCAGATCCTTGACGTTCTTGAGTCCGACCGTCCGCAGAGCGTAAGGCACCTGTTCTACCGGATGACCGATCCGCGTCTGCCCGAGCCAGTCGAGAAATCCGAGCGCGGCTATCGTCACGTGCAGCACCGCTGCGTGAAGCTTCGACGGGCCGGACTGCTGCCGTATGGCTGGATAACGGACGCGACCCGCCGCGGGTACTTCACTCCGACTTACCGCGACGCCGGTGACTTCCTGCGCAGCGTGACAGGCCACTATCGCTCCGACCTCTGGGAGTGGTCCTGCCACTACGTCGAGGTGTGGGTGGAATCGCGCTCTCTGGCCGGTGTCGTCGAGGATCTGTGCCGCGAGCTTGCGGTGAGCCTGTATCCGTGCGGCGGGTTCTCGAGCATCACGCTCGCCTATGAGGCGGCCCACTACATCAATTCCGTGGCCGAGGCAGACCCCGAGAAGCTCATGCACATCCTGTACGTGGGCGACTACGACCCGGCAGGCGTCCTCATCGACGTGGCCCTCGAGCGGGAATTGTCCCGTCACCTGGCTGCGGAGATTGACCTCACATTCGCGCGCCTCGGAATTACGCCTGAGCAGATCCGCGAGCTGAATCTGCCTACCAAGCCCCGCAAGGTGAGTGATCGCAGGGCGCTGCACGTCGAGGAGACCGTGGAGGCCGAAGCGATGCCCGCACACCTCTTGCGCGAGCTGCTGCGCCGGAACATCGAGGTGCTCTTACCCGAGGATGCTCTTTCTGCTGCGAAGGTGGCTGAGGAAAGCGAGCGCGAGCACCTCGAACGAATGGCCTCGCTCCTGGAGGCGCGTGTCTCATGAGCGGGTCCACGCTGAAGCCCGACCGCGCCGAGATCCGCTGCGCCACCGAGGTGGTGCACGCGACAGAGACCGCGCCGTGAGCCGCGCTGCTGACATTGCAGAAGCCCTAAAAGGGCGCAAGAACGGCGAGGGCTGGCTAGCGCACTGCATCTGTCACGACGACCACACGCCTTCGCTCGCGATTAGTGAGAGCCCCGACGGCAAGACGCTCGTTTTCTGCCACGCAGGATGTCCGCAGGAAGCGGTTATCGAGGAGCTCCGCAGGCGAGGTCTCTGGCCGGATACCAACCGGACGAACGGATTCACCGTTGCTGCGCTCGCTGCCGACAAGAGCCTTCCCGAAACGCTGCTGCGCGACAGCGGCTTCAGCGACGATCAGTGGAAAGGCCACTCGGTGGTGTGCATCCGTTACCGCGGCCCCGACTCATCCGTGATCTGCACGCGCTACCGTTCAGCCGGCAACGGCGAGCGCCGCTTCTGGTTCAGGCGTGGCGACAAGCAGCAGCTCTTCGGCCTCTGGCGGCTGCGCCCTGAGCCCGTGATCGTGGTCGAGGGCGAAACCGATGCTGTCGCGCTCTGGGACGCCGGTTTCAACGCCATCGGCGTTCCGGGCGCCAAAGCCTGGTCAGTACGGAACGACCGGCGCTTCGCTGCGGCGCTCGAGTCCTGTCCAACCATCTACGTGCACATCGAGCCTGACGAGGGCGGCGAGACTTTCCGAAAGTCGTTCAAATGGTCAGCACTGCACGCGCGGGTGAAGTTCTTCACCTGCCCCCCCGATGCGAAAGATCCCTGCGAGCTGCACCAGCGCAACCCACAGGGCTTTCGTGCGGCGATAGAGCAACTGCTGCGCGATGCCAAACCCACCGAAACCGAGCCCAGCAGCGATGCCGGTCGTCAGCACGCCGGGGCCGGTAGCAAGAACGGCGAAGCAGGGACGGGAGCGCCGGACATCAAGGCGGTGCACGAGCGTATCGCCGGGCTCGCGAAGCTCTGCCGCATCGAGTACGACCGTATCCGCGTTGCCGAGGCGGATGCGCTCGGTATCAGGGTCTCAACTCTCGACGCGGAGGTGGCGAAGCTATATCCGAGCGATATCGGCCCCGGACTGGCCTTCACGGACCCCGAGCCCTGGCCGGAAACCGTAGATGGCGCTGCGCTGCTCGAGGAGCTGCACGGGACTATCGAGCGCTACGTCGTACTGCCTGCGCACGCGGCGGTCGCGCTTGCCCTGTGGATCCTCCATGCCTGGGCGCACGACGCCTTCTATGCCTCGCCGTACGTGCTGATCCGCTCGCCAGGGAAGCGCTGCGGGAAGAGCACGCTACTGACCATCCTGCGTTCACTTGTACGACGCCCGCTCATAGCCACCTCGGCATCGACAGCGGCCGTCTACCGCGCCATCGAGCAGTACCGGCCCACCTTCATGCTCGATGAGGTGGATGTCTGGATGCGCGAGAACGAGGAGATGCGAGCGGTACTGTGTGGCGGCCATACCCGCAGCACAGCGCACGTCGTGCGCGTCGTCGGCGACAATCACCAGCCCCAACGATTCTCGACCTTCTGTCCCAAGGTGTTCGCCGGCATTGGAGGGCTCGCGGACACGCTCGAGGACCGCTCGATCATCTTGTCGATGAAGCGCAAGCGGCCCACCGACACGGTGGCGCGGCTGCGTGAGGATCAGTACGAGCGCGATATGGCGCCCACCCAGAGCCGATGCCGCCGGTGGGCCGAGGATCAGCTCGAAACGCTTCGCCGCGCTGACCCGTGCGTGCCGCCAGCACTCAACGACCGGGCCGCCGATAACTGGCGTCCGCTGCTCGCGATTGCCGACCTGGCGGGCGGCGTCTGGCCAAGCCGAGGCCGCGAGGCTGCCATCGCGCTGTCTGGCCAGACAGACGACGAGGCCGCTGGCGTTCAACTGCTCGCGGACATCAGAGACATCTACATCAAGGAGGGCTGTGACCGGCTGGAATCGGCGGTGCTGGTGGAGTCGTTGGGCGCGATGGAGGAGCGGCCCTGGGCTGAGTGCGGGAAGCAGGGCAAGCCGATCACGGCGCCACAGCTCGCTCGACTGCTGCGCCCGTTTGGAATCGCGCCGCGCAACATCGCGATCGACGCCCTGCGCCACAAGGGCTACCTGCGCGAGCAGTTCGAGGATGCCTTCTCCCGCTACCTCCCCGACCCTTCTCAAAGCGCTGCGGGTGACCAGGAGGCTTTCTGATGACCGTCCCAGAGCCCTCTCAAAGCGCTACTCCGCTACCGCAGCATCAATTCGGCCTTCAGCTCGCTGACCTCAGCCGCTACTTGGGTGCTCGGCGAGCCGCTACCAGCCGCTACCCCGCTACCGATGGCGTCGCGCCAGTAGCGGCAGTAGCGGCAGTAGCGGCTACGGGGCTGGGTGCAGTAGCGGCTCCAGATAGCGCAGAATGCCTAAAAAACCAGCTTGGTAGCGGCGTAGCGGCTCAGAGGGCGGATTCTGAGCCTCTGGCGAAGGACACAGCTGCTACCGACGACCCGGAGCCATTCTGATGGAGGTGCTCGACCAACTCCGCGCCGCTGGCCTTACGCTCACCGCGAGCGGCGACACGCTCCTAGTCGAGCCCAGGTCGGTGCTCACCGACGAGCTGCGGGAGCTGATCCGGGCGAACAAGCCGGTCATCCTCGGGGCGCTGGCCACCGAATCCAAAGCAACTCACGATGCAGACGGTGCCGATGAGGGCGCCGACAGGTACTACGCCCGTGGCCTCACCCTGTTGGCTGAACTGCTCTCGCGCGAGTCATTCATCCCTGAGCCGACGGTTGCCTCGCTTCAGAGGTATTTCCCGCCGCTGTGCGGCGTGCAGCCCCCGTGGTTGTCGGATGAGGACTGGGAAGATCGCCTCGAGTACTACCGCGACCTCGTTGTGCAGTTTGGCTATGCAGGAACTGCGCCTCCGAAGCTTCTGAAGGCGGTGAGAAGGTGGGAGGACAAGGAGTGCGGGCGGGCCCAGGATGGGAAGCCAATGCCGGTGCCGCTCGCGCCGTGGCGCCAGAAGGCGAGTGCCGAATGGAAGCGGATCCGCGACGCGAGCCGCAAGGGTGGGCCGATGCCGCCACCGGCGCTGCCGCCTGCAGTGCGCAGCACACCGGCACCTTCGTCGACGCCGCCCTCAGGCCAGACCACCAGCGTTATCGAGGAACGCCAGAAGAAGGTCGAGGAGCACCTACGTTCGCATCCCGAGTTGCAGCGGGCGTTCGACGTAGTCAATGCCCCGCTGCGCCCGGAGCCCGGAGAGCCGGTCTCCGTCGTCAGGGCGGTCCGCCAGGATGATCAGATCGTATCCGGCGAAATCATGATCCCGCGCGAGACCTTCGAACTGGCGCAGTTCCTGCAGACCGTTGACCCGGCGGAGAAGCCTCAATGATCGATTCCCGATGGCAATGGCTGCCCCCGCCAGCGAGTGTGCCGTGCACTGGAAGTGCCGCATGACCGACCGCATCGTCGTGGTGCTGCCCGATGGCCGCGCGCTCGCGCTCGAGACCGAGGCTTACGCTGCAGCGCTTCGGGAAGGGGCAAAGCTCTGTGCCGGACCTGCAGCTTCGGTCGACCCGCCGGACGAGCCGCTGCTTGACGCCGAACAGCTCTCCACCGTGCTCGGCATCCCTGCGAGCTGGCTCGAACAGAAAGCCCGCGAGGGCGCCATCCCAAGTTACGAATTCGGCCGCTGGCGCCGGTTCAAGCGCCGCGAGGTGGAGGCAGCCGTGCGCGGGAAACGGCTATGACGTACCGCTTATGAATTCGACACTCGGGAAGAACGAGCATGAGTGACAACGACTTAAGCGCGCCGTCTAACGGCTCTCTAACGGCTGCAGGCTCACCGCGAGCCATCCTCGGGCGACTGTGCGCAGGGTGTCTCGCATGATCGACGCCCTGGTCAGCGGCCACGTTTTCGGCCAGCCCACGCACCGGGTCGGCAAGTCGGGCAAGCCATTCGTGACCGCGAAGGTACGGGCGCCGATGCGCAACAACGAGGGCGCCTTCGTCAACGTCGTCACGTTCAGCGATCACGTGATGGCGGGGCTCCTGGCGCTTGGGCAAGGCGCTGCCGTGGCGATCGCCGGCGAGCTGACGACGGACGTGTGGACTGACCGCGAAGGCAAGCCGCACGCCGGACTTCACCTGGTCGCACACGAGCTCCTGACCGAGCATCACGTCAATCGCAGGCGCAGCGCTGATAGCCGGTTTTCCCGCGTGACCCTAGGGGCCGCAGTACCTGGAGCCCTGCGCCCCCCTCGATTCGCCAGCACCAGGCAGCTGCAGGCAGCTCGTCTCGTCCCGTCACCGCACCTCGGCGGCAGCTCCGGGCGCGGTTTCTCGCCGCCGCGAATGCCGCGACGCCGCGACAGCGTCGGCAGCCCCAACTTCCGCCACACAAAAAATAAACGGTGCCCGGCTGCCGTCGCTTCAGGGGCTTGTTGGTCAGCGCTCTCGCCATCCGGTGGCATTGCCGGAAACTGTGTGACCAGGCCGTTTCCGGAATTACCCTGCGGGCGCACAATCGCTGCCATGAGTGAAGTTCTCCCCGATGCTTGCAAACGCCAGACGCTGGCGCGCGAGCGGCTGCGCCGCTATCGGTCGGGGAAGCGGCGCATCGACTTCTATCCCGATGAGGACTCGGCTGCGGTGATTGCGGCGCTGGTGAGCCCGCACGACAACGCAAGCGCGGTCATCAATTGGCTCATCGCCGAGGCGATAGCTGACAGGCCCGATGCCGACGGCAGGGACGTGCACTCTGCAGGACCCTTGCGGGCGGCAGGCCCCGATCCCTCCCGCGCAGCAATAAACCGCAAGAACCACAATCCCAAGCCCTGAGCCTCGAAGCCTGGCGCCGCGCTCGGCTTCGTCGGGAGCAGTGAAAAGCTCGAGCTCGGTCCAAGCCGAGCTCGATTGCCCTTGCCCCGTAATCGAGAACGAATCGCGCGCCCGGCATCCCATCACCGTGACGTCTTGCTTGGGGCGATCTGTTCCAGCGCCCGCCGCTCGTGTGGCGTCCATTGCAGTTCCTCGTTTATTTTATATACTTGAAACTATGAAAGCGGGAGAAGCCATTACAGCGCTTAGCGCTCTGGCCTCGGAGCCCCGACTTGCGGTGTATCGACTGCTCGTTAAGCGAGGGCCGCAGGGGTACACGCCATCCGATCTTGCGGGACGACTGGATATTCCCTCCCCGACCCTGTCGTTTCACCTCAAGGGATTGCTCCAAGCGGGTCTGGTAGTCAGCCGACGCGAGGCTCGCAATCTCTTCTATAGCCCGAATGTCGAGCGGATGAACTTCCTGGTCGACTTCCTCACCGAGAACTGTTGCAGCCTCGCGGACCAAGATTGTGGCTCAAGCTTTGAGCCGAGGTCGGCTCCGGCTCAATCAAGGAAACGCGCATGAAACGCCTACACGTCCACATATCGGTAAAGGATCTTGAGGCATCTGTGCGCTTCTATTCGCAACTGTTCGCAGCAGCACCCGCCGTCCGGAAGCCCGACTATGCGAAATGGATGCTTGAAGACCCCCGCGTCAATTTCGCAATCAGCCAGCGCGACGGCAGGCACGGTGTGCAGCACCTTGGGATTCAGGTTGAGGATCGCACGGAGCTCGCGGAAGTCTACGACCGCCTTCGACGTGCGGAAGGTCCAGTGATCGAGGAGGGCGAGACCACCTGCTGCTATGCCCGCAGCGAGAAGAGCTGGATCGACGATCCGCAGGGCGTTAGGTGGGAAACGTTTCACACAACGGGGGAGAGCACCGTCTACGGAAAGGATGAGATCCGGCCCAAGGCGGAGAAACAAGCGAAGGCCGGCGGCGGCGCGCCGGGCTGCTGTTCTTCGAGTACAGCCTAGCGAGGGCCGGCTCGTGACGCGATTGGACACTGCCTCCGCGGACGAACTGGGCGTTATTCGGGCTCTCCTTGAGAGCGCCGGATTGCCGACGAGCGATCTGGAGTCGGCGCGACCCAAGTTCACCGTGGTCCGCGAAGATGGGCGGGTGGTTGCCACGGGAGCGCTGCAGCGGTTTGGCTCTTCGGCGCTGCTGCGATCGGTGGTCGTGGCCGAGGCCTGCCGCGGAAGCGGCCTGGGACAGATGATTGTCAGCGAGCTCGAGCGCCAGGCCCGCGCAGCCCAGATCACCGAATTGATCCTGCTTACGCAGACCGCCGCGGAATTCTTCGCACGCCAGGGGTATCGCGCCATCGAGCGCACAAGCGCGCCGCAAGACATGCGGGCGAGTGAAGAGTTTCACTCGCTGTGCCCGAGTTCTGCGACCTGCATGGTGAAGAGTCTGCCGAACGCGGTTTAGAGCGCCTGGTAGCCGAAGGCATTGGGCCCGCACTTCTACCTGGTGCGGTTGTGGGTTCGGGAGTCATGGCCGAGCGGCTGGCCGGAACACGATCATCGTTAACAGCGGTCCGAATGGCGCGTATCCGTGGGTGTTTGTCAATGTGGTATGGGCTGCGATTGGGCTTTATGGCGTGTTTGGTCGATCGGACGCAAGTTGAGCGGTGAAGAAGCACATGGGCGCCGGATCTCAAGCGTCGCTCACGTTCGAGGGCTTGGGTAACGATGAACCTCACAATCTTCGAACTGCCGGGCGCGGAGCTCGCGCTGCGACGATGCCTCAAACTTCGGCGCGGTGTCGATCCGCGCGACATGCGAACACCCGACGTGCGATTCGTAATCGCCTTCACGACGCCGGACGGCAGCTTCTGCACGGCGGGCGCAGATTCCGAGGAGCAGATGCTCGGGATCTTCGAACGAATCTACCGAGTAGCGTACCGCCACCGCGTCAAGGGTCTCCGATACAACCATTCCGTGCAAGCGGCCACGCTGCGCCGACTCGGGGCCTTCATCGAGGAGCTGCAAGCGAAGTGCGCGTCGGAGGCAAGAGCGGCGCGCCGACTGCACTGATCAGGTCCCTGGGTGACCGGGTGACCGGTGAGCAGCGCCGTTTACTCCATTTCGCGGCTCCGCGGGCGAGGCTTTCGGGAGTGACGCTTACCCGTTAGTGGGTTGCACGGTAGTCTCGAGCGGCGCCGAGGCTATTTCCGACAGCTAAAGTCAATGGGCGGCGGCCGCGACCCACGCTTGCGCAGCCATCTGGAGCGGATCCCAAGGCGAGCTCAAAGGTGGCGTATAGCTGAGGTCCAACTCGTTGAGCTCATCCACACGCATCCGATGATGCAGCGCCGTAGCAACAGTATCGATGCGCTTGGATACTTCCTTTCCGTACGCACCCAAGAGCTGGCCACCCAGCAGCTTCCCAGACGAAATGTCTCCGACCAAGCGGACAATAAACTCCGTTGCCCCAGGGTAGTAGACCTTGTGATCGTAGGTCGACAACTCTATCGCGAGGGGCTCGAATCCATGCAAGCGCGCATCTTCTTCGCGCAAGCCGGTGGCGGCAACGACTCGATCAAACAACTTCACAGACTGGGTGCCCAGGGAGCCGGCGAACTGGCGGTCGCCACCGACGGCGTTCTCCCCAGCGATTCGACCTTGTTTGTGTGAGGTCGTCCCGAGCGGCAGATAAAGATCCCGTTCAAGGAGGCGATGCCAGGTCACCACGCAATCGCCAGCGGCGAGAATATCTGGCAAGTTCGTCCGCATCCCACGATCGACCGTGATTGCGCCGCGTTCGTTAGTGCGGACACCGCTGGCTTTGGCGAGATCAGACTGCGGGCGAACCCCCAAGGCCAAGAGAACGAGGTCACCGTCCGCGCTGAAACCGTCACGGCACACAACTCGCAGCTTGTCGTTGACCTCGATGATCGAGTCAACTGTCGCGTGCGTTCTAACGCGCACTCCTTGTTCGCGCAGCAGCGACTCGACCCGTCTCGCTATCGAATGGTCGACGGTGCGAATCAGCGCGGGGAGCTGCTCGATCAGTGTAACTTCGATGGCGCGGTACCGCAGCGCATCCGCCATTTCGAGCCCGATGTAGCCGCCGCCCACGATCACCGCAGAGCGGGCCGAGTCCTTGAGCCGCCGATGCAGCGCGAAACATTCCTCCATGCTGTGCAGGACGAAGACGTTCGGCAGGTCAAGCCCGGAGATCGGCGGCGTGACGGGTACCGCCCCCGTCCCGATCACGGTCCGGTCATAGGGATAGCGGCTGACACGACCTTCGCGTGATTGCGTGACGACGTGCTTTCCCGCGAGGTCAATCGCCGTTGCGGTCTCCTCGAGGTGTAACTGAATTCCGGCGCCCTCGATTTCGGCACGGCTGCGGTGCGCCAGGCTATGCCAATCGCGGACCTCGCCGCTCAAATAGAACGGCAGCCCACAGATGCTGAAATTCGGAAAGAGATCGGCCACGATCAAGCGCACGTGGGCCGCGGGATGCACTTCCCGCGCACGAAGTGCTGCGCTGATCCCGGCGTCGCTGCCGCCGATGATGACAAGACGCAAAGAATCCACGCGCAATGTCCGTTTCAACGAAGTCTTCTCTGGTGAAGGTCCGAGCGTCCGCGATTCCTAACTAGTAGTGCCGGAAGGCGCCGCAAGGTGTCGGCCGAACACCCCGTACAGCCCGATAGCGGCCCAGACAACGTTGATGAATGCCGACGGGTAGGCGCCGTTCCAACCGCTATTAATAACGAACCCTGCGCCCGACAGCACATTCATCCAGTGATAGAGATTCGAACGACTGCCGAGTCTACCGCTCGTGAGCAGCAAGTAAGCCGAAAGCATAAGTGCCGCAGCCACCCACCCAACGGTCTCAATCGTGTACTTCAGCATTAAGTGCTCCCCTTGGCATGACGCCACGCCATTCGCAACAAAGCGCGTCAGCTGGGCGAGATCGCGGGCACAGCGTACTACTGCACAAGCAGCGCCTTGGCCTTTTCCTCATCATCCGTGTTGAACCAGCCGTACATGATGTCAGTCACCGAGCCATGACCACCTAAAGCCGAACCAGTGACCCCTTGTTCGAACCGTGAGTTTTGTACAGTGAGCGCCTCTGGGGGCAGCGGAACGTAGCCGATCTTGCTGACCGTGCCGGCGCTGCTGAAGTCCAAGTAAGATTTCACGAACTCCCTGACCCCGCTGCGCGGGCTGGCCGCGACGCTGACGTAGAGCAACAGCGGCCGCGACAAGGGTCGATAGGTGTTATGCACCACCGTTTGTGGACTCGGCTGTACACATCCGTGTCCGCTGTCAATTGCAAGAAGTTTCAGTTTGTCTTTGTTAGCCTTGTAATACGCGTAGCCGAAGTACCCGAGCGCACCACGGTCCGATTCTACCCCGCGTTCAACGACCGTGTAGTCCTCGCTCTTGGCGTAATCATCTCTGCTGCTGCTTTGGTTGCCGACGATCGCCAGTGTGAAATAGTCGAACGTACCTGAGTTTCTCCCCGGACCGAACAGCACCAGTGTCTGTGAGGGAAAACTTGCGCGGACCTGCTGCCAGTTGTTGATCTTGCCCTCCGCCGCTGGTTCCCAGATGGTCTTTAGTTCTTGAACGGTCAGGCAATCGACGAAGGTATTCTTTGGATTGACGACGACCGATAGGCTATCGAACGCAACCGGCAGCTCGATGTATTCGACATGGTTAGTCTTGCACTGCGCGGCCTCAGCGACGTTGATGGGGCGCGACGCGTCTTGTATGTCGACGCGCCCAGCGCAGAATTTGCGGAATCCGCCACCCGTGCCAGAGAACTGAATGTCGAACTTGACGCCAGGGTCGCTTTGGTGGAAAGCGTCCGCCATCGCCTTCGATAGCGGATAGACCGTGTCCGACCCGTCGATGGTGATAACTCCCGAGTGCTTTTGTGAGCATCCCCCGAGCGTCGCTGCAGCCGCAGACACGAACAGCGCGGTGATTGTTATCGCACGTCTCATATGCCACCCCTTTATCTCAATGCACACCCCTCATATTCATGGTCCGTTGCGGGAAATCCGGACGCCGTCCGAAGCCGGTTTGCGTGAGTCGCTGAGTCGGTACCAGCCACGCATCAGCGGACTCTTCGCCCCTGCTCGTCTAGAACGCGCTCACCATCCTCCTTGGAGAACGGTCCCTTTTGGGGCAGCGGCAAGATGTCGAGGACGACTTCCGATGGCCTACAGAGCTTCACGCCCAACGGCGTCACGACGATCGGCCGGTTGATGAGTATGGGATGAGCGAGCATCTGATCTATCAACTGATCGTCGGTCCAGTGATCCGCCGCAAGGCCCAACTCACCGTACGGAGTACCCTTCTCGCGCAGCAACTGACGGGGACGCATCCCCATTCGCTTCAGTAGGTCGACCAGCGTCGCGCGATCCGGCGGCGTCTTCAGGTACTCGATTACGGTCGGTTCCACCCCCGCGTTGCGGATCAGAGCCAGCGTATTGCGGGAGGTACCACACGCGGGGTTATGATAGATGGTGACGGGAACAGGCTCGGTCATCGAACAACCCTCGGGCGAGCCGATCGGCTCGAACCCTGCTTGGTGGAGGGCTCGATGGTGTGCGGCGGCGCAGATGGCTCTCGAACCGCTGCAGAAGCTTTGGTCTCCGTGAACAAGAGTCGGCCCAATGCGATTGCGGCCATGGCACCAACCATCTGTGCCGCTATGAACCCCGGCACGTCGATCGGACGAATTCCTGCGAACGTGTCGGACAGCGACCGCGCGACCGTGATCGCCGGGTTCGCAAAGGACGTCGAGGCAGTGAACCAGTAGGCGGCACCAATCCACGCCGCGACCATCCACGGGGCATCTTCAGAGCGTCGGTGGCCCAACACAACGAGCACGAGACCCAACGTGGCAACACCCTCCGCGAGCCATTGGGCAGGCCCCGTTCTGATATGCGTCGACGTCTGCACGATGGGAAGTTGAAACATGGCGTGCGCGAGCAAAGCCCCCGCGCAGCAGCCGGCGACCTGGACGAAGGCATAGACTGCAGTGTCGGACCATGACAGCTTGCCGCGAAGCGCCTCAACAAGGGAGACCGCAGGATTGAAGTGCGCGCCACTTACCGGTCCCAGCAGTGCGATCAGGGTCGCAAGCACAGCGACGGTCGCTCCCGTGTTTGCCAAGAGCGCAACCGCGGTGTTGCCGCCCGCCAGGCGTTCCGCCATGATGCCCGAACCAAGGACGGTCGCAGCCAATAGCAGCGAGCCGAGCGCTTCCGCGGTAACGCGCCTGGACAGGCTCATGCGCTTCCCTCCGGTGGTCTTGCCTTGCCGATAGCGTCAAGGCGCTCCTGCAGCTTGATTCGATCGAGGGAGGTCAACGGAAGGCTCGTGAGAATCTTGATGCGGTTGTCGAGCAACCGGAACGCCTCGCGAAACGCACACCACTTCTCGGTCTCGGTGCCCTCCACGACGGCTGGGTCGGGGACTCCCCAATGTGCTGTCATGGGTTGACCAGGCCAGTAGGGGCAGACCTCACTCGCCGCGTTGTCGCAGACAGTAAACACGAAATCCAGTGGTACGGCGCCGGGGGCTGCGAATTCATCCCAACTCTTGCTACGCAGGCCCGCTGTCGGAAGGTTCATACGCTTGAGCAACTCAAAGGCGATTGGATGCACGGCGCCTTTTGGATGGCTACCTGCACTAAAGCCTCGGAATCTGCCGAGACCCCACTGGTTCAAAAGGACCTCGGCAATGATGCTGCGTGCAGAGTTGCCAGTGCACAGAAATAGAGCGTTGTAAGTACGGTCGGCCACCGGGGTTGCTCAGAGTGATTTCGTCATTCAGTGCACACGCCGTCTGCGTGACGTAATTGGCCTCAATCTAAGTGGGCTCTACAACGAGAAACCCACCCGAACGCGTTTCATGCGGTCCTCCGAGCTTTAGCTGTCGTCTTTGCCGCAACCGTCGGCTTGCAAACCGGAGCGCACGACTGCGTCCCACCACAGCAGTTCTTCGTCAGGTAATCGACAAGCTCATTCATCTCAGCGAAATCGGCAGAGTAGAAAAGCTGTCGGCTCTGTCGTCTTTGAACAATCAGCCCTGCCCTCTGGAGGGACTGCACGTGGAAAGTGAGTGAAGACGGAACAAGACCAATTCGTTCAGCGATATCTCCCGCTGACATCCCGTCGGGACCCACCTCTACGAGTAAGCGATAGATCGCCAACCGGTGCTCGTGAGCGAGCGCACCCAGTGCTTCGACAGTTCGAGCTGCATTCATCTAAATACGCTATTACGCGTACTGTCGAAATGTCAAGCGGTTTTGCATGGAGGTCCTGGCGCTACGGGATAGCGCTTTGAAGACGGTCTCCGAGAGCTCGGCCAAGTTGACCGCCGCGAACTCTCGCGACCTTGTGCCGTTCACACGACCTACAGAAATCGCCCTTGCGGGCTTTCACTAGCTGGCAGGCCACGACGGTCACTTCCGCCGACACTTCCAGCCACTGATGCAAGGTCAGTCGGTCACGTCTGCGATGCTTGGCGTCATAGCGCTTGAGCCATGGCGCGAATTCTCAGACAGGCGCGGGTACGTCGTCCTCGCGAAGGTCGCGGGGCGTGTCGTCCGCAGGACCTTCGGCATCCGCTCGCTCATCCACCGCGCCGAGCCTTCTTCACGTACCACGGGCGCGGATTCTCCAGCAGCGTTCTGAAATTCGGTAGCGCGGGGGGCGGCGGCTCCCGGGCACGCCACTCGAAAGGATCTTTCCGCGTCAGGTTGATGCGCCACTGGATGGGGAGCCTCAAAGGCTGCGGATGATCGGCGATCACCGCCTTGCCGGCGTGGCCTCGACCAGGTGCGCCATTGATGCACACCAGCTCGCCCGAGATGATGCGTCGCAGCTGATACGACATGCGGATTTGCTCAGTCCGGTAGATCCAGACCTTGCCGCTCGCCTTAGCCCGCAGCGTGCGTTCCTGCGTGAGCCCAAGCGTGCGCGCCAGGGCATTCCTGCCCCAGCCGCGGTCGAGCAGCTCCGTCAGCCACCAGCGGATCTCCTCTACCGACATCAGCCCAGGCGGGGGGTTAGGCGCACGCATACACGGGGGCTCCAGGCCCGGAGTTCGTCGAAAACCGGCTACAGGATACGAGGGGGATAGTCCCTCCGCGCGCTTGTGCGAAAAACGGCAACTGGCGGGGCTCAAATCGTCTAACGGATCGTCTAACGTCCCGGCAAAACCGGGCATGGCTGGGGGGCGAGCGGGCGCGGGCAAGTTGCTGTTTCCGCTCACGCTCACTCATGCTCAAACATGCCCGGCCGGGGCTGAGGCCAACTCCTAAGCGGTAGGTCGTCGGTTCAACTCCGGCCGGGGGCGCCAGGCCCTCCTGATCAGGCGGTATCAGCCGAGCCCACCATTCTCACCAAAGCCTACTAAAATAGGTATTTCGTGGCATTTTATGTATCCTCTGAATGCCCAGGCCG
>Ga0123356_10003335_pt1 | contig 16854 bp, 15 predicted proteins | sample TergutEmb28metaG_2_FD_92546 | JGI IMG/M metagenome (GOLD analysis project Ga0123356, IMG submission 92546) | Embiratermes neotenicus P3 segment gut microbial communities from Petit-Saut dam, French Guiana - Emb289 P3 | ecosystem: Host-associated > Arthropoda: Insects > Digestive system > Gut ...
GGCTGCTAATGCAACAAAAAATGAATAAAATATTCTGTTTGTTGACAATTTTATTTTTGTAATATAAATTTTAATTAAATAATTGGAGTTATGGAAGAAAAAATTTAGTTTTTAGAGGTTCCCTTATTTATTAAATTATTATTACTACTATTTATTACTCTTTCAAAATCATTTTTATCAATTTTTATTCTGATAACTTCTGCATTTTTAAATTGACTTCTGACAGGATATTCTCCAGATACAATATTAAATACTCTATTTTCATATTTCCCAGAAACAATTCTCATTTGTACAGCATCTAACCATTGATGCGGCATATCAATAATATTTAAATGCATTACATTTTCTCTATAATTAAAAAATACTACATCAAAAACAAGACATTCAATATTATTTTCTATAAATCTACGGTTTATAGAATTATTAATTCTAGAATCACTTTCAGACATTTGAGCATTTCCAATAAATAAAATAGAAATAAATATTAATATTAAAAAAAATGATTTTTTCCATGAATTCGAGATGCTTTTTATGTTTTTACTTATATCATTATAAACCATTATTAATAGTAATATAGCATTTTTAAAATATTGTCAATTTCAAAGCCAGTTTCTTTCTTACTATATCATATAATTTAAATTTCCTCAAGTACATATTGACATTATTTACAAAATCCATCATAGTTTAATAATTATCGGGGTGCTGATTAATATCGGCTGAGATTGAGCCGGCAGTTTTATCTGTCAAAAGCTCGGAACCCTTGTCCAGCATCTAGTTTTGTAAAGTATAGAATTTTTAAAAAATGTTCTTTATTCAAAACTAGGTGCTGGATGAACCTGATCCGGATAATACCGGCGGAGGGAAATGTTTATATTATTGCAGAATATAGTAAATATAATATCTGTATATAATAAAAAAACTCCTTCGCAGGATTCTGTGTAGGAGTTTTTTTATGATTAAACAAAATTGGCTTCCTTTTATACCTGTAGCCGCTGTAATTGTTATATGGCAGCTTGTAAGCTCAAGCGGAGTTGTTCCGCCTTTTATGCTTCCAAGCCCTTTGAATGTTATATCTGTTTTTATTTCAGATTTTCCGCTTTTAATGACACACCTGTCCTATACATTAATGGAAGCTCTTATAGGTCTTACACTTGCCGTAATTGCCGCTTTTTTACTTGCGCTAATAATGGATTCAAACCGTGTAATAAAACAATCGATAACTCCTATATTGCTTCTGACGCAAACCATACCTGTCATTGCAATTGCGCCTCTTTTAATTTTATGGATGGGTTACGGGTTTGCTCCGAAAATTACTCTTGTTTTTCTTACATGTTTTTTTCCTGTAACAATCAGTCTTTTGGGTGCATTCGCTTCCGCAGATAACGATGCTCTTCGTCTTTTGCAGTCTATGGGTGCGAAAAAATGGCAATTATACCGCTACATAAAAATCCCGCAGTCCTTACCTGCATTTTTTTCAGGTTTAAAAATTGCGGCTTCCTATTCGATCATCGGAGCTGTTATCGCCGAATGGCTCGGCGGAGATGCGGGGCTCGGCGTTTACATGATCCGCGTTAGGCGTTCTTATTCGTTTGACAAAATGTTTGCGGTAATAATTTTAGTTTCTTTATTAAGTTTATTGTTAATAAAACTTGTTGGTTTAATTGAAAAACGGGCATTGCCCTGGAGGAAAAAATGAAAAAGAAAATTACGGCAGTATTGTTAGCTGTCATTGTACTGGGTTTTACCGGATGTATTAAAGACGATACTATTCGCGTACTGCTTGACTGGACACCGAATACAAACCACACGGGTTTATTTGTCGCGCTGGAAAAAGGCTGGTTTGCCGAAGAAGGTTTAAAAGTAACAATCACACAGCCGCCGGAAGATAATGCTCTTATTCTTTTGGCATTACAAAAGGCTGAGTTTGCGGTATATTTTCAGGACTGGTTAGGTCCTGCAATCGCAAAAGAACGTGATGCGCTTCCTGTAACAGCGGTTGCGGCAATTATCAGCCATAATACATCGGGAATTATGTCGTTAAAAGAAATTGGCATTGAAAGACCTGCAGACCTTGGCGGCAAGCGTTATGCGACATGGGATATGCCGATTGTAACTGCTATTATACGGCACATCGTAGAAAATGACGGAGGCAATTTTGATTCCATAAGAATGATTCCGAATTTTGCAACTGATGTTTTTTCTGCTTTAAAAACCGATGTTGATGCAATCTGGATTTATTACGCCTGGGACGGAATCGCAGCAGAAATCGGCGGATTTGATTTTAATTATATCGATATAGGAAAAACCGACAATACACTGGATTATTATACTCCTATATTACTAACAAATACAAATTGGGCAGCATCCAATCCTGAAACAACAAGAAAATTTTTATCGGCAGTAAGCAGGGGTTATTATTATGCTATAGAAAATCCGCTGGAAGCTGCAGAAATTCTTTTAAAACACGCACCGGAACTTGACAGGCAGCTTGTAATTCAAAGCCAGGTTTATTTACAATCACAATACAAGGCAGACTCAAGGCGCTGGGGAGAAATTGATCCGCAAAGATGGGGTAATTTTTTTACATGGATGTACGAGCAGGGACTTTTGGAAACAAACATCGGACAAGGCGGCTTTACAAATGAATATTTGCCTTGAATAAAAATTATTATTTAACCACAAACCACACAAAATCGTGCCTATGGCACGAACACGAAATCGTTATTTGAAATCTTTTAATTTTCGTGATGGTTCGTGTGGTTCGTGGTAAAAAAAAAGGAAATAAATGAGAATAATATTTAATTGTGAAAATATCACAAAGAACTACAATGGCGAGGCTGTTGTCCAAGACATTAATCTGGAACTAAACGAAGGCGGTTTTATTTCGCTTGTGGGACATTCAGGTGTTGGTAAAACTACTTTGTTTAATGTTCTTTCCGGCGTTGATAAACCTGATAACGGTAAAGTATTTTTAAACAATAAAGACATTACGGGTTTAAGCGGCAAAGTCAGTTACATGCTTCAAAAAGATTTGCTGCTTGAATACCGTACTGTTTTGGATAATGTGATACTTCCTCTCTTAATAACCGGGGAAAAGAAAAATACCGCAAGGCAAAAAGCATCTGAATATTTTCCAATGTTTGGGCTTTCCGGTTACAAAAAAAAATACCCAAATGAATTATCAGGCGGAATGCGCCAGAGAGCCGCGCTTCTTCGGACTTGTCTTTCCTCAAATAATGTAATTCTATTAGACGAGCCGTTTTCCTCGCTTGATGCGATAACCCGCCGAAAAATACACACATGGTATGCCGGAATTACAGAGCAAATGAAAATTTCTACCATTTTTATAACTCATGATGTTGAAGAAGCGCTTATATTATCCGATACAGTTTACATTATGAACGGCAAACCCGGAAAAATTACTCACAAGATTGATGTAAAACCGCAAAGACCCCGTGACAGCGGATTTATTGTATCAAAGGAATTTGGCGAACAAAAACTTTTCATTTTAAAAACAATCAATTAAATTATTAATAATAATTCTTGACTTTATCCCCCGCTAACATCTAAAATTAGTCAGGGGGAGGGCAAATGCTCAAAAATATCTTTGAAAATATAAAAGCATACTTAAAACCGGCTGTAAATACTGTGTTAAAACCTTTCCATTTATTTAAACGCCGCTTCCCTCTCCTTTCCTATATTGTTAACAGGCTTATAACAATGTTTATAATTCTTTTTATTTTAGGATTTGCTGTTTTTGGCTTGATGGCTCTTGCTCCCGGTGACATCGTTGATCAAATAATGATTCAGCATCTTTTCAGCGAAGGACACGGCAGCGCCAGCGCTAATATGTCATTAATGAGTTCACAGCAACTCTCTCAAATGCGCGCCGATCTTGGATTAGATCAGCCTTTTTATATCCAATACTTTAAATGGCTGAACCGCGTTATTATACACGGCGATCTTGGCGTAAGTTTGATTTCCAGAGCTCCTGTATCATTTTTAATTTCGTCCAGAATCTGGAATTCTCTTTCTATTAATTTAATATCTTTAATATTTATCACCCTCTTTTCTTTTGTATTAGGTGTTTATTTTTCTACCAAAGCCGGAACAAGAGCAGACTATGCTGTCACATTTTTTGCTCTTGTTTTCCATGCCTTTCCGGGTCTTTTATTACTTTTACTTTTTCAGCTCTTTGCATTTACTTCCGGGCTCTTTCCTGTTACAGGATATCCTTCATTTCCTTTTTCACACTCACCTGTAAATTTTATTTTTTCTTATGCTCATCATATCTTTCTTCCGCTTTTTGCAGCTTTTTTAAACGGTATCGGCAGTACTCTCAGAATGATACGCGCAACCATGCTCGATCAGCTAGGACAGCCCTATATAACATCTTTGCGTTCCCGCGGGATCGCCGAATGGCGTATTTATTTCAATCATGCTTTCCGTAATACATTAAACCCTTACATAACAAGCAGCGCAAATATGCTTGCAAGTCTTTTTACAGGTTCACTTATTATGGAAATAATTTTTGCATACCCCGGTATCGGCAGACTCATGTACGAAGCAATAATACAGCAGGATATTAATCTTGTTTTGGTTAATATAATGATAGTTTCTTTTTTGGTATTGGTTGGAATGGCATTAGCTGACATTATTCTCGCTCTTGTAGATCCCCGTATCAGGTACGGTAAGGAATAACCATGAAAAAATTTTTTATTTATATAAAAAAACGCCCTTTAGTCATAATTTCATTTATCTGCCTTTTTATACTTTACATTTTTATGATCTTCGCTGAGTTTTTTGCGCCGTATTCACAAAACACTTCATTTGCAGATAAAAGTTATCATCCTCCTAATATACGCTTACATCAGGGAAAACTTCAAGCGCAGGAATTTCGCGTAACAAATACAATTTCATGGACTTATGCAAGGGTTCGTGATCATTATTCACCTATTCAGTTTTTCGGTAAAGGAGAACCGTATAAACTTTGGGGATTAATTCCCGCAGACAGGCATTTTTTTACAACAGGTCAAAGTGACATCCCTGTTTTTCTGATGGGAGCAGATAATCTTGGCAGATGTCTTTTCTCCCGTATAGTACACGGCTCGCGCGTTTCGCTTACAATTGGTTTTGTTGCTGCTTTTATTTCTATAACCCTTGCGTGCCTTGCAGGAGGTTTTTCAGGTTTTTTCGGCGGTTTTACAGACTGGTCAATTATGAGAACCGCAGAGTTTTTAATGTTAATCCCCGGTTTATATTTAATTTTATTCCTGCGATCCCTTTTAGCGCCTAACATGGACCCGGCTCAAACCTATATGATGATCACATTAATACTTTCTCTTGTAGGATGGCCCGGGTTTTCGCGTGTTATCCGCGGAATGGTACATTCAATTAAACGTGAGGAGTTTATTTTAAACGCTAAACTTGAAATGATTCCATCTGTTATAATTATTTTTAAACATATTATTCCGCAGATAGCAAGTCTTTTAATAGTCAGCGTAACATTAAGTATACCAGGTTATATAATGACAGAAACCGTTCTTTCATATCTTGGACTTGGTATAACAGATCCGGCAGTAAGCTGGGGTTCATTAATCAGGCGTGATTTATCAACATTAACAAACTTGCGATCATTTCCCTGGCTGTTAATTCCAATTTGGTTTTTATTAGGAGTAACACTCGGATTTAATTTTATCGGAGATGCGTTAAGAGACTTTTTTGATCCCTACCACACAGTTTTTACAAAGAAGAAATTGTTTAAATCACGCAGGGGCACGGAGGGAAAAGAGATAATTCAGAATAAAACTGCATCCGAACAATCTCCAATAACGGGAAACAGCAAATATTTATTGGAAATTAATGATTTAAAAGTTGATTTTACTATTCTTAGGGGCAGTGAAAAAATAAAAATTCAGGCTGTTCGCGGGCTTTCATTTAATCTGCAAAAAGGAGAAACACTTGGTATAGTAGGCGAAAGCGGTTCGGGGAAAAGCGTAAGTACACTGGCAATTCCCGGATTATTGCCCAGAAACGCAAACATGTTAGGCTCTATCAGGTACGAAGGAAATGAATTACAAGGACTTGATATTAATTCGCTGCGGGAATATAGAGGAAAAAAAATCGGCATGATTTTCCAGGAACCGGGAAGGTCTTACGACCCGCTTCAGAACATGGGCAGTGTATTTTTTGAAACATTCAGGAATTCCGAACCCGGTATAACAAAAGAAGAATCTGCAAAACGAGCGGTTCAGCTGCTTGCGGAAACAGGACTGGATAATGGAACGGAAAGACTAATTAATTTTCCGCATCAGTTTTCCGGCGGACAGCTTCAGAGGATAGGCATTGCTTTGGCGCTGGCACAAGGATGTGAACTTTTAATAGCGGACGAACCTACGACTGCTCTCGATCTTACAATTCAAAAACAAATTGTGGAATTATTAAAAACTCTGCGGCAAAACCGGAATTTATCAATTATTTTTATAAGCCACGATATTGACCTTGTTGCTGAAATCTCAGATCGTATCATGGTAATGTACGGCGGTCTTACAATGGAAATGGCAAGTGCAGCCGATATTACTGAAAATCCGCACCATCCATATACAACGGCTTTACTTGCCGCTTCTCCAAGTTTTGGAAGCCATTATTCAAAAGAGCGGCTTCTTGCTATCCCCGGCAAGGTAACTGACCCTGCAAACCCTGAAAGCGGCTGCCCATTTGCGCCGCGCTGTATCAAGGCATCTATTGAATGTTATAAAAAAATACCTCAGTTAAAAGAAGAAAACAGACGGGAAATAAGATGTTTTCAATGTTGATATATCGAAAAAACACTTGAATTTTTGGAGATTATCGACTAATATTTAAATTCTGGAGGTCATATGAAAAAGATTCTTATTGTATTGTTTCTTTTAGCGATAATTATGCCTGTTTTTGCCCAAAGCAATAACGATGGAAATTCCAGGTTGTACTATATCAATCTGCAAATAGAAAGAATTTATACAACCACAGATGGTTATGTAATTCAATACAGAAATAGCGGAAGAACCCTTGGTATAATCGGCATTCCAAACGAATGGTTTTATGAATCAGCCGGAAGAGCTGAAAAAGTATTATTACAACCGGGATTAGACTGGCCTACAATGTCAATTTTTTACGTAGACGGTGAATTTAGCCATGTAAGATTGTATTTACACCGATCCAGAGCACATCAGTCATGGGGCAGCATTCCGCAAGGAACGGACGTAAGCAGATTATTTGAAGATAAGGATTCATTCAATATTCAATATTAATGAATTCATGCAAATCAATCGATTTAGATCCAATTCTTAATGATCTTGTACAATTTATTAACGAAGGTTCCGTCTTTTTAATCGCAGGGCATAAGGAACCTGACGGAGACTGCGTAGGGTGTCAGCTTGCCTTACGCAGTATTCTTTTGCGCCTGGGTAAAAGTGCGCAAGTTTGCTCTGCAGGTCCTTTTAAACGAACAGAGTTAAAAAATTATTACAATCAATTTTTATCAATTCCTCAAATGCAGGATTTTTGCACACCGGAAACAAAAGTAATAATTGTAGATTGTTCCGGTAAAGACAGAACCGGCGAAATCGAAGATTTTCTTGACAAGTTTCCCATCGCTATAATCGACCATCATGCTGCTGTTAAACATCCGCCGTCAACACCGCAAGCTCCGGTTTTTGTAGATGCCGCATCCCCTTCATGCACGCTTTTAATTTATAAACTTGTTAAAGCGCTCGCTCTTGAATTAACAAAGGAAGAAGCGACATTACTTCTTTTTGGCCTTTGCACAGATACCGGGTTTTTCCGTCATTTAACTGAAAAAAATTATGCCGTGTTTGAAGCTGCCGCCGAAATAATCCGGCATGGAGCAGGTCCTAAAAGTATTTTTAATATTATTAACGGCGGTAAAAGCCTTAATTCAAGAATCCTGCTTGGAAATATTTTATCAAGAGTTGAATCGCACTTTAACGGAAAACTTTTAATAAGTTATGAAACGCTGGATGAATTTAAAAAATTCGGTTTTGAAGGCAGAGACTCCGACAGTTTAAATCAAATGCTGCTTTCAATCGAAGGAGCAGAAGCTACAGTAATAATCCGCCAGGAGTGTGATGACAATTGTACTGTGAGTTTGAGGTCGTTAGATAATATTGATGTATCGCTAATTGCAGCCTCTTACGGCGGAGGAGGCCACAAAAACGCTTCCGGGCTCGCAATGAAAGGTGATATTTCAACTGTAAAACAAATAATGTTAGAATCATTTTCTTCCGTTTTCGTTCAATAAATTTTTAATTTTCGAAATTATCATTCTCATTAATAAAATGATTTTTATGCTGAATGGAAAAATATGCATTATATTTTCGTCATGAAACAGGCATTAAACGATTTATTTTTTGAGTACTGTAAGGGAAAATTAAAACGAATTGATTTTGAAGGTTTAATTTATAATTATCTTATTTACAACCAGGAAAAAACCTGTCTTAATCACTGGGACCGCAATGAATATGAAGATTTTATTTCATGGTTTTATCCTCGCTTAAAATTATCTATAGATTCGTATAACGAAACCGGATCTTCCTTTGAGGCTTTTTTTGCAAAATTTATTTTTATTTCCGCAAAGGAATATCATGTAAAAACGACGGTTAATTATGTAACTGAATACTGCGCATGGAGCGCAAGAGTACCAGACATGTATACTCATGAAGAATCTCCTTCCTATAATATAAAAGAAAATGATGCGTTTTTAAAACTAATTACTGATAACGGAAAAAAAAATACAAGGCGGATATTAGCGCTTATCCTAAAATGTTATTATTATGTATCAGATGATTTCGCAGAAAAAATCGCTCCGTTGCTTAGAATGGAAACAGACGAATTAAAATATATGCTGGAAAAAATACGCAAAATAAGACAGATAAAAGATGATAATATTTATTACATGAAAGAAAGAATTTACCGGCAATTTTACAGATGTATAATATATGAAAAAAGACTTTTACTTATTAAAGATAACGTTACAGCTTATAATAATTTAAATAAAAGACTGCAAAAGGCAAGGTTTACGCTGGAACGAATGCGGGAGAGAATAAATTTTTTCCGAACAGCAGCGACAAACAGGCAAATAGCTGAAGTACTAGGTACTACAAAAGGTACTGTAGACGCAAGTCTTGTAAGATTAAAATTGAAATGGGAAAAGTTATCACAAAAAGCGGATTTAAATTAAGGAACCTTTAAAAACTAAACGCAAATACAGCCTTTTGGTGATAATCTTTACCCGGGATAGTAATACATGACGGAAAATTATCATGATTGGGTGTATCCGGGAAATGCTGTGTTTCAAGACAGAAACCGGAATGTTTCGTATAACGGCTGCCGCTTTTACCTGGTAGATCAAGATGATTACCTGTATAAAATTGCACACCGGGTTGAGTGGTAAAGATTTTCATAAATCTGCCTGTCTTTGGTTCGTAAACTTCTGCACACGGGCGAAGTTTTTCGCTTTCTCCGTCTACGACAAAACAATGATCATAATCTTTATTTATTTTTCTGCGTTTTTTTAAATCAAAATAAGTTCCTTGTACCGGTTGTATTTTTCCAGTAGGAATACAGTGTTTGTCAACTTCTACATAAGACGAGCAATGAAGCAGAAATTCGTGAGAGAGAACACTACCCTTCCCTTCTCCTTCAAGATTAAAATAAGCATGATTGGTAAAATTTACAGGACACGGTTTGTCTGTTTTTGCGCGGTAATCGGCAATTATTTCATTTGATTTTGTAAGACCGTAACTGACAACAGCTTTCATGTTTCCCGGAAAGCCGCAATCACCGTCCGGGCTATCAAGTTCAAAACGGACGAAAACTCCTTCGTTTTCTTCATAGGCTTCGGATTTCCAATGGCGTTTTGCAAAACCCATACTCCCTGAATGTAAAGAATTTTTGCCGTCATTCGCTTCCAGATTATATGTTTTACCGTTTAAATCAAACGAAGCGTTTTTTATACGATTTGCAAAACGTCCTACTGTCACTCCAAAATAAGGTACATTGTTTATAAAACCATCCATACTTGAATATCCAAGCAGAACATCATCTTTACCACTATGTGAAGGAACAATTAAACTTGTCCATGCCGCGCCGATATTGGTTATCGAAAATTTTAAGTCACCCGCTTTAAGGGTATATAACTTAATTTTTTTGCCGTTAGGAAGATACCCGCAAATTTTCTTTTCTACTTTCATGAGAGTATTATATACTCGTGAATATAATTAGTATATAGAAAAAAGAGTTAATTAACCACGAACCACACTAACCATCACGAAAGAAGAAAAATAGCGAAGTAAGTTTTCGTGTTCGTGTCGCAGACGCGTTTTCGTGTGGTTTGTGGTAAAACAATCCTAAAATCTTAATCTTAGCTTTGTACTTAAATTAACACCATAAAATGTATCTAAATCAAATGGAACTTGTACTGAAACAGTCAAAGCCGCTCCCTGGAAAAGATCGTGGTTTAGACTTACAATCGGCGTAAATGAAATATCATCAAAACTGGAAATCAACGCTATATTCATATTTGTAAAACTGTTAAAAATCCATGTAAGACCTGTATACAAATAATGATTGTTTGAAAAATTACCGCCAAACCCTTCAGCAGTAGATGATGTTTTACCGTTGTAAAGGTATTCAATAAGAAAAATCATATCTCCGTCAAAAAAGGAACTGTCAAATCCGATACTAAAAGAAAGTCCGTCGGCAGTAAAACCTGCTTCGTGGTTATATGTATACAGAGCATCTATTACTAAACCAACTATTATATCTGCCTTTAAAGAAAATCCAATACGATGTACTCCAAGTTTAAAATTATCATAGGGGGTTTCAAATGAATAAAGTCCTTGAATACTTGCCAATACCCAATGTTTATCCAGTGAAAAACCAATAAAAGAACCCTCCCCTTCATTGGAAAAAGGATCTCGCGGTGCACTGTAAAACGCAAGTAATTTTAATTCGTCAGCCGGATACCAGATAAGAGCTGTTCCAAGAATTGCACGGGGACGTGCGTCCGGCTTTAAAGGATTTTTCGGATTTAAAAAATCAGAAGGACCCCATACTTGTCCATAACCAAAAGGCAGGCGAAAAAGTCCGCCGTCTATATCAACATGTTCGCCTCTTAAACGAAAGTAAAGACGTTCCAGTTCGATAACAGAAGCAAAATTTTCATTAAAAAAACCTATTCCCATTCCTGCCATCGCAAGCGCATTATTTCCCGAAGCGGCAATTAAATTTACCGCTCCGAATACTGTAGCTTTATCTTGAATCCTTGCTTGAAAACGTATATTTGCAAATTCTTCGATGCCGCATGAAAACGCAGGTGAATCTTCTGCTCCGATATTCATGGAAACGGTTGAATCCAAAATACCGGAAAAAGTTATCTGCGCCGAAACACCGCTAATCATAATAAAAATAATTATAAATAACGTAATACTTTTTTTCATATAAATTATCTCCTAAAAAATCACACGGAGACACAGAGGCACGGGGATCACGGAGAAGCTTACGAATTAAAACTCCGTGTCTTTGTGCCTCCGTGTGAAACTCTTTTTCTTAACGTTCCAGGTTTCTCATGCTGAAAACAGAATCCGCTATGGGTCTATCAAGCACTACGTTTCGCATAACAAAAACCGTTCTTGAATCCCTGCGTAATAGATCTCGCATCTCCCCTTCTACAGGAAAGCGCCGCCCGTTAATAACTTCTACTCTTAACAGGTTGTATTCTTTTAACATCGCGCCGGAAAGAGCGAAAAGTTCGTAACGCAAAACATCGCCGTGTTGTTTGTCGATCCAAAGTTTTCTTTTGGGATAACTTTCTGTGCGCCTTATAGCGGTTAATTCAAGCACCCACGCATCACGTCCTCTTAAAACTTCAGAGCCTAAAAGAACCGGAGTATAACGGCTGGATAAAGATTCATTATCCAGTGTGTCTTCGTAAGACATGTCAGAACCCATCATGGATTCCCTGAGCATGTGACCTGATATAAGCATTACCCCTTCGTTATCAGGAGAGTAAACCATTAATCTTCCGTCTCTTCTAAGATACCTGGTTCCCCTATCTTCTGGGTTTGTAAATTCGATAAAGCTGTGCGTATTTCCCCTTGCCCACGCTTTCATTGTTTTTACAAACCGCCTTCCCGAATGTTCGATAATAATATCGCCTTCGTATTCAATGGTAGAATAAACTTCGTTATTATCTATCATACGCAAAAGTTCGGCGGCAGTAGGTGTCTGCGAAAAAACAAAACCTGCACTCATTATCATTAAAACAATCACAAAAAACTTCTTATTCATAATACACCTCCAAAAATATTTCAAATTATCTGCGTAATGCCTCTACAGGCTCTACAAATGCGCTTTTAAGCGACGGTATCAATGTAAAAAGCGATGCTACTACAACACCCATAAGCCATCCTCTTATAAGTATAAAAGGACTGAACTGAAAGAAAATTACATTGCTCATAGGCATATCGCTGAATGTGTTTCCGTAAAGGTCTCCGATACGCAGCGGATAAATCGATCCAATAGCCGCAAAGATTCCGCCTATTACAGCTCCCGCAAGCGCTCCAATTGCCGCCATAAAAATTGACTCAAAGAAAAATACTTTTACAATCTCGCCGCGAGTCATACCAAGACAACCCATCATGCCGATTTCTTTAATACGTTCATGAATGATCATTACAACTGTATTTATAATCAGGAAACTTGCTACAATAATAAATACCAAAAAAACAATTACATACGCAAAACTTGCAACTTCCATTATCGCAACCCAGTAGTTGTCACGCCAGTCTGTAACAACACTTTTCTCTCCCAATAGATTCTTTACAGCTGCCGCGATGTTTCTGCTTTGTTTTTCATCATCTGTAAAAATTACAAGTGATTGCGTTGCTTCATCCAAAACCAAAAGCCTCTGGAGCCTCTCGATATCTACAATGATATATTGTTCGTCTATCTTGATGTAATCAAAATGAAATATACCGGTAATTACAGGGCTCCAGAATCTTTCTGAAAAATTAGAAGAAATTGTTTTAAGCGGAACACGATCACCTATTGATAAACCCGCCTTTTGAGCAAACACACTTCCAATTACACATTCGTTTGCATCTGAAGGCCAGCGTCCTTCCTGTAAACCGTCACTTCGGTTAGTCATGTTAAAATTATTAACCGCTGTTTCCCTTTCAATATCCAAACCCCACAATACGGCATGTTTAATCGTACTTTCCTGTAATGTCGCCATTGTAGTTATCCGCGGAAGTACGGCATTAACACCCGGAATTTTATAAATATCCTGCGCTATTTCTTTCCAGCTTTTTCCGTCTGCCAAAGGATATTGAACAGGCATAAATTCAATTTCCGCTTCGTACTGCGAAGAAACAGCTTTAATGTGTCCAAGTTCATAAATTTGCACTGTATCATTTATGCTTTTAATCATCCCTTCTATCATGGATGAATAAACAACAATAAATAACACTGCAATTCCTACCGCGGAAAAACAAAATAAAGTGCGTCTTTTGTTACGCCAAATATTTCGGTATGCGATTTTTATCAATGCGGCAGTGCCGCCTTTTTTGTTATTCGTCATAATTTCCTCCATGTATCATTCAAATCTAAGGCTGTCTGTTATCGGCTTTTTCACAGCTTTTTTTGTCGGGAAAAACGCCATACAGGATGCTAAGATAGTTGCAACTACTCCTGAACCAATTATCACCGGAATATTCCATGAACTGCGGAAAACAGCAGTTGTTCTAAAACCTATTCCTCCGCTTAATAAATCACCCATTTGACTAAAATCCCATCCGGTTTCTACCATCGGATAATTAATAATACATCCAAGAATAATTCCGCAAACTGAACCGATAAATCCTAAAAAACCGGCTTCAAGCATGTATGTCATAATCATTTGTTTGTCTGTCATGCCTAACGCGCGCATCATTCCAATTTCCTTGGTACGTTCCAACACTGCTAACAAAATAGTATTAGAAATTCCCAGGAATGAAAGTAAAAGTAATAAAAAAGATAAAACCTGCGGAGCGCCTGTTTGCAATGCTTCATAACCGAGGTAATCTTTCATTTGATCCTGCCATGTATATACGCCAAGATCATCAGGCAGTGTTAACCCCATTGATTCCAAACCTCTTTTAAGAGCAGCGGTAATTTCAGCTGAACTTTCGCTTTTCCCGGGAAGTTTAGAATCCGGTTTGCCTTTTTCTCTTATAATTAAATCTGTTATCGCTCCTTCTAAAGCCATACCCGCGTCGTCTTGTAATACATCAAGCGGAATATAAGCTGTATTTCCGTTTGGCAAAGGAGCAGGTGAGTTTATTACACCTACAACTACTGCATCCAAAAGCTGGTTAACCTGATTTACCGCTCTTGAATAACCAATACGAATCATCGCATCCAATACCTTTGAAAGCAGTTCTTCATCAGTTTCAAATAAAAGGTATGTTCTTATATATTCATCATATTCATACACCGATTGAACAAGCAATTTATCTTCGTCACTTAACGAAGGCAATAATTCTCCTTCCCAATTTTCTGCTCTGATCATTTGCGGAACCGCTTTAATATCAATCATCGCGTTTATTCGCACATTATTTCTTCCTGACGCGATTGTCATTTCCCATAATCTGTCAAGATCGCCTTGGGAAGCGTATCTTTTTAATATTAAACGTTCATTTCCTTCTGTTATTTTTTCTTCTACTGTAAATAAATCATTTGATACAGGAGCTTCATCATAAAGCGAACGGATAAAATCACCATCCTGTGTATTTAACGTAACAGATTCGATAAACTCTTCCAATTCCAGCCGCAGAATACGTGTTGGTATTCCGATCTTTAACTTTTCTGCTGCAATTGTTCCAAGTGCAATTTCAAACTTACCGTTTTGCACGTAACGTCCGAAATCAACATAAGGCACATATCTTAAAACTTCTTCTTCGGCAGCAGGATCAACTCCGTAGAAAATTACCGGCGCAGAACCGGATTTTGAAAAAAGCGTGCCTGTAAATGTAAAACGAGGAGCGCTTACATAACCTTCACGGGAAAGAGCCAACTTGTAAACTTCCCAATCCTTAAAATTTTCGTAACTTGGCATTTCGTCTAATTTGTCATAGTACAGATTAGTCATAAGTTTTGCAGCACCGATCTCAAAATTTACGATATTTCTTCGGGATTCAATCGCCATACCGCCAAGCCAGCTTGTAAGAAAAATATAAACAGCTACGCTTACCATGATCGCAAGCGAAGTTAGAATAGTTTTAACTTTGTGCCGCGCTAAATTGCGAAGCGCCAGTTTTTTTAACTCCCATATACCCATTATATTCATACGATACCCCTACCCCTTTAATTCGTCGGACTCAATCTGTCCGTCACGAATACGCACAAGGCGGCGGGCATAATCCATAACCATTTGATCGTGCGTAGAAAAAATAAAAGTTGTTCCTTCCGATTTATTTAAAGCCAGCATAAGCTCCAGTATTTCCCGCCCTATTTTTGAATCAAGGTTAGCGGTAGGTTCGTCTGCCAAAATTAAAGCGGGTTTTTTTACAAGAGCTCTCGCGATAGCGACACGTTGCTGCTGACCGCCTGACATTTCTTTAGGACGGCGTTTTGCCATATCGTCTAAACCTACATCATTTAAAACTTTGGCGGTTCTTTCTTTTATTTCTTTTTTATCAACACCCATCAATGTAAGAGGGAATGAAACATTTTCCTCGACAGATAACACGGGAATTAAATTGTACGCCTGAAAAATAAAACCGATGTTATGACGGCGTAAAAGAGCGAGCTGATCCCGAGTCATATTAGCCGTACTTGAATCCCCAATAAAAATTTCACCCGATGTAATCGTATCAAGACATCCTGCGAGATGTAAAAATGTTGATTTACCGCTTCCCGAAGGACCTGCAATAGCGGAAAACTCTCCGCCCTGAAAATCCAGGTTTACACCGCGCAAGGCATGTACTGTCTGTCCGTTTAAACCGTAGTCCTTTACTACATTTACCGCTTTTACTACTGTCATGATTTACCTTCCTCCTGTTTTTTATCTTCTTTGTTCATTTTTTTTATTTCGTTTAATGCCTTTAGTCCAAAAATATCTTTTGTTTCAAGTTCTTCTGCAATTGAGTTTGGAACAAGCATCATTGAGTTTCCTGCTTTTAATCCTTCGTTTAATATGGAAAGAATTTTTAGTTTAAGCGCAGGTTCGTTACGCATATAAACATTTGCCGCTTCTTCAAGCTTTCGCGCGATTTCGATTTCTGCTTCTGCAAGCAGAATGCGTCCTTTCTTTTCACGTTCTGCCTGAGCAACACGGGAAAGCGAATCTTGCAATGCTTCGGGGATTTGAATATCTGTAAATTCAATATGTAAAACTGTTATTCCCCATTCGGTTGTTTTTTTATCAACTTCCGATTGAATTTGTTTTTGGATAATATCACTGCGTTCAAGGAAGGTTGAAAGATCGTGGCTGGAAACAGAGTTTCGAAGTGCGGTCTTTGAAGAATAAACAACTGCATCAGGATAATTTTCTACTTCCAAAACAGCTTTTTGCGGATCCCAGACAAGCCAGAAACAAATTGCGTCAACATCAACTGTTACAGAATCGCCTGTCAGAGTTTTTTGCGCGGAAAAATCTGACACCCTTATACGAATATCAACAGTTTGCGCAACACGGTCTGCAATTGGTAAAAGGAAAAACAAACCGGGACCTTTTACTTTTAAAAACTTTCCAAAACGCAGTACAATAGCCCGCTGCCATTCATCAGCTTTACGGATACAAAAAATTATAATTAA
>Ga0123356_10003336_pt1 | contig 16851 bp, 13 predicted proteins | sample TergutEmb28metaG_2_FD_92546 | JGI IMG/M metagenome (GOLD analysis project Ga0123356, IMG submission 92546) | Embiratermes neotenicus P3 segment gut microbial communities from Petit-Saut dam, French Guiana - Emb289 P3 | ecosystem: Host-associated > Arthropoda: Insects > Digestive system > Gut ...
ACGCTTTGCAGCGTTGCGGCTCGTTTTCGAAGCCTTTTTCACTGTAGAATTCTTGTTCTCCGGATGTGAAAATAAAGTCTGCTCCGCAATCCTTGCATTGAAGGGTTTTGTCTTCGAACATTTTGTGATACCTCACGTTTTAAAATTTGACCTTGGACGGATTTCCACCGACACCTTTGTAAAACAACGCTCTGGAATTAAGCTACTGGGCCGTATATGACAGTTGACAGTGTACAATTGACAGTGAACAGTTAATTGTGCTTGTGAACTGCTTTTAACTTTGCGCGGGCGCGGGAGAGGGAATTGTCTACGGATTTTATGCTGATGTTGAGGCGGGTTGCGATTTGCCTGTAAGAGAAAGAGTCGAGATACATTTCAAAAACCTTAAATTCGCGGTCAGACAGTACTTTACTGATTTTTTTGAGGATTTCCTGCCGGTTTTCTTTTTCTATTATTATATCGTCTGCGCCGGGGGATTGCTCCTTTATGAGCGCGGGGTCAAATTCCTCGCTTAAAATCAACGTGCGCTTTGCTTTGCCGAGGGCGTTTTTCATGCGGTTGTCAATGCAGGCGTTTGCATACGCCGAAAAACTGCCTTTTTCTTCCTCAAAGGTACGAATGGCGTTAAGCAACGCCAAGAAGCCCTCCGAGATGAAATCCTCCGCGTCATGCTTGTTAAGCAAGCCGAAGCTGTAAGCCATTTTATTGGCTTTTATTACTATTATATTGACATAGCGGGTAATCAGTTCAGACATGCGGCTTTCATCTTGCCTCGCCGACGCCAATAACGATTCGTCACTGAGAGTTTGCCCAACAGTCATGTCACACCTGCCTGTCTACCAAAAATATATCATTAAATCGTGCATTTGTCAACAGGAAAAGAGAAAAAAGTTCAAAAAACGCGAAATTTTTATATACTTGTCCGGGGAGAACGCTATTTTATCTCCATGCCGCCTGACTCTATAATGAAATCAAAGCCGGCACCGGTGAAGTCGCCGTTTGCTTCGGAGCTGGCGCGGACATTCTTGCTCGTGTCAGAGGCTTCACCTACTGCGATTTCAAAAAGCTCTTCGTTGAGGTCGGCGCCTTTTTCCTTGACATTCGGGTTTTTAGCCACTAAATCCTCACCCTTTTCTCTGACGTTAGGATTTTTAGCCACTAAGTTTTCTCCCTTGGGCTGGGGCTTTCTGAAGTCAAGGTTAAGCAAGTCCTCGAAGTTATCGTCAAGCTCAACGGCATCAGACTTAATCAGCGAATTGGAGGGGGTATTTTTGGTGGGGGTATAATCGGGAAGCTTTTCGGGCTTATCGTCAATTACCAACAAATCATCAAAGCCTTCAAGTATTATATCGTCGGGGGCTTTTGCGGCAGTTTTCTTAGGCTTAGGTTCGGGCGCAGGAGCGGGTTCCGGCTTGGCTTTGGGTTCGGGCGCAGGAACAGGTTCCTGCTTGGCTTTAGGCGCGGGAGCTTGTTCCCGCTTGGTTTCCTTAGCCGGAGGGGGGGGAGCCTTGCTGAATGAAGGCACAGCGGAAGACACCGGTGCGCTGATTAAAAGATTGCTTATATCGTCGTCATCGTCAATAATCGACGACATGTCGTCAGCGGGCGCCGAATCTGTCAGCAGGTAGGAGAAATCGTCGTCTTCGTCCTGTCCTTCTATGTCTTCTATCATCTTCAGATATTTTTCGGGAATTATGTATGAATCCTCAGCTTCTTCTTGAAGAATCTGTATTTTAAGCTCTGCGCGGGACAAACGACCGCTCGGAGCGCCTGAAGCCTCTTCACTGTCCTCGCCGCGCCGTTTTTTAGGCTTTTTGGCTTCTGCGGCGGCTTCTTCTTCCTCTTCGGTTTCCTTTGTTTTCGCGATTTGACTCTTTAAGTCGTCTATTTCCGCCAAGACAGAGCTGAGCTTGTTGGCGAGAGCCTCAGTTTCGTTATTCTGTTCGGGTTTCGCGTCTTTTTTACCCTTGGCGTCTACAGGCGCGAAGGCTTCTTCGGTAGCAGTTTCGGGTGCTTCTTCAAAAATAGGCGCATCTGAACGAGCCGCTGCGGGAGCTTTAGACTGGGCAGGTTTTGCGGCAGGCGGGGGCGGGGCTGTTACTGCCTCGGCTTTGACCTGCTTGCTTTTTGCTTCGGCTTGCGCTTTTTCGGCGTTTGCAAGTTTAGCTTTAACATCGGCAACGCTCTTTTCGGAGTCTGCCAACTTTGCTTCTGTGTGGGCTAATTTATCCTCGGCTTCAGCGAGCTTTGCTTTTATATCGTCACGCTTGCCTTTAACCGTGGCAAGACGTCCTTCTAACTCTTCAACCTTAGCTGTAGCCTCGGCGGCTTTTGCTTCAGCTTCAACAACTTTACTTTGGGCGCGGGACACATTCATTTCAGCCTGAGCTGTTTTAGCCTCGGCTTCCGCGATTTTGGCGCTTGCCTGCTCGGAAGACGAGCCGCTTGAGCCAAGCTTTTTGGTAAGCTTTTCCAATTCCTCGCCAAGCCGTCCGCACTCTACCTCAAGCATGGCGGTGAGTTCTTTTTCTTTTAAGTATCTTTCATTGGCTTCCGTCAGATGGCGTTCAAGGCTCGCCATTTTAGCGGTGTTATCAGGGTTAACACTTTCGGTGAGTTTATCAAGCTCAGACTGAAGCTCAAGGTTCTTCTTTCTCAGCGAGTGCAGATAAAGATTAACCTCGTCAGGGCTGAAGCCGTATGCTACTTTTTTGAAAGAGGCGGTATCAGAAACGACTTTTTCGTTTTTTGCCGCGCCTTTTTTGGGTGCAGTTAACATATTAATTCCTACCTTGGGTATAAAATATTTATATTTTATAGATACCTTATTACATTATAGCAATATACAGCAGAATTTGCAATAGTAATTATTTATAAATAATTAAAGACTTTTTTGAGAGAATTGCCGATTTTTTATACTCTTTTTAGTAAATAATGCACAAAGGGGCAATTTTTTCATAAAAAGTGCAAAAAGACTTGCAAAATTTAAAGAAATATTGTATAATAAAAACATACGTAATAAGCTATATTTTAGGGAGAAAAAATTATGATTGATAAAACGATGACTTTTTCTGTGCATGACGACCGCGAAAGCGAAATGAAGGAAATCCTTTCCACGGTTTATGAGGCACTGCGGGAAAAAGGGTACAACCCGATAAATCAGCTTGTCGGTTATATTTTGTCGGAAGACCCGACCTACATAACCACCTACAACAACGCCAGAAGCCTGATTCGCCATATCGACCGCGACGAGCTGTTACAAATGTTAGTCAAGAGCTATCTCACAGGCTGACGGACAATTAGCAATTGACAATGAACAATGTACAATGCATAATTGACAATTATTTCATTTCATAAACTCTCCAAAACCGCTGATACTATGCGTAACGGCGGTTTTTGCCGTAATATATACTCAAAAAGGGAAAAATGTGAAATGAAATCAAAAGCTATTACTATATGCGCGCTGATTATTATTATGGGCTGTCTTTTAGTATTTACGGGATGTGAGCCGAACGTTCATCACGGCGGCGCAGGGGGAACGGGAACCACACCGCTTCATACCACTCCGAGGGTCACTACCACAACGCCCGAGCATACCACCACACCGCACACAACCACAACTGAGGAAAAAGAGGCAGCCGGGGGAAACCCGACTGCCTTTAATTTCTCTGTAGCGGAATTGAGCAATAAAATCGGCTGGGGGCTCGGGAAAGCTGTGGACGACAAAAACCGCCCGATTGACGCGCTTTCGGCGCAGGCTGAGTTTGGAGAACTGGGGGTGATTTTCATTGACGCGGATACCGATAATAAGATTTATCTCACCTTTGACGAAGGGTATGAAAACGGCTTTTCGCCCGCGATTCTCGATGTTCTGCGCGAAAAAGGCGCAAAAGCCACATTTTTTGTCACATACGATTATTGTAAAGACGAGCCTGGGCTGATTAAACGTATGCTTGACGAGGGGCACGAGGTAGGGAATCATTCGTTTTCGCACCCGTCTTTTCCCGATATAACTGACGTTCAGGTGCGGGAGGAAATAATGAAACTGCACGATTATGTAAAAGAAAACTTTGGCTATGAGATGCGGCTGATTCGCTTTCCGCGGGGAGAGTTTACGGAGTGCGTCTTAGAATTAACGCAGGAGCTGGGCTACAGGAGCGTTTTTTGGTCGTTTGCCTATGTTGACTGGAATGTGGACAGCCAGCCGAACCCCGATGAAGCTTTTGGGAAAATAACAGCGGCGACACATCCGGGGGCGGTGGTGCTTCTGCATGCGGTGTCAAGCACTAATGCGGGGATTCTCGGAGATGTGCTTGATTATTGGGCAGCGAACGATTTTGAAGTTGGGTTGTTTGAATAAGAGAAAAGGCGGGGAATCCCGCCTTTTTAAATTTACTCCCGGATAAAACTTGTTGCCTTATGCCAATCGTTAAAACCTACAGCGGAATAATTACCATATTCTATATATATCGATTCTTCATCAATCCTGTATATTTGCGTTCCTATCGGAAAACTGCTGGAATGAAAGTTTTCTTTCGGTGTTAAGTCAAGACTTAAAAACCGCCTTTTTGTATTTGCTTCAACACTTCCGAGATATTTCAATTCTCCTGTATCTATATCTTTCACTCTATCGTTGCCAAAAAAATAATAGATTTCACCCTCTACGAGAATTAATGGCGGAGGTTCGTGAAGGGTTTGTGACAATCTGTAATCATATAGGAATATCGAGAAAACAGTTATTACAGATACAGTAGAGAGAATAGTTGCAAGACCGATGATGAATTTTTTTCGTATAATGATAATCACTCCTTAAAATATACGAGCGGCTGTCAAGCCGCTCGTGATTTTATTACACCGAATAAGTCGCTCTCACAAGTTCGTCCATTGTTGTCTTTCCCGCTCTCACCATCTCCGCGACGTTATGCCGAAGCAGCTTCGTGCCGTCTTCGATTGCCTTGCGCTCGATTTGCTCGGCTGTGCCGTTGTTGGAAATGATTTCTTTAAGCTGTGAGGTGGAAACAATGATTTCGTGAATTGCCGTTCTTCCCGCAAAACCGGTGTTTCCGCACTCGCGGCAACCGCCGGGGAGATTCTTGTATATAGATATGGGCGCTTTAACGCCGACAAGTTTTAAGTCGGCAGGGTCGTCAAGTACAAACTGCTCCTTACATTCTTCGCAGAGCTTTTTAACAAGGCGCTGTGCGAAAACGCCGACAAGTGAACTCGCTACCATGTAGGGCGCGACGCCCATGTCAACAAGACGCAGAATGGTGCTGGAAGCGTCGTTGGTATGCAGGGTAGAGAGAACCAAGTGTCCTGTAATAGCGGCGCGGATTGCTATGTCCGCGGTTTCGTTATCGCGCATTTCCCCGACCATTACGATATCCGGGTCCTGACGCAGGATTGAACGCAGTGCGGCGGCGAAGGTCATGCCGGCTTTAACGTTAATCTGCACCTGATTTACACCGTCGATTTTCTTTTCCACGGGGTCTTCTACAGTGACTATGTTTATATTAGGCTTTGAAAGCTCGCCGAGTGTCGCGTAGAGGGTAGTGGATTTACCGGAACCGGTCGGCCCTGTTACAAGCATAACCCCGTGAGGACAGCGGATTACGCTCTTGAACATTTCGTAGTTGTGCGCTGTCATGCCGAGCTCTGTTACGCGCATGGTCTTGGATTCACCGGAGGCAAGCAGACGGATAACCACCTTCTCGCCGAATACAGTCGGGATACTGGAAACACGCACGTCAAGGTTTATGCCGTCTATAACCATACCGAAGCGCCCGTCAAGCGGGATTCTGCGCTCGGCAATGTTCATGCCGCCGAGGATTTTAAGGCGGGTTACGAGCGAGTTGTGAACAGCGGGCTTTACCGCCATCTGCTCTATGAGGTCGCCGTCTATACGGATTCTGATACGGGTTCTGTCCCTGAAAGGCTCGATATGTATGTCGGACGCTTTGCGTCTGAACGCGGTTTCAACAAGCTGGTTACAAAGCTTGACTATAGGCGCGTCGTCTACGCGGCTCTGCGATTCAATTTCTGCCGCGACTTCTTCCTCGGTGTATTCTCTGTCAAGGTCGTTCATCACCGTTGCGGTGGTGGACTGGCTGTACATTTTCCCGACAGTGTCCATAATCGACGATTTTGTGGCAAGCATCGGGTGAATTTCCATGCCCGTGGTTACTTTCAGCTCGTCAAATATGAAGAAGTTGATGGGGTCGTTGGTAGCGACATAAAGCCTGCCCCCGCCCACTCTGTAAGCGACGCAGATATGCTTCCGCGCAATTGCTTCCGGTATTTTTTTAACCGCCTCAACGTCGATTTTTGTCGTGGTGAGGTCTACGAAAGGAACCTTCAGCCTTGTTGAAAGCGCGTGAACAAGCTGAGTTTCCGAAACGTAGCCAAGCTTCAGCACCATATCGCCGAGTTTTAAGCCCTCGGGGTTGGCGTCCTTGTCCTTTTGCTTTTTGAGCGCGGAATCAAGCTGCTGCTCCGTGATAAAGCCGCTTTCTACCAATAGTTGTCCGATAGGAATGTTTTTCATAGCCTTTCCCTGCCTTATTTACAATTTACAATTGACAATTGACAATTGACAATTAATGCGTTAATATAAGTATATACATTACTGTAGGGGGCGATGGTAATTGCCCTGCGAAAAGGAGAAGTGTGATGGAAGTTTTTCTTTATATTATGATAGGGTTTATGGTTTTTATGCTCGGGGCGGCGTTCGGAAGCTTTTTCAACGTTATACTTTGCCGTGTGCCGAAAAAGGAGGATTTCATAAAAACCCGTTCTTACTGCCCTGAATGTAAGCATGTCCTCAAATGGTATGAGCTTGTTCCCGTGTTCAGTTATCTGTTTCAACGGGCGCGCTGCCGAAAGTGTCAGGCTAAGATGTCGCCGCAGTACCTACTTATGGAGCTGTTTTGCGGCGGGGGAAACCTTTGGGCTTTTATTGCGCTCGGCGGTATAGACACCAACCGCCCAATACAATTAATTATTGCCTTTATACTTTTTCCCGTCTTGGTTTCGCTGTCCGTAGAAGACATAAAAATCACCGAAATCCCCTATTGGTGCACCGGAACAATCGCCATTCTCGGTGTTATAGCCACTGTGCTTTCGCTGTTTCCGTCTTTGCCGTCCGACACCTTGTGGTATGAGCATTTAATCGGAGCTTTCATTATATCGGTGCCTTTTACGGTTTTCTTCTTCTTGGGTGCGATGGGCGGGGGAGATGTGCATTTAACCGCGTCGGCAGGGCTTTTGCTTGGGTTCGCTATTGTGCCGTCGGTGCTTATAGCCTTTATAATCGGCGGGGTTTTCGGAGTCGTCGTGAAAGCCACCAAGAAACGCGCTACGATTTGCTTCGGGCCTTTTCTCGCGCTCGGTATTGCCGCCGGTTATTTGTACGGTTGTAAAATCATTCAGCTCTATTCGGGCTTTCTCAGCCTATGAGTCATATTTAGCGTAAAGGATTACAATACCTCTGGCGGGGTCGCCGTTTGCGGGGACATTCCTGATTTCATCATCAACATCGCCGTGTAAAACCACTGAGTCAAAGAAAGGGGCGACATAGTTATAGTTGGTTGAGCGCCCTCTTGTAACGGGGTCGCCGTTACGGACGACGTTTATGTCGATTTTAAGACCGCCGGAGGGCAGTGTCTGAAATACATATTCTACAGTGCATCTGTTGTAATAAAAAGGCATGAATACCCGCGAAGGTGTATTTCCTAATATTTGTGCGGAAACGATGTCAGTACGTAAAACGGCGAGAGTTTTACCCCCTACACTGCCGAGGTCATAAAGCGCACCGTTTGCGTCTAAAAATAATGCGAAAAGCTGATATTCCTTAGGGGAGGGACATGCGGTGACAACGTGAGGAACGTGAAACTCGCAGATGTCAGGGCAGTGCAAGGCGTTTACACAGACAGGAGGCGGACAGGTACAAACCACGCAGGGCTGGTGAGAGTCAATGAAACAGGCAGTGGGGTCGCAGGGGATAGTAAAGCATCTGTCCTGCTCAAAGGAATGTCGCTGACAATGGGAAAAGTTGTCTAAAAACGCATCAGCCTCGGCGGCGTCCGTAAAAGCATTACCTAAGCCGGTATTAAAAGTGTTCCAGTCAAATATTTCCACCCGCGAAGCAACGTCGGTGCTTTTTTTTATGTAGTGACCTATATTGTCAACCGCAGTATCCATGCGGGCGTCACGGCGGGTTTCTATAATGATTCTGTTCACGGGGCGGATTAGCGACGCCATCGCCAAAATCAAAACCCCGAAAATGCCAATAGAAATCAGCAACTCTACCATGGTAAAGCCTTTTTTGCTTTTAAGTTTGTGCAGGTATTTAAGCATAATTAAAGCCTCCCTATCTATTAGTACCGGTACGGTAAAACACAAGTGCTGCAGGAACTGATTGAATGTAGCCGGCAGGGTCTGCTCGGCAAAGAAGTGATAGAAGCCGCGGAATTAAAATTCTTATCGTCGGAGCTGGAAAGCTCTATAATCCGCGCGCCGCCGGTTGCACCGTCAAAATACTGTAAGAAACGGGTATTACTCCAGGACGTTGTGTTGAAGGTGACTTTCACTCGTGCCCAGTTACCGGAAAGGTTCATAATCCTTACAGCCGTTCCGAGGTTAAGACCGGCAGGGTCAGATGTCATTACATGTGCTGAGCAGTTCCGAACGCCGGCGTCAACCACAACGTCAGTTGCGCCTGCGGGAATCCTTACATATGTAACGAAGTTACGGGAATCTGCGGGGTTTATTAAAGTGTAGTTAAGGTCAATAATCCAAGTAACGTTACCCGAAGAGTTATGACCGAGCATATCGTTGCAAAGGCTGTTGGCGCAGGACTCCTCTTCGCAGACGAACTCTCTGATTCTCGGTGTTAATTCCTTGTTTGAATAGAACATAGTGCCTGACGACGGAGGCTCGTTATACTCTACGATACTGTCAAATTCGTTCCACTCGCCGCCGAAAAGCGGACGAGTAATCCTCATAAAATCATCGTCATCGAAAATCCCCGCGACATTACCTTCAATTTCGACATTGCGGGGGGTCGAAGCACCGGAGTGGTCACAACCTGTGGCACAGGTGCCGTTCCAAACACAATTAGGTACATCTACCGTAAGCGGGTTTCCGCCTGAATCACGGAAAATAATGTTGTTATTAAGGGAGCCGGTATCCATCGTGCCGAATAAAGCAACAACCTCATCAAAGCTGAGCCCGCCGCCGGACGCCAAATCCTCAACCTGACGGTCAATACTCTCGGTCGTTTCCTGATTGAGCGTTCTCTGCTTCATACTGAACGCCAAAAGATTCATCAGCATCAGCATCATAATGGCAAAAACCAAAAGCGCAATCAGGGTTTCTGTCAGGGTGAAGCCGCTGTTATTTTTCATGCGTGTTAATAATTTTTTCATAGCGAAAGTCCTCCTCACGGACAGATGTTTAACGATAGCCTACGGTTCTGAAGGTGCCGGGTCTTGAGGTGGTTACTTCTGCAGAGCCGGGCGTGGAGTTCCATGTGCCGTTGGTCATGCCGCGGTATGATTTACCTACCATGTCACTTACGACGTTTCTAATCATGCGGACGTTTCCTTGGTCGTTGATGTAGCGGTAGTAGTCCATAGGCATGATATGCTCGACGTTGAAAACCAATCTGTTCTGAACTGTTACAGGGGCGCCTAAGTCGCCGTAGATATAACCGCCTACAACATAGGTCATCTGCCCTGCATCGTTTATTAAACTGCCGAATGCTCCTCCGTCGTTCCATCTGCTTCCGGGGGCGTAAACGTAGCCGAAAATAATGTTACGAGGCCCGTTGAACATTGATACTGAGCCTGAGCTGTCCATATCGTCTACAAAAATGATATTATTATGGAGATAAAGCCGTGTGCCGCTTGCTCCGTGCGCCTGAACCCAGTTAGAACCGCTGTCCTGTCTTAAAACCATACGTCCCATTTCAAAGCCGTACCTGTGCCCGTGGTTGGCACAAGAGTCCGGTGTAGGGCAGGTCGCGGCGGCAGGGTTACAGGTACCGGGAGCTTCAACAGGAGCTCTGTTCGAGGGGTCGCAGTAAATGCAGTTTGTAGGGGGAGCATAGCCGAGAATAGCGGCAGTTGACGTCATACAATTGTCAACCTTTGGGTGTAAGGGAATACTTTCAAAGAAGTAGTTCCGCGGCAGAAGGTTTCCGTTTGCCGGGTGCCAGTTCATGCCTCCGTTGTGCAAGCCCAAATCCCTTCTGATAATATAAGAGGTAGCTGTAATGCCGTTAATGTTGGAAGCGCCGGGGCCTGAGTAAGCTTTCATTTCCACTAACCAGCCCATGTGTCCAACGAAAATGTTAGAGCCCCAGCCGTTATTAGTTGAGGTGTCAATACAATCTCTGCAGTCTATGCAGAAGCCGCAGAAAACATCTGTACAAGAGCCCGCAAGACCCGCAAGATGGGTAGCACAGGCGGAACAGCGGGAGGTTTTTACACTGTTATCAGTGACGAAAACTACCGTTCCCGCACCTTTTACAAGAATGTTCATGTAGTTGCCGGTTCCGGAGGGGTTGCCGGATTCCTGTTCTGTCCATCTGAACTCACCGCCGCCGTTAGCGCGCAGTTCTATAAAGATGTTCTTATGCTTGGTCGGGTCGTTGACATTACAGCCGGCCTGACCGGTGTGAGTACAGCCGCCGGCAAGGTTCATCGCCTGACAGTTCATGGTATCAATTATTATAGTATGGTTAACAGGAGCGCGGTTGCTTATATATCCGCTGTTGGTTACAACCATAGCACTTGATGTACTGCCGCCCAGCGTTCCGCCGTTGTAGGCGAAGTCAGCCGCGACAGCGGGGCGCTGAAGTCCGAGTACGGTTGTGCTGAAGCCGGTCGCGTTTATGCTGATTGCGTTGCTCTGCATGGCGGGTTTTACATCCATTCTCGCATTATCAGCAGCATCCATACGAGGATTCAAGGCGGGGTTTTCCGTTGTCATATACTTGGGGAAGCTATAAGTGTTAGGGTTGACTTGCGGTCTCCATTTCGGAGCCCAGTAGGGCTGGAACACCGGTGTTACACCGAGAGCTACATCAACGGGCTGGTGATACATTCTGCCGCCGGTAGTATACAGACGCAGACGCATGTCACCGCCGTTATGAAGGAAAACAGTACAGGTGGAAGGGTCAGCGCAGTGGTCATCGGGGGCTACACAGGCTCCGGCACAGGTACATTCGTCTCTGGTGCAGAGGTAGGTGAAAGTATAGTCTAACCCTACAACTCCGCCGTTAGTCTGTACTAATTCACCGCGGGGCCAGCCCTCGGCTTCATAATAGCCGGTAGCCTCCATAAGCTCAAGATATTGATGAAGCATATCGTGCCGGTGCTCTCCGATGGCGTTAACCGCCGTACAGTTCGGCAGACCGCAAAGAACGACAGGTGTTCCCGCCGGAGCACAGCCGGCGTTTACGCAGGCGTAAGTCAAATTGTTAAAATCCCACGCACCTGAATTGGTTGCGCCGGTGACAGTGCCGTTAGCAAAAACTCTTGCGCCGGCTGTAAAACCGCCGGATATGTTGACGTTACCGGTAGCGTAAATGGTAACACCGCCGGCTCCGATACCGGAGTTAGAACCACCCAAGGAGCCCATGTTACCACCGGAAATATTTACATTTCCAAAGCAGTAAAGGGTTGTATTACCTGCAAGACCTGTCGTGGAAACGAAGTTACCGCCGACGCGGATTACACCGCCGTTGGTCATAAATGAATCGTTGTTATTCATGTTAGAGCCTGTAACATTAAAGTCCTGCCATACATTTATAAGAACCGGTACAGGCGAAACAAACTTTGATTCGCCGCCGATTGTAAGACTGTCATACGAGTGTATATCGTGCAGGACGCGGGATTCACCAAGCAGATAAACGTGGTTACTGCCGGTTCCTCCGAAGTAGGTACGTCCGAGGATTGCCATTGTGTGCCAGTTAGTTACGTTCGCGCCGGCTATAGAGGGAGCGCCGCGGTAAGACGCGGGAAGCTCGAAGAAACCGTCATCGTCGTTAAATCTTCCTCTGCCGCTCGTGGGGCCGCTTCCGGGGGTGGTGGTTGTGCCGCCCTTGTATTCGACTAATCTGACAAAGATTTCTTCGTCAATGTCGTTTCTGATGACTGTGGTGATTTCAAATATAAAGGTGGGTTCAGCACCGTCACAGCCGTAACCGCCGTCACACGGGAGGGCGGACGCAGGGTCAGGGTCGCATTTGTGAACGAGGGTTATTGTGATTTGATAATCGCCCATGATTCCCGATTGGGAAAGCGGAACCTCACCTGTTTGAAATTCATCGCCCTGGTCCATTTCAAACAGCATGTAACGTATGAGGGGGTCTTTTATGTCGAAGAGGTCATATGTAACCGGCAAAGCGGTGGTATAACGCTCGATATAATCAAAAACCCAGCTGTCCACAGAAATAGCTGACTGATAAATCTGCTCACCTCTTGATTCCTCAAAAATTTCAGTCCGCTCGGCGGTAACAGTGAGGAAAAGCGCTGACGCAAGCATAATTAACAGCGTCATGGTTATAAGGACGGTTATGAGCACCGCTCCGTCCTTCCTCATAAGGTTTTTAATTTTTATTTTCGCAAACATAATAGACCCTCCTGTCGTAGTTCACAAGGCTGCCGTTTTATTACAGTTTATTCGTGCGCGGGTGAGTTGTTGCTTTTATTGTTGCGGATTGCCTATGTCGTCGGGAATTTCCATAGGTCTGAGTATGTAGAGGAAAAACTCGAATTCATAAGCTCTTTTGCCTGCGTTGTCGCCTAAGTCACGGAGTTCTTCAGGGCTCATACCGTCAAGAATTTCTTCCATGTCAAGCTCTTCGCGGTCGGTGTTTTGGAACAATATGCACTTGTCTAATGCCGAGTAACCGAATACCAAATTACTGTCAGCGTCTTCAATGGTGTCAACAGTTATGAGGTAATCAAGGAAATCAAGGTATTCCTGATAGGTCAGGTGCAGAGTGAACTCCGCAGTAACAAGACCTGCGCCGGAGCTTTCCATAGCTAAGGCAAGGCGGAGCAAATCAAGATGCCCCCCTCTGTGTACGGGAGAAATAGTTTTGTCGAACCTGAGCATTTCCGCGAGCGTCCTGTTAAGAAGCGCGGGATACTCAGCAAATTCAAAAATTTTAGCTGCCAAGGTGTTAGCATTAGCGTCAGCGCCGACGGCATACTGCGCCGGTTGCTGAAGAAGGAGGGTGAGCCAATCGCCGTCTTCTGCGGCTGCGTAAATTCTTGCGAATGTGGCTTCGTAAATTTCATCAAAAGTCGGGTCATAGAAAAGGAAAGAGTAATCTCTGAGTGCATACTCTGTATCTCTTCCGATTCGTCCGAGCTGGAGCGAAAATGCCGCTTCATCAATGTCGGTTATGTCTATACCGGTCTCGGAGATGGGAACGCCGCCGCGAATGAGAATCCGCTGTACTATATCGACAGCCTGTGTGGTGGTCAGCTCGTTGTAGAAGCCGGTGTGTACGGTTTCAGCCCGCGCCCTTTTTGCAGGGATAGCGGCTTTAAGGGTTCTTTCGCGCTCCTGAAGTTCTTCGGCAGTTTCTATTTGCTTTTCTTTTTCCTCGATTCTTTTGTCGAGCGTACCTAATTCCTCATACTCGGGAATCACGAAAAAGAAAGCTCCCGCACCGAGAACGGCGCCTACAACAATTACTAAAATAATGATTTTCTCTACTATGCTGATATTACGGCTCAAGGATATTCCCTCCTTTAACTCTCATATTTAACTCGAAGGTAAAGCTTATTTCCGGGTCGAACCTTCCGTCCTCGTCTTCTATGTCATCCCTGTCATAGCCGTAGAACAAGACCTCATCAAAATATCCGTCGGCAATAAGAGCCTGTGTAAACGCCCAAGGATGGGTTTCATCAGAGCAGCGGAACTCCACTTTAAGGTTGTACCCCTCGACTTCAAACGCGCCCATTATAAATAAACCTTCAAACGCTCTGCCGTCGGTATTTCCGGTTTTGATTACCTTGTCAATCCGTGCGGCAATATCTCCGGTCATTTTCGGCTGGAACTCGAACAGGGCTTTTGCAATGTCTACCGCGTTTGCGTAACTGTCGAGCTTATTTATTGCGTCTTCTAACGCGATAACGCGTAAGTTCATTCCCTCGTAATCAAGGGCGATGTATTTCTGCTCTAAATCGGCTAAGGTCTTTTCCTTTCCGCTCTGCATAAACTGCAGAATCCCCCACGCAACTCCGACTGCTATAGCGCAGACTACCGCCGCAATCAGCGCAATCAGGCTGAAACGGATGTTGAGCGAACGGATTCTCTTTTCCTTGGTGTTAAGCAGGTTTATATTCTCGGTTTTTTCATCAACTTTAATGAGCGAGCCGATAACCCCTGCGAACTCAAGGAACTCGAAGTTTCTTTTCGACTTAACAAGGTCGCTCGGATACTCAAATTCACGCGCTTCCAAGTTAAGCTGTTTTATTGTAGCGTGCAGTGCGCGGTCATCCTTAATTGTACCGAAGTACTGGATTTCCTTGATTTCCGCGCCTAAGCCGGTTTGCTCCAAGAGGTGCATTGTCCTGAAAAGGTTGTCGAAAATCGCAAGGTTAACGTAGTCGGGGCTGTTTTCGTAGTCTGAAGCGTCAATCTTGGTGTGGCGCGAGAATACGACAGCTCCTTTGTTGTAAAGATGTATGCTGATAAAGTTTTTGTCTATCTGGAGCAGAAGCAGCGGCGAGAAAGCCCTGTAAACACTGGACTTTCTTACAAGCCTTGTGATACAGCTGTTACTGACCACAACAAGCTTGGTTTTCAGCCCGACCTGCCGCGACAATTGCAAATAAATGTCTATCATGCTCTGCGGACAGGCGGCGGCTATAACTTTAAGCTTGGGCCCCTCTTCCGTGAGGATTTCTTCCGAGATACTGTATGTAATATTGTATTCGTCCCCGAGTGACATTTCGTTCTGGATAATAGTTTCAACCACGAAGTTTTCGCTTCCCGCTTTGGGTTTGGGAATTTCGATTTCACGATAGAGAATCATGCCGGAGTTGATACATATAATTGCTTCTCTGTCCGTGATTTTTTCGGAGTGAAGAATATCGGTGATTTCACCCGCGACGACGTGCATGTCAAGAATACGCCCGTTTTCGATTATTCCCGAAGTTAAATCTCTGACAACGGCTTTTTTAACAGCGATTTTCGCCGTAAGATTCGCCTCTAAGAGTTTTATTTGGGTATCGGTAATGTCAATTGAAATCATTAATTAGCCCACCTGCCTTTTAATTTTATTATTTTTACGAGTTGGTAATTCCCTCGAAGGAACCGTACATAAGCGGGAATATAGATGCCAGAATCAGGCAGACCATTCCGCCCATGAAAATTATCATAATCGGCTCTATCATTGATGTCAGCTTTGCGAGCGCCGCGTCCGCTTCCTCGTCATAAAAGTCCGCAGATTTAGACAGAATTTCGTCTAAGCGCCCCGATTCCTCACCTATGTAAATCGTCGAGGTAAACATACCATCGAAAACGTCGATTTTGGCAATCGCGGACGATAGGGGCTCGCCGCGTTTTATATCGTTCAGCACATCATCGAAAAGATAGAGCAGATACCTGTTATTGAGCGTTCCGACTGATTTTTCAATACATTCGACCATTTGCATGCCGGAGGCGAAAAGGTTCGCCATGGTTCTGCCGAAGCGTGCCGTGTATATAATCCGCACAAGCTTACCTATTTTAGGCATGGTTATTTTAAACTTGTCGTAAGCTAATCTGATGCCCGGCATCCTCATAAGCGCTCTGATTAAGATTACAAACACTACGCCGCCTACAAGAACTACATACCACCGCTTGGTTAAAAACTCGCTAATCGCCATCATCGGGCCGGCAAGACCGGGAAGGTCTTCGCCCTCAGGGAACATGGTTATGAACATCGGTAGGATAAATGTAAACATCGCAAGGACAATGACAACCATAAGAACGCCGAGAATCGCGGGATATGTAAGCGCTTTTTGTACAGTGTTCTTGAGTTTGTTTTCCTTGGCGTAGTGGTCGGCAACCCTGTCTACAATCATGTCAAGGTTACCCGAACTTTCTCCCGCTGCCATCATACCGATAAACAGTTCGGGAAAGACGCCTTCCTTCATTTCAAGGGTTTCGGTAAAGGAGCGCCCTCTCTGAAGCTCTTCGTAGATTTCCCGCAGGACTTCTTTTGCCTTTTTGTTTTCTTCCTGCGTCATAAGGATATGCAGCGCACGTACTAAGTTAATGCCCGAATAAAGCATGGCGCTGAGCTGACGGCAGAAAATCGAAAGCTTTGCGGTTTTGAACTTGTACTTGACCGATTGAACCTTTTCCTGCAGTACCTCGCTTCGGGTTACGAAAAGGTCTTTTTCCCGCAGAATTTCAACCAACTGCTGACTGCTTTCCGCGGATTCCGTGCCTCGTTTGACTTTCCCTGTCAGGTCGGTCGCAACATAAGAAAATACAGCCATATAACCTCCATATATTTTACCGGCAGTAAATAACTGCCGAATTTTAACATTCAGACATAAAATAAAGCCTATAACGTTACTGTTCAATAATTATAACACAGAATTAATAAATTTTCAATACTTATTTTATAAAAACTTTACAAAAGTTTTTAGGAATATTTACTATAGCGGGCGAACATAGCGCACCGCGCCAATCTCCCCTGCTAAAACTCGTCAGGCAGTTTATCAAGGGTTATTGTCAATTCATGGTTATAGGCGCGTTCGAGCCGCTCGAGTCTGTTAAATAAATTATTCGGTTGCCCTCTGCTGTCAACGAGATAATCGCCTCTGTAAAGCGCAG
>Ga0123356_10003337_pt1 | contig 16850 bp, 13 predicted proteins | sample TergutEmb28metaG_2_FD_92546 | JGI IMG/M metagenome (GOLD analysis project Ga0123356, IMG submission 92546) | Embiratermes neotenicus P3 segment gut microbial communities from Petit-Saut dam, French Guiana - Emb289 P3 | ecosystem: Host-associated > Arthropoda: Insects > Digestive system > Gut ...
CCAATTGCTCCAATCATGACCGAGGGCAGGAATGTTTCTGGTCTCGGTATGGCTTGAATCATTAGCACATACGCGGGTTTCCAAGCCTGCGTTTTCGCAAGTAGGTGAGGTGGTAATGCTCCATCCTCCCCATATGTGAACATGAGCAATGTCCATGATGTCAGAATAAGTTAGCATCAATTCTTCGACGGACATCTTAATAATCTCATCGATAGACACCGACTGATCATGCGCAAATATTTGTTCAACCAACTTCAGCTTGCCAGGAGATACCCCTAATTCGTTTGCCCTACTGCGCAAATCCTCGTTGTCAATTTCAACGATAGCAATTTTTTGCATGTAGTTGTCATTTAGCGCAGCCAGGATAGCAGCCATCACTGCTTTCGAGGTCGCTTCATTCTTGGCTACAACACTAATAAAAACCAAGGGGACATCGCTCTGACCATTAAGGTAACCTTTTCTGGTTGCTTCTTGTAATAAGGCAACCACTACGCCCCCCGGTGAGCCTTGGAGATTTAATTCTTCAAGAAGCGCAATGCCGTCATCGTTCAGTGGCTTGACGGTGATAAGTTCATTTTGATTATTATATATCAGCTCAACGCTCGGATTGATCTCAAGATGTATATAGTAGTTTTGCGTATTTCCCCTAACGAGCCACCAAAATGCGGAAAAACCGAGTACAAAAACTAAGGCAATGCATGCAGCAATAGCGGTGATTCGGAAATAGCTACCACGCAGTTGAGATTCTATTTCAATTTCTGCCCCTATTGACTGAGCCGTATGCCCTTTAACAAAACGGAAATCTCCGTTGCGGCACAGCACATAGGACCCACCGCGTTCATGGGCCATAACTACAGCCTTCACACCTTTGCCCCCCGGTTATCTACATATTCCGACAATAATTCGTAACTTCCCAACTTAATAATAAGTGATGCTAATATAAATGTTCGCGCGCGCTCCAATTTTTTTGATGGTATTCCTGTGATTTTGGAAATTGTCGTTACAGGAAAATAATGCTTCAATTGAATTGTCTGCACTATTTCTGGCATTTGAGCAACTGTCGCAACAGCAGATTTATAAGTCTCACGCAGTTTTTTGTGTTTTGGGGATTGCTTGTATAGAGATTCCATCGTGATTCCCCAAGCCGCTAACTCGGATTTATACCGTTCTATCTCATCTGCTAACAGTGCTTGAATGCATTCCGCATCATGCAGGCGAATAGAAACCTCTTCCTCAATGGTGCGTAATTGCCGCCGGTCTTCCTCTGTAGCATGATTATCTTCCAGCGGAACAGTTTTTCCTTCATGCCTGTAGATCGTACGAATATAATCGATAATACGTTCACTTACTATGCGGTTGGCAAACGGGGGGAAGTGGCCCTTCTCGATATCGTATTTCTGGATGGCCTCATGGAATGCACGCATGGCGGTGCTGAACATTTCTTGACGATGGTAGGTGTTGCTTTGCATCGAATATTTAGCAACGCTTGCGTGCAGAAAAGGTATAAAGTCCGCAATCAAGCGATTCATGCCATCGCTTGATTGCTTGGCCATGACTACACGACTATCTAAACTATCAACATTTTCAATGGCACCAACCATGAAATACTCCCACCACTGGACGGTGTGCCGCCTTTTCCTAAAGGCTGAATTTTTCTAACACCGAGTAATATTATACAACATTTAAAAAATTACCCCGAAAAAAATGTCGCGTTTGGCGAATAGTAAAACAACATGTGATACGTGTTGTGTATTATAACACATCACCGTAACGAGAAAGGAGCTACAAGAGCAAGAATAAGTTACTGTACACGTTAACCGCATGATTTGGGCCCGTTTCATAAAAACTGACCCGCAGAAAAAAATAGGAGGACTAATAAGCAAATGAAGAAGCTATTAGCAGTTTTGTTGACCATGGTACTGTTTGCATCGATAGCAATTCCCGCTTTTGCCGCAAACGATAACAATGGCAACGGAAACAATGGCAACAATGGTAACAACGGTAACAATGGTAATGGTAACAGCAAAGTTACCAACGTTTATCTTGAAGGCGACGAAGTTCATCAGGACTTCAACAACGCGCAATTCCACTGCAACGCCATCAGCGGCAATGGCAGGGTTTGGCCCGTTATCCCCGCTGACATGAAAAAGTTCGATGGTCAGCTCACGTTTGCCAAGGGCGAGGGTACAACGTGGATCCTTACGGGAATAAAGGATAAAAAAGGCAATGCCCTTCAAATGGTCGTCTGCCCGGAATGCGGAAGTACGGAATGGATCACGTTCAGCAACAACAGCGGCGTGCCTGACGGCAAAAACGTCCAGATGCAGCATCCAGGAGCAAATATCACGATCGTCAAAGAATGGATCAAACACAATGCTCCTTACGCAGATGGCGTCAAGTTTTCCGCAAACTTCAATATCACTTTATCATCCGGTAAAACCTTTAAGGTCGGCCCAGGCAAATATTTCCTGCCGAGCGATTTAGAAGCGGCGGTCACTGAAATTTCCTGCACTTCTGGGTTTGATCTGGTCAAGGTACTACTGAACGGCGAAAATTTAGAGATTGGTGCAATTAATGGCATTGTTAGCGGCGATGTCGCTACGTTCGTCAACGAAGATACCCCTCCAAAGGAATTCAGTGGCGGTCTTTCTGTTGAAAAATGGGTTGACGGGAAAGAGTTTGCAGAATGGATTAGTGATTTTGAGGGAGATGTTATCGCACTAATCAATAGCATGATCTTTAAGCTTTATGCCGTGGCGAATGACGGGGCGCCAATTGATTATGACAGCGAACCTATTAGGGTTGCTACGGCCGATCTGCACGGAAAGATCACCTTTGGCTCTGATATTGAACCCGGTTGGTACGCTATTGTTGAGAGCTTTACTGCAGGCAGTCTTGCTCAGGAAATTTTCAGAAGCGTTGCGCCGCTGTACGTGCAAGTCGCACAACCGTGGGCAGCTATTGAACTAGGCTCCGGCGGCGTTGGTGGTTATACAACCATCGTTACCGACTTCGATTACGACGCTTTCTACACAATTGATAACGGCTACGGCAGTGGTTATGTCTTGGGTTACCCGGGTCTTAACAATTCCGGTGATATTTTCCACATCGGGGTTACCGATATAAACTCAGGCAAAGTTTATGACTCTTTCTGCGCGAATGCCGGCTCCAAAGCTTTTGCGGGTCAAAGCGGATTGGGTTGCGCTGGTTATATGGTTGCGCAGAGTTTCCGCGACGAAGACGAAGATCCAAATTTTGCCGCATTTTTGAGTGCCTACAACTACATCGCAGACACGTATGGCAATTTGGATGAGTATAGAGTTGTCACGCAGATAGTAACTTGGATTTTGCTCGGCGCCATTGACGCTAACTCCGACGCTTTTGCTAACATTAACTGGGTAGCAGTTGAAGCTGGCACGGCCACAATCAATGGAATCATAGGTGCAAAAGGCATAGTGGAAGATATACTCAGCAACTATGATGGTTATGAAGGCAATGGCACAATCGTTGACGTTGTTTTTATGGAGTGCGAACACCATCATGGTTATGCCGATTGCCAGCCGCAGCTTGTTCCGATTTATGGTGAAACCATAATCTTCGAGAATCTTGTAAAGTAAGCACTTTGGCCAAGTAATACGGGAATTAAACACCAATAAATAATGGCCATCCCTAAAAAAGGGATGGCCATTATTTATTGGATTGGGTTACGTGGCCCTCAGTTCCACCACTTTGTAAAGCCAAAGACGCCTTCTGCATCAAGTATTTGGTGGCTTTTAATTCTGCGAACAATTTGATGCAGCGCCCTCTGTTAACTATTTACTGCTCCCCCATGAATACGCTACTATGGTTAAGGTGGCACAATGACTCAGAAAAGAAGGGCCTTGAGCAAGCAAATAATCCCACTTTCGGAGTGAACAACATGCCTGTTGATTTCAAGAAAACTGAAAAAGAATTATACCAGCCAAAAACCGCGCCTTCTATCGTAGATGTGCCCGAGATGACTTACATCGCCGTCAACGGCAAGGGCAATCCAAACACGTCAGAAGCCTACAGAATAGCAATCGAAATACTCTACGGTCTGTCATACTCCATAAAAATGAGCAAGATGAGCGGTTCTACGCCGGATGGATATTTCGAGTATGTCGTCCCTCCCCTTGAGGGACTTTGGTGGTCTTTTGACTATTCGGACAAAGAGAGCTTCTGTTGGACTGCTATGATACGTCAGCCAGAGTTTGTCACGCCAGAGGTATTTGATACCGCACAAACGGCACTCGCTAAGAAGAAAGCAGGGCTTGACCTATCAATTGCCCGACTTGAGAAAATTACCGAAGGCTTATGTGTTCAAGCATTGCATATCGGCTCATATGACAGCGAGCCTGCGACAATTGCCGCGATGGAAGAGTTCGCTACCCAAAACGGCTATACAATCGACATTGGCGACGCGCGGCGTCACCACGAGATTTACCTTTCAGATCCACGAAAGGTTGCCGTTGATAAACTCAAAACAGTAATTCGGCATCCGATAAGGATTGGTAATGAGGCAACGGCTCCGAACTTCAAATAGCGGATGTCGGCGACCGACAACCATACTTTTTGAAGCTGTTCTGACTATTCGTGATGCGGACCACAAGAAAGTATTTAGCGCCTAGTTGATTTTTTGCGACCCTACCGCTACATTTAAGTATCGGGATTCTTTTCGAAATCATCAGGAGAAAGTCGTAACCATAATGGATATCGAGGAAGTACACAAGAATACCAAGCTACTCATCAACAGGATTCCCTACAACGTAGATGTCGCCGAGTTCGTTAAGCCGGGTAAGGGTACCGCCATTTACCGCCTGCGCTTAAAGAATCTGCTGGATGGGCGGGTTCTGGATGTCACTTATCGCTCAGGCGACAAAGTTGAGACCGCCAATATCACCGGTCAGGAGATGCAGTATCTCTACAAAGAGAGCGACCACTATGTCTTCATGAACACCGACAATTTTGAGCAGCGCTTTATATCCGAATCCCAAATGGGAGATAAGATTAATTATCTTAAAGAGGGTGTTATTGTTAATATGCAACTCATGGATGACACCCCTCTTGATATCAGCATTCCCACTTTCGTTGAGCTAGAGGTAATGGAAACTTCTGCCTCCATCAAAACAGCAACGGTCACGGCCCAGATGAAATCTGCCAAGCTTGAGACCGGGGCCAACATCGACGTACCTTCATTCATCAAGGAAGGCGATCTCATCAAAGTCGATACCCGCACCGGTGCTTACGTGGAGCGCCTCACCGGCAAGAAGTAACCCATGGCGGAACAGGAGCACCTGGCCCGGTTGCGCCTGAACCTCACGCGGCGGGCAGAACTACTTGAACTAACGCGCCGTTTTTTTCGGGATCAAGGTTTCCTTGAAGTCGAAACGCCCGTGCGCACCCCCGCCGTCGCCCCCGAGGCCAGTATCACGCCGTTTGGGAGCGAGGGTTGGTTTCTTATTACCTCACCCGAACTCCACATGAAGCGCCTCTTGGCTGCGGGGTATCAACGCATCTTTCAGATAAGCCGTTGCTTCCGCCGCGCCGAGCGGGGGAGACAACACAACCCCGAGTTTACCATGCTGGAGTGGTACCGCACGAATGCCAACTACTTAGATGTAATCCGCGACACCGAACAACTCCTGATATTTCTCGCCCAAAGCTTCCTCGGCACCACTACCATTAGCTATCAGGGGCAACAGATAGACCTCGCCTTGCCCTGGGAACACCTTAGTATCCGCAAGGCCTATATCAAATATGCCGATTGGGATCCGATAGGGGCTTTTGATGCCCCACGTTTTGATGACGACATGGCCCTTAGGGTAATCCCGTCCCTCCCCCTCGATCGAACGGTGGTCCTCAAGGACTATCCCAAGGAAGCGGCTTCCTTAGCACAGTTAAAAGCCGGAGATCCGGATATCGCCGAGCGGGCAGAAATTTTCATGGGCGGACTGGAACTGGCCAACGCCTACAGCGAACTCAACGACCGCAAGGAGCAGGTGTGGCGCTTTACTGAGGAGTCTGCCTTAATCGCAAAAACCCAGGGAAGGCACCCTCCCCTACCTCAGTCTTTTCTTGAGGCTGTGGGGCATATGCCCCCCGCCGGCGGCATTGCCTTGGGTCTTGATCGTCTTGTGATGCTCTTCTGTGATGCCTCGTCAATTGATGAAGTTATAGCATTCACCGCCGAAACTGCTTGAGCCCACATTAATTGCGTCACCTCAACCGTTATAGCCTCACTCATAATTAACCTTTAGCCCTCTGCCGGCAGGCAATCTTCCTGATATAGTATAATATCGCTTTGCCCCATTTTCTCTAAATGCCCTACCCGCTGGAGGTAAGCGTGTTCTCATCAGGAAAAGGCATAAGATGGTATAACCTTGCTGGTCACGAGACTCTGTCGGAACTTGCATCCGGACCGGATGGGCTCAGCCCGGAAGAAGCCGCCCGGCGATTGGCAGAGAGTGGCCCCAACGAGCTTCAGGCGGCCAAGAAGATCTCCCCGTGGGTTATCTTTTTGGACCAATTCAAAGATCTGCTGATTATTATCCTCCTTGCTGCCGTTGTGCTATCGGCAGTGCTCGGTGAATGGGTCGATGCCCTCGTAATTATCGTTATCATCATTTTTGCCGCCGGGCTTGGCTTCATCCAAGAGTACCGCGCAGAAAAATCGCTTGAGGCCCTGAAAAAAATGTCCGCCCCTACGGCTACGGTACTACGCGGCGGCAAGCAAATAGAAATTCCGACGCGTGATATCGTGCCCGGGGATCATTTTTTCATCCACACCGGCGATCGCATTCCGGCTGACGGGCGGCTTCTAGAAGCGGTGAACTTACGGGTCGAGGAGGCCTCGCTGACCGGGGAAAGCATGCCCGTAGAAAAAACAACGGATGTAATTTCCGGGGAAGCTGGAGTCGGGGATCGCCACAACATGGTCTTCGCTGGCACCACCGCAAGCTACGGACGCGGTCTTGGCGTTGCTACCGCCACCGGTATGTCAACCGAGTTTGGCAAAATCGCCAGCCTGCTTCAAGAAGTCAAGGAGGAAAACACCCCCCTCCAAATTAATCTGGCGCGCATGGGGCGCTGGATCGCCATCGGAGCCCTGGGACTGACATCCCTGCTATCACTAATGGGTATCTTGCGGGGCAATCCCATCTTGGAGATGGTGCTTTGGGGTGTGAGTTTGGCTGTGGCCGCCGTACCCGAGGCCCTGCCTGCCGTTGTCACCATTTCGCTCTCCATGGGTGTCCAGAAGATGGCTCGCCGCCATGCCCTCGTGAGGAGACTTCCCGCCGTAGAGACCTTGGGTTGTACCAATTACATATGTGCCGATAAGACCGGTACCTTAACCCAAGATCAGATGACGGCGCGACGCATTATGGCTGGCCTTACAGAATACGAAGTCAGCGGTTCGGGCTACACACCTGAGGGCAGTTTTCTTAAGAGCGGCCAAACCGTAAAAGAGGTCGCGGCTTTACCCGCCCTTAAGAAAATGCTCACCATTGGGGCGCTGTGCAATGACACGCACCTGGTAAAAGAAGATAACAACTGGGAGATACAGGGCGATCCCACCGAAGGTGCCCTTGTTGTGCTCGCCGCCAAGGGAGGGCTAGCTCAAGGCGAGCTGAATCAGATCATGCCCCGCATCCACGAGATCCCTTTTAGCTCTGAAGCCAAGCGCATGACTACCGTCCACCAAACAAAGGATGGGGCCATTGCTATGACTAAAGGAGCCGCCGAGGTCATTCTGGAGTCTTGTACTCATATATTATGCGATGACCAGGAAAGGGAACTTAGCAGCACCGACCGACAAAGAATACTTGATGCAACCCAAGACATGGCCGATCACGCCCTTAGGGTATTGGGCCTAGCCTACCATGCCGTTACTGACAGCACCGCCAATGAAGAGATTCAGCAAGGCATGGTCTTCGCGGGACTGGTAGGCATGATTGACCCACCGCGCCCTGAGGTCAAGGCCGCCATCACCGAATGCCACGAAGCAGGAATCCGCACGGTGATGATTACCGGCGATCATAAGGCCACGGCAGTGGCTATTGCCCGGGAGCTGGGGCTGATGAGAAAAGGTCTGGCCTTTTCCGGAGCCGAGTTGGATCAACTCCCCCAGGATGAATTTGAGCAAATAGTAGACGATGTTGAGGTCTACGCACGCGTCTCGCCGGAGCATAAACTTCGTGTGGTGGACACCCTGACCAAGAAAGGTCACGTTGTGGCCATGACCGGCGACGGTATTAATGACGCCCCTGCCCTGAAGCGTGCCGACATTGGCATTGCCATGGGTATTACTGGCACCGATGTCACGCGGGAAGCCGCCAACATGGTGCTTACCAATGACAACTTTGCCTCCATTGTTGCTGCCGTAGAGGAAGGGCGAGGTATCTTCGACAATATCAAGAAGTACCTCGTTTATCTGCTATCGTCAAATCTGGGCGAGATTCTGCTGATGGCTGCCGTTATCCTGTTCGGCCCGCTTATGGGTGTGCCCGCAGGCATCGTGCCCTTGGTTGCCGTGCAAATACTGTTCGTTAACCTTGCAACCGATGGCTTGCCTGCCATCGCCCTTTCGGTTGACCCGCCAGAGCCGGACATTATGCAACGCAAACCCCGCCCGCGCCAGCAGAGCATATTTACCCCCGATGTCATCGGCTATTTATTAGTGGCCGGGGTGTGGACAGCGGCTGTGGCCTTAGTCGCTTTCCTATGGGCCATGAACACCCGCACAGGCTCGGAGGAGGAGGTATTAAGAGAGGCTCAAAGCATCTGTTTCATCACCATAATTCTCGTCGAGTTCTTCAGCGCCTTGAATTACCGCTCTCTTAAGTATTCCGTCTTCAAGGTCGGGTTTTTTAAGAACAAATGGTTGTTGTTATCCATCGCCTTTCAGATACCCCTGCTTATTGCCATCATCTACTGGGAACCTATGCAAAACGCTTTCAAGACCCACTCCCTCGACGGAGAAGAGTGGTTGATTGCCGTCGGCCTTGCTGCCAGTATCTTCGTTGTCCTTGAACTATTCAAGCTTATCAAGCACCTCATCGTACCCCATAACAAGCGCTCAATGCATGATTAAAGTGATAACCGGCGGCAGACAGGTGCTCTAAACTCGCCCCCAGTGCCGCTTAGAGGAGATAATGTGGCTTCTATTCTAACCCAAGACGATATAATGGCCCGACTGAACACCAGCCCCCCGTTGATCGAGGAATATTTAGAGCGGGATCTCCAGCTCCAAAACAACGGTTTCGACCTTACCCTACGCACAGTAGCCAGCTTCGCCTCAGCGGGGCAGCTCGCCCTTAACAACGACGAACGGGTATTACCCCAAACAGAAGAGATGGGCTTCGGAGGGGATGATCTCCTTTACCTTGCCCCGGGCCAGTACCGCATCGTTTATAACGAGATTGTGCACCTGCCAAAAGACATTGTGGCTTTCGGTTTCCCTCGTAGCAGCCTCCTGCGCTGCGGGGCCGATATGCGCACGGCAGTCTGGGATGCCGGCTACTCCGGACGCTCGGAAAGCCTACTCGTTGTCCACAACCCCCACGGCTTACGCCTAAAACGCCATGCTCGCCTTTTGCAGCTCGTGTTTTTGCAGCTCAGCCATAGCAGCGACGGCTACAACGGAGGCTACCAGAACGAAAACACTTAGCCCCGGCGAGTAGCGCTTCGTGTGCGCCTAAGGCACAGACCTATGGGGGTATAACCCGCTCTTAGCCGTGTCAGAAGCAATGTCCCCCTCCGACCTCGTGGGTTTCTGCTCACTTATTTCCCATCCAGTCGGGCGTAAGGCAGGTAGACCGAGGTCCAGGAACTTTCAGCACTATTCAGACAATAGTTTTCCCCCAAGCATCGTTTGTGCCAATTCTTAGCTTGTGTCAAAGCGGGCTTTTTGATTTAATTAAGGCAAGAAAAGATACACCCTTTGCCTGCCAGATGTTCATTTGCTGATGACCACCAAAATCAGGCACGTATCAGCCCCAATACAAAGTAATAAACAGGAGAAAGTATAGATATGGAAGCATTACCCGCCATTGGTAAAATATCGCCCGCCGTATTCAACGAGCTTATCTTTCCGCGCCTGGGAGCCAAAGACCCGAGTGTCCTCGTCGGCCCTCAGCACGGTACCGATGTGGGCATCGTCGAGATAGCGGGTCAAGCCGTCTCATTTACAACCGACCCTGTTTTTATAGTGCCGGAATACGGCTGGGAGCGGGCAGCGTGGTTCGCCATCCATATCCTCGCCTCGGACTCCGTAACCTGCGGGCTCCCCCCCAAATACCTCTCTATCGACCTCAACCTGCCCATGGAAATAACAGAGGAGCAACTCACCACCATGTGGGAAACCATGCATCGCGAGTGCGAGAAAATGGGTGTTGCGATCATTACGGGACACACCGGACGCTACGAGAACTGTCACTACCCTATGGTTGGAGGGGCCACCGTGGTGGGAGTCGGGGCCCTAGACAGCTACGTAAGCCCGAAGTTCATTAAGCCCGGGGATAAGATAATTATCACCAAAGGCCCTGCCATTGAGGCCACCGGCATCCTCGGAGCAACATTCCCCATACACATTGAGCAGTCCCTTGGCAGGGATACGGCTCGTAAGGCCAACGATGTCTTTTATAAGATGTCCGTCGTTGCTGAGGCCAAAGCCGCAGTTTCTGCCGGGGTACGCGACAACGGTGTCTCGGCGATGCATGATGCCACTGAGTGTGGCATTTGGGGCGGATTATATGAATTAGCCGAGGCGGCAGGTGTGGGGGTTCGGGTCGAACAAGACAAAATCGTTATGGAGCCCGGTGTCGCCGAGGTATGCCGCCTCTACGGTCTTGATCCCTATATTTCCATCAGCGAAGGCACCCTTATTATCGCCTGTCGCCCGCACAAAGCTGATGAGGTGGTGCATCTCATCCAAGCACAGGGCATCAAGGCATCGGTGGCCGGTCAATTCACCGAAAAAGAGCAGGGTATGGTGTTAATAAAAGGGGGGAACCCCCGCCCCTTGGTACATCCTATCGTGGATCCGTTCTGGAATGCCTTCTATAAGGCGCTGGAGTACGCAGACAGCCGATAGTTGCCTGCCCGGCTGGAGTTGAGGGTGTCTGATGGAACACGAGTTGATAGTTGCGTTCATCTCCGTTGCTACCGCCTCGGAGGCTGAGTGCTTGGCACAGGCCCTGCTTGCGGCCCGACTTGCGGCCTGCACCAACATTATATCCGGTGTCTCCTCAAGTTACTGGTGGCAAGGCAGGGTTGAAAGTGCCCAAGAAGTCCTTCTCGTAGTCAAATCCCGTGCCGCCCTCTTAAACGAAATTACGAAGTGCGTCACAGCACTCCACTCCTACGACATGCCAGAAATAATCGCCTTGCCCATTGCGGGAGGGAGCGCCGACTACCTTAAATGGGTCTCCGACGAAACCAAGCAATGTTCAAGCTGAACACGCTCAGCCGTGGCGGCAACAGTATTCCCCCTGCGACGCTAACAGAGTAATTTTCAGAAATCGTCTTAGGTATTGATTTTCCGCAATAAATGAGTTCATACTATCTTAATGAAACCAATTCGCTTAGTCTTTAGTTACGCACGCCGATACGCTTGGGTACTCACTGTCACCGTTAGCGCCGATATCCTTCTGATCGGGGCGCAGCTTCTCATCCCTCTTGTTATTCGTGCCCTGCTTGAGCCATTCAGTGCCAGTGATCTCACCCAAGATACCCTGGGTCTTATCACCCGTTTGACTTTCCTGGTACTCGGTGCCTACGTCGCCCGGGCAGCCCTTAAATTCTTGAGCGTTTATACCTCCCACCTCGCCGGCTGGAGTGTGGTGGCCGATATCCGCAAGTTCATCTACGATCACGTCCAGCGCCTTGGCCTCCGTTTTTACCAAGAGCAGCAGACGGGACAAATCATGTCCCGTGTCATCAACGACACCGACCATTTTGAAGATCTTATTTCCCACGCCATCCCCGATGTCTTGGTTAGCGTGTGTACCTTCGCCGGGGTAAGCATCATCATGTTCAGCCTCAATTGGCAACTGGCCCTTTTGAGCCTGATCCCCATCCCCTTTGTAATAATCTGCATGAGGCTTTACGCCCGTATAGTGCGCCCCGCTTTCCGCGAGCGTCAGCAAGAACTCGGGAACCTGAATGCTATCTTGGCCGATAATCTCTCTGGTATCCGCGAAATACAGGCTTTCACCCGCGAGGAAGAAGAGAGTCTGCGTTTCAGCACCCAAATAGACCGCTATCGACGTTTCTCCCTTCAAGCCATCAAGCTTATGTCGATCTTTCAGCCCATTATTGAATTCACGTCATCGCTCGGGTTTTTGATCATCGTCTATTTCGGCGGCCGTATGGCTTTCAACCAAACCCTGGCCTTGCCCGATTTGGTCGCTTTTTTCTTATACCTCGACATTTTGTACCAGCCGGTACGCACTATGAGCTCCTCTTGGGAGCATTTCCAGCGCGCCCTTGCCAGTGCCGACCGCATAGCCGGACTACTTGATGAACAACCCGAACCACGCGACCTGCCAAAAGCTACCCCCCTCACGGCGCGGGCCACAGGCCATATTGCTTTCCATGACGTAAGCTTTGGGTACAAAGCCGGTATCCCGGTGTTGGAGAACATCGACTTGGATATCCCGGCCAAGCACATGGTGGCCTTGGTGGGATCAAGCGGAGTTGGCAAATCAACCCTCGCGAGCCTCATCCCGCGCTTTTACGACCCGCAGGCAGGATATGTCACCCTTGATGGACAGGATATTAAAGACTTAACACTCGAGAGCGTGCGCCAACAGATAAGCATCGTGCTCCAAGATGTCTTTCTCTTCCACGGCACAGTGCATGAGAACATCCTCTTTGGACGACCGGGGGCCAGCGATGCCGAGGTAATGAAAGCCGCTATGATCGCTAATGCCTCAGGCTTTATTGAGGCCTTGCCGGACGGCTACCAAACCATTGTCGGCGAGCGGGGGGTCAAATTATCAGGCGGGCAGAAGCAACGTATCTCTATCGCCCGCGCCGTACTGAAAGACGCCCCAATCCTCATCCTTGATGAGGCCACCTCAGCCGTTGATACCGAAACGGAGCTTCTAATCCAGCAGGCATTGGGGCGCCTCATTGCCGGACGTACGACTGTCGTTATCGCTCATCGGCTCTCTACTATTCGTAGTGCTGACATGATTGTCGTGCTTGAAGGGCATGGAATTGCGGAGCGAGGACGCCACGAGGAACTACTGGCGCGGCAAGGTCTTTATCACAAGCTTTACACCATTCAGGCCAGTATGGACCGAATCACGGCTCATACGGATGCCCCGTTTGAGACCGACGAAGGACCGCTGACCGCAAGCTCGGGTTAAGCCCGCCTCGGATGCAGTACGCCCCGGCGCCTACATCCCCATAATGCTGTACCCGCTGTCCACGTAGATCACCTGCCCGGTGATAGATGCCGCACCATCAGAGGCCAGAAAGGTGGCTGTCGCCCCGATCTCCCCTGGCAATACCCCTCGCTTAAGGGGGGCGTACTCTGCGTGGTGTTGTTGCATCTCCGTAAAACCGACAATGCTACGAGCAGCAATGGTGTTAATGGGCCCAGCGCTTATGCAGTTGACTCGTATCTGACGCGGGCCAAGGTCTGCGGCCAGGTAGCGGGTTGTCGCCTCCAAGGATGCTTTGGCCGCTCCCATGACGTTATAGTGCGGTATGACCTTTTCCGCACCATAATAACTAAGGGCAACTATGCTTCCGCCCAACGTCATCAAGGGAGCTGCCGCGCGTGTTAGAGCCACCAGGGAATAGGCACTTACATCGTGAGCCGTGTGAAAGTCCTCGCGCGTTGTTTCCAAAAAACTGCCCTTAAGCGCCTCGCGGGGGGCAAAGGCCACGGCATGCAAAAGAAGGTCTAGGCGCCCAAACGTCTCGCCCGTCTTCTTAAAAACAGCCTCAATTTCATCGTCCCGGGTCACGTCGCAGGGCATTACAAGCACGTCCGGGCTTAAACTGGCGGCAAGTTCTTCGACGCCATCCTTGAGTCGCTCTCCTTGGTAAGTGATAGCAAGGCGTGCCCCGGCCTCAAACCAAGCCTGTGCAATCGCCCAAGCGATGGAATGGCGGCTGGCCACCCCAAATACAATCCCCTGCTTACCCTTAAGTAGTGACATGCTTCTGTCTTTCACAATAGAGATTTTATCATAACCACCTAATATCATGTACGAATAATCCGGCAGTCGAAGAGATTCTTGGCAGACCGGCAACCTGGCGATATATGGTATACTGGCCAATTCATACATTTAAGGCATTCGTGCCCATATCACAAAGCCCTGAGGGATACCAACCAAAAAACGCTGTTGCTCTAGCCAAACACCTAAGGCGACTATATGAAAAAGAATGTCTTGCTCTGGCTCGCCCTGATCGCTGTGCTTCTGGTTGCGATATTTGATATCTGGGCGCTTTCCCGGCACGGCACAATGGGAATGTTGCGCATGAATCTCGAGCTTCGTCTTGTCTTTATGGCAATCGGCCTTATTGCCCTCGCGGCTGCACTGGCGGGCGTCTTAGGGGTTTGGTATAAGTCCCGGGGTCAGATGCGTCTCGGCCGCCTTATCACTATTGCCTCTCTTGTCCTGGCCCTCCCCTGTCTCCTGGGTATACCCTCGGCCTACGCCGTTTTGAGCGGCCTAGCCCAACCCAGTATCGGTGATACGCCGCCACAGCTTTTCATCACCACCGGTACCGGCGCCTATGGTCTGCCCGATCTCGCCGTTACTTTCAATACTGCCCAAGCCATCAAGAATTCCCTGACTTGGGGGAAGATGCCCTTTGAAAATGGAGACGAAATAATAACAGAGTCAAAAGCCACCCGTAGCCATGCCTTTTTACTGACCAACCTTGAGCCAAACACGGCCTACTACTATCGCCTTGGTAACGACGCACCTTACGTCTTCCATACTGCCTCCATTAACGGCACCTTGCACTTTGCTGTAGGTAGCGACGCTCACTATGGCCTTGCCGCCCAACCAACAGCAATCTGCGCCGAGATGCTCCGTGACATAGCCGACCCCCAAAACGCTTTCGACTATTTGTTTCTACTCGGGGATACCACCCACTTAGGATTCTTCTCAAGTCACTGGCATAAGGCGTTTAACGAGCTTTCGCAGGCAACGGCGGTTATTCCCGTTCGCCTCGCCCCCGGTAATCACGACACCATGTTCTCCGGCCTGGATAACTACTTGCGCTATGCCTATCCCGACGATCTGCCCTTGGGAAGCGGGAGCAAGTTGTGGACACGGCTGGATGTAGGCCGTATTCATTTTTTCATAATCGACCTTGAATGGAGCGCCGAGGCCTTTACCGCCGAGCAGGCAGTTTGGCTAGAAAACGAGCTAAAAAACACCCCCGCCGACGATTGGAAAATCGTGTTGGGGCACGGCTTTACCTATGCCTCAGGCCTTATTGATGGCGATTGGCGCCGACACGACAACCCGGAAACCGTCCCCCTCTTGACACCGCTTTTCGAAAAATATGGCGTAGACCTTGTCTTCTCCGGCCACAACCACCAGATGGAGATCTTGGCAAAATCCGGGGTGACTTATGTCTTAAGTGCTCCATTCGGCGGGGCCCTCAGCAACCCTCGCACCTATGAATCACCTTACAGCCTATGGTATGAGAGTGGACAATACGGCTTCGCCGATGTGACCGTTTCCGGAAATGAAGCTGAGATTATCTTCCGCGCCTCTGACGGCCATGAAATATACCGACACAGCCTCGTCAAGGGTTTAGAGTAAATAGCGCGCCATATTGGGCATCACGGCAATAATCAATACAATCAAAAAGGTGATAAATGGACTGGTTTTCACTTCTTGCCGCCGGTTATATGGTATATGTGGCCTTGGCCATTTTTCTCGGAGGCACCGTCTACCGGGTTATCAGATGGCAGAAAGGCCCCAGACATACCGACAATCAAGATCATCCAAATACGTCGGGGAGTGAGTATCCCGTCTCTCCTCCGCAGTCCCTATCCCGCCGCGGAGCACAAATTATCATCATTGCCTTACATGCCACCGGTTTGGGTCTCTTTTTAGGTCACACCCGTATCTTTGGCGATGTTAAGCTGGCAATTAATATCCTTGGCGAGGACGGGCTTAACAATATTGGCAATATCCTAGGCACAGCCCTTGGCCTCTTCCTCCTCGTTGCCCTGGGATATTTGCTGCTCCGCCGCCTGATGGCCTCCCGTAAAGGGTACCATGCGTCTGCAGACTACCTGCTATTACTACTAGTCTTATTCCTCGCTCTGCTCGGCAACTACCTACGCCTAACAAAACCGTTCGGCCTTTATGACTATCGCGCCTATGTGGCCAGCCTTGTTGCCTTGAGTCCCGCTTTTCCCGAAGCTATTGCCCTATCCCCTGCCCGGTGGTTGCTAACCGGACACGTGCTCAGCGCAAACCTGATGCTAATTTATTTCCCGTTCTCCACCCTCATCCCAACCATCTGTAGCTTCATTCGTAAGCTTGTTAGACGCAACAAATAGGACGTCAATCCACCCCTGCCCCATGACAAATACATCCTGTGCTAAGTACTCAGTGCGCTTTTAAGCTGCCCACAGGCAGCCTTGATTTCGCGACCATAACTCCGGCGCAGGGTGACGTTAACCCCCAACCGGCGTAACTCCCCCTCAAATGCAATAACTCTCTCGCGAGAGGGAGCACTGAACGATGGATTGCTCTCGTTGGCCGCAATGAGATTAATATGGGCGTTTAGGCCTTTCAGAAGACGCGCCAAATCCTGTGCCTGGGGAATACTATCATTTACCC
>Ga0123356_10003338_pt1 | contig 16846 bp, 14 predicted proteins | sample TergutEmb28metaG_2_FD_92546 | JGI IMG/M metagenome (GOLD analysis project Ga0123356, IMG submission 92546) | Embiratermes neotenicus P3 segment gut microbial communities from Petit-Saut dam, French Guiana - Emb289 P3 | ecosystem: Host-associated > Arthropoda: Insects > Digestive system > Gut ...
CTTTAACTAAAACTCAGCGTGCCATTCTAGAAGCGTGTGGTTTAACAGAAAACGACCTAAAAAACTATCTCACAAACAAATAACTCACTTTTTGTATGTGCACAAAACACCGCAGAATTTAGGATTAAACTAACAAAAATATCAACACCCCCTTGCATTTACCAAAAAAACAAAACAAAATTCCCACATAGAATTAAACCCTTGACACAAACTCGCACAAATAGACGGATAACAAACTTCATCCCAAAACCCGCCATCAAAACATTTCACTCTACAACCCTGCCATTACTAAAACAATCAAAACTAGAGAATCCTCTTTTAACACATCAAACATAGGGATTACTGAAATAATTGTTTCACTATACCTCTACACATAAAACCAAGTTTAAATTTCTTCCAAATAACGGTTAAATTCTACCCCCCTTTATTTCGGCCATAATTGGAGTATACCCTACATTGGCCAAAAATATTATATGTGTAACATCATCAAACACGATATAGCCAAACCTTCTTAACAGCCACAAACCACTTCAAAATTATCTTTTACAGACTCACAACAAATAGGCAAACATCCTCACAAATCTAAAAACGGCTTTATAATTTCAAACAATTTCTCACTATGAACAACATAACTCGTATGACTTTCTCCCTCCACAATCTTAAGAACACTATTACGTATATTCTTTGCAATATTTTTTGTATGCTTATCCTTAATAAAATCCTTACTACCTGCCAACACAAGAGTTGGTGTAACAATTGTTTTTAACTCAGCATCTGCAATGTTTGGCTGCGTCAACATTAACTTATATTTTTGATTTCTCGTAAAAAAATATACGCTTTTCATCAAGAAAAATATCTCCCTCTTAACTCCATTAGGATTCGTATTTGCCCCACTAATAACAAGCTTGGAAAGCATTGCTGGATACTTAATTGCCAACAAAAGCCCAATAATTCCCCCATCACTAAACCCATACAACACAGGCTTTTGAATACCCAAACCCTCAATAAACGCAACAACATCCTCCATCATGACATTATAATCCAAACCCTCAACTTTACTACTTTTGCCATGATCACGACTATCAATAGCATACACAGTATTACCCAAAGAAAGCTGCTTTGTTAACACATCAAAAATAAAAAGATCCTCACCGTTACCATGCAACAAAACAACGGGAGAGCCCTGCCCCACTTTCTCATAATATAACTCTACATCACTATTAACCCTGAAATACACCTAACACTTCTCCAACATAACTTGATACTTCTAAACTACTCACTAATGGATACCCACCCATACACGGATGAAAAAACAAATCCACAAAAACGCTAATGAACACAACATTATTATTTAAACCCCACGTCTTATGAACACACCCCTCCAACTCCACACAAACATAACCCTCATAATCATCAGTATCATCAATTAAACATCCTTAAAACATCCAACACCAAAAACAAAAACATCAACAAAGTTCCCCCTCTTTATAACAACTACATAGCAAATTTTTGAAACAACAGTTACACTATAAACTTTTGCTAAATCAAACAAACAAACAATAAACCTTGCACAAAAATCTACAAACAACAACCACCACCACAAAAAACAAACAACAAATAAACAAAAATAAAAAACACGCTGACCAACTAAACACATGCAACACAATTAATCTACCATAAACATTTATAGAAACCACAACTTTATTGAAAACTCAACGGTGCTAAAAATCCAAAAAACAAACATCAAAACACAAATCCTTCAAGTAAACCCTACAAATCCTGAATTTAAAAAAATCCAAACTGCAGCTAAAATCATCCAAAAAGGCGGACTAGTTGCCTTTCCAACAGAAACCGTTTACGGCCTAGGAGCAAACGCCCTAAACCCTAACGCCGTTTCAACTTTATTTAAAACCAAAAACAGACCCCTAGACAACCCCCCCATAATACACATAGCAAACACTAACCAAGCTTATCAACTCACAGAAGAAATACCCCAAAACGCTGAAACCCTAATGAACCAATTCTGGCCCGGCCCCCTAACCCTAATATTTAAACGCTCCAAAACAACAACCCTGCCCAAAGAAACCACCACAAACCTAAACACCATAGCACTACGAATACCAAACAACAACATTGCCTTAGCCCTAATAAAACAAAGCAACACCCCAATCGCCGCCCCCAGCGCAAACCTTTCCGGAAACCCAAGCCCAACCACCGCACAACACGTTTACGACGATCTAGCCGACAAAATTGACGCAATAATCGACGGCGGCCCCACTAACATAGGTGTAGAATCCACAGTCTTAGACTTAAGCGTTAACCCACCCCAACTACTACGACCCGGCGGAACACCCTTTGAAAACATACAAACAATACTGCCCAACGCAACATTACACCCATTTGCCACCTCAGAACAAGAACTAACAACAATCAAACACACACCCTCCCCTGGCATGATGCATAAACACTACGCCCCAAACGCACAAATGCTCTTAATTGACGGCTCACTCCAAAACATCATTACCAAAATCACCACTTTATCTAAACAATACAGCAGTGAAGGAAAAAAAGTAGGCATATTAACAACAGACGAAACAAAAAACGAATACCCTCAAACATATACAATAAAATCAATGGGCAGCCGCTCTAACATAAACCTCATTGCAAACCAATTATTTAACAAATTACGCGAATTCAACAAAACCCCCGTCGAGATTATTTTAGCAGAAAGCATACCTTTAGACGGCCTAGGCCTAGCCGTTATGAACCGACTGCGAAAAGCTTCAGGATATCACATCATTAAAACTTAACAAACTTGTCTTTGTCTGGTTTTAACATTTTAATTTTTTATTTGTCCATTGATGTACTGGGAAAAATTTATATGTTCTTTTTGCTTGTTCCATTTCACTAAATCTCAAATTAGAAAAAGCATATTTGGTGAATATTATGTCAACACAAGGTGGACAAGTTCCTATTCTAGTGCTAAAAGAAGGCACTGGAAGAACAATTGGTCGTGAAGCACAAAGAAGTAACATTATGGCTGCAAAAATTGTGGCTGAAACAGTAAAAACCACGTTAGGCCCATGCGGTATGGATAAAATGCTCGTAACTGGTATGGGAGACATCGCAATTACAAACGATGGCGCAACTATAATGAAAGAGCTTGATGTTCAACATCCCGCAGCAAAAATGCTTGTAGAAGTTGCCAAAGCTCAAGACAACGAAGTGGGTGATGGCACAACCACAGCAGTTGTTTTATCAGGAGAGTTACTTTCCAAAGCTGAAAGTTTGCTGGATAAAAATGTACATCCTATTATTATCATCGAGGGCTTTAAAAAAGCAAGCGAAAAAGCTCAAGAAATTCTTGACACAATAGCAATGCCCGTAGCATTCGACGATGATGCAACTATTAAACAAATAGCTATGACCTCTCTTAACAGCAAAGGAATTAACATTGCTCAAGAACACTTTACAAAACTACTTGTTGATGCAGTTAAACAAGTCGCTGAAAAAGTCGATGGCAAATACAAAGCCGACCTTGACCTAATTAAAGTAGTTAAAAAACACGGCAAAAGCCTTGACGACTCCGAACTAGTCAAAGGCATGGTCCTTGATAAAGAAGTAGCCAGCTCACAAATGCCAAAAATCATTAACAACGCCAAAATCGCCTTACTTAACGCTAAACTTGAAATAGAAAAAACAGAATTCGATGCAAAAATTAACATCGAAAGCCCCGATCAGATGCAACTCTTCCTAGACGAAGAAGAACGTATGATAAAAGACATGGTTACCACCATCCAAAACTCTGGTGCAAACGTTGTTTTCTGCGAAAAAGGCATTGACGATATGGCCCTACACTTCCTTGGAAAAGCAGGCATATTGACAGTAAAAAGCATCAGCAGCAGCGATATCGAAAAACTCGCCCGCGCAACAGGCGGAAGCATTGCTGCAAGCGTAAAAGACCTAACATCTAACACTTTAGGCTATGCCAATCGCGTTGAAGAAGTCAAAATCGGCGATGACAAACTCCTCTACATCCGCGACTGCAAAAACCCCAAAGCAGTAACCCTAGTTATCCGCGGAGCATCAAACCACGTAATTGATGAAGCTGAACGCAGTCTACACGATGGTTTATGTGTAGTCCGTAACGTAATTGAAGATGGCAAAATCGCTGCAGGCGGCGGTGCAACAGAAGCTGAACTCGCAAAAGGATTACGCGCATACGCAGTCAAAGTAGGCGGACGAGAACAACTTGCAATTGAAGCCTTCGCTGACGCCATAGAAGCAATTCCTTTAACACTTGCCGAAAACGCCGGCTTAGACCCAATTGACATCATGGTCGCACTACGCAGCGAACACGAAAAACAAAACAGCAAAACCATGGGCATAGACGTCACCACAGGCAAAATCATTTGCATGTGCGAAAAAATGATTATCGAACCTTTACGTGTCAAACAACAAGTCGTCAAATCAGCAACCGAAGCCACCAACATGATACTAAAAATTGATGACCTAATCAGCATCAAAGGCAGCAAAATGCCTCCAGCACCCCCAGGAGGAATGGGTGGTATGGGTGGTATGGGTGGCATGGGTGGTATGGGTGGCATGGGCGGTATGCCCTACTAACCCAACCCACTTTTTGTAACCCAAACACATTCATAACAAATTGATTATTTTCTCTCTTTCAAACTTACCCACTAAACCGCAGGCTTAATATTATTTAGAACTGTAAAATTAAAGTAACAAACTTTATGGGATGTTTGAAGAACCTATGAAACACTTAAAGATTTCAGCATTTGACTGCCCTGACGCTTGGTTTAAAACTTTAAACAGAATCTGGTATGAAGGCGATATTTTTCCTGTTGGATTCGGTTCTGAAGAAACCGAAACAAAAAAGCTGAATCTTACTATTGAAATTGAACACCCTGAAAACAGACCCCTTGTAAGCGATAAAGCATCATGCGACTTCAAATACGTCCAAGGATACGCCCTTGAATATCTATGGTGCGGAGAAAAACAAGAAGACGAAACTTATACCTACGGCAGTAGACTAAACCACCCAATTAACCAAGTCGAAGAAGCCATAAAACGCTACTCAGAAGAACAAAAAGACCGCCAAGTCACCATGGTCATAAGAATCCCAACAGACATTAAAAAATTCGACACAAATAACAAAAAAAGCGAACCCCCATGCCTAAGCATAATTGACACCGAAATCTCAGACAACAAACTACACCTAACCTGCTACTTCCGCAGCTGGGACGCCTTTGGCGGCTTACCCGCAAACATTGCCGGACTACAACTCTTCAACGAAGCATTCGTTAACGAAATAAACGAAAAAAACAACTTAACCCTAAAAACCGGAAAACTAATCTTCCACAGCAAAAACTGCCACATCTACCAACGCCAATACAACCTCATCAAAGAACTACTCGAACCCAAAGACAACACAAAACGCATAGCAAAAACAATAACCAACAAAAAAGAAACCTAAACACCTCCCTCGCCTCAACCCCAAAAACATTTACTGATACTGTTACTGATGCTGCTACTACTGCTAACCAAACACCATTCTCTACACTTACTTTAAACCTTTATAGCCAATAACTAACTTACCCCAATAGGTTACACTTTATGAGCCACACTGTAGCTACTTGGAAAACTCTTGAAGACCTTTTACTGACACTTCGAAAAAAAGACATCCACATCCCCTCAAATATCCTCGAAGATTTACGGGCAGCACGATCTATGATCGAACTATCCTCCTCCAATAAAGACGCTTATGAAAAAGCTGCAACAAAAGCCACCGCATATACTGCAAATGTTGAGACCTACTTGATAAATCAAGCCCAAAAAATCTTCGAACCAAACATAATGGACGAATGGCTCCAATGCCTCAAAGAAAACAACCCACAAACAACCAATAAAAAAGAACACAACGATATAGCTGACAACAGGTTTGTAATCGGCGTACCGCGCAACCAAAAATGGATCCGCATTAAAACAAACAACAAACTACCCGAAGAATACATACTCAAACTGGCTAAAAAACACCAACTAACCACTAATAAACAAACTGACGGACACCTTATAGTATACGGCCAACTAAATGACATTAAATCCTTTATTAAACAAATAGCAACCAAACCAACTAACTAACTAACCTGTTTTTACCACAGACAATATTACGATAATTTTAAACTATCAAACACGGGTATTAACAATAACAAAAATCTTAACATAAACTTTGTCGTAGCCAGTAGTAACTATGCTTGCTAAAAACTTTAAAGATACATTTTACCACGTGTAAAAAACTACAAACATCAGTACAGTAGTAATGCAATAATGTTTTGAACCTTACGATGAACTAAAACAGTCATTTGTAGTCACAAAAAATGTAATCCCTTGACATTTTATTTGAGTGCTTAATTTTTCTGTTGTTTGGCTCTTTTTGTAAATAAATGGGTTTGTTCGGTTAAGCTTATTAAATTGTAAACTATCAACTGTTAAGTAGAAAATTAAATGAGGCAAAATTTGTGTTCCTTTGCTTATACATAAACCTCTTTCAGGAGAAGTATGTTATTTGATTTTGTTAATGACCACTGCGCCTCCTTCTAACGCGCCATGGTTTCACGGAAAAAGACTTCCTCCCCTTGGACTTATGTATGTTGCCGCAGCCTTAGAGCAAGCTGGACATGAGGTACATATGCTTGATAATTACTTAATGCAACAAAGTACTGAAGAAGTTCAACAGCTTGTTTTAAAACTTCAACCCTCTATTGTTGGTATAACTTGCGGAAGTGCTACCTATAAAAAATGTGTTGAAACCGCAAAAGCCATAAAACAAGTGGTTCCAAACTGCAAAATTGTGGTTGGTGGATGGCACGCATCTTATATGCCTGAGAGTTTACTTGAAACCTCCGAAATTGATTACGCTGTTATGGGTGAGGGCGAACGTGCTATAACCGAGTTGGCTGCTTTTCTTGCAAAAAACGACTATCTTGGGGCTTCAACTGTTGCAGGTGTAGCTTGTAGAGGTTCCTTAGGGGTTATAAAGAATGAGTCAAAATTTATAAACATGGACGAATTACCTTTTCCTGCACGTCATCTTTTGCCTTTAGAAAAATATGATCGCAACATTGAATTTTTAAAAGCAAAACCCGCTGATGTGATGAGCATAAGTCGCGGTTGCACTTTTAGTTGCGGTTTTTGTGAAACCACAAAACTTTGGGGAAACATTAACCGACAATTCAGCCCCCAACGTGTCATGGATGAAGTAAACGATTTAGTAACCAAATACGGCACCAAGGGCATATACTTTATTAACGACAATTTTACCATGCGCAAAAACCAAACGGCAGAATTCTGTGATTTGCTAATTGAAAGCAAATTAGATCTTGAATGGGTTTGCGATACCCGAGTTGACCTTGTAAACCAAGAAATTCTCAACAAAATGGCTTCCGCAGGTTGTAAAACCATATGGTTTGGCATAGAATCTGGTTCACAAAAAGTCCTCAACCACATTTACCGTCACATAACCTTAACACAAATAGAGGAAGCCTTCAAAATGTGCCGCAAAGCCAACATCCAAGTGGCCTGCTCCTTTATGTTAGGCATGCCAAGTGAAACAAAAGAAGACCTAAAGGCCTCCTACCAATTTGCTGACAAACTCAACGCTGACTGGTGTCAATTCAACGTATTCATAGCTTACCCCGACAGCCCCCTATGGCGTGAAATGCTCAAAACAGGCAAATACACCCAACTTGACGACTTTCTCTACAGTTACAAAACTGACGAATTCGATTATAACGAATTAATGCGTATACAAAAACAATTTTTCAAAGACTACCACCGCGCACCAAAACGCATATTGCAACGTATTCAAAGAGAAGGCGTAATAAACTTTACCAAACGTCAACTTAGCCTAAAAAAACCCGACAATGCCGGCATAGCCTAATAATCAACGATGGCGACTTGCATTTGCAAAAACGACGACTTGGCAGAACAAATCTTCAAACATCTATAATCAGTTTCGGCGGCACATGGATATCTGATATAACTAAACCTGACGCCATAAACGTTGTTAAACACGCCTTTAACTTAGGCATTAACTATTTTGACACTGCCCGATGGGATGGCGATAGTGAAGAAAAAATTGGACACGCCCTAAAAAATATTCGCAACCAATGCATCCTTGCCACAAAAACAGGTTCCCGAACTAAAGAAGAATCCCTCAAAGACTTAAAAAACAGCCTCCAACTCCTCCAAACAAACTATATTGACATACTCCAACTACACGGCATTGATGACGAAAAAACTCTAACAAAAGCTATGAGTTCCAACGGCGCTTTACAAACCTGCAAAAAAGCACAAAAAGAAAAACTAACAAATTTTATCGGCATAACCGGACATAAACCACAAATTTTAGTCAAAGCCATTAAAACAGGCGAATTTGACACAGTTCTTATCCCCCTTAACATTATAACCCGCCAAGCTGAAGAAGAACTCTTACCAACAGCCAAAGACCTAGACGTTGGTGTAGTGGCAATGAAACCCCTTTCTGCTAAAACATCCAACCTCATAACTTGCCTGTATAAACCCTCTCTTTCACTGGTTTCCAATGAACCTGAACTAAAAACACTCTTAGGACAAAATAATGAAACAATGATTTCTAATCTTCTTAGATACAACTTGTCAAAAAACATTGCTTCAACCCTTGTAGGCGTCCGTTCACAAGTTGAAGTTGAAACTGCCGCAAAAGTAGGCATAAACTATAAAGACTTAACTGATTTAGAACAAAAACAGTTCACCTTCAAACTCGGAAATTATTGCCGTGACTGCGCTTCATGCATGCCTTGCCCCGAAAACATAAACATCCCCGCAATACTACGCTTCACCTCTTTCCACTCCATTTACGGATTAAAAAATTGGGCCCATAAACTCTATAATGGCTTAGAGATAAAATCCAACAAATGCACCCAATGCGGACTATGCCAACAAAAATGCCCCTACAATTTACCCATAGAAAACCTGCTTAAAAAAGCACACGAAAAACTAATTTAAATTTTTTGAAATAGACAAATAAACGTTGCTGTTGGAGCACCCCATTTGGGCGAATAAGTTTTTGATTGCAACAAAACAAATTTTTTATCTAACATGTGCTGAAACCTTTTTGTGTTAAACCAATTTTTATGAGCATCATATCGCAAACCCTCAATACCTTCAGGGGCTTCTAAAATTAACAACCCATTAGGTTTTAACACTCGATAAGCATCATCAAGAAACCGTTGCGGATTCCAAAGATGTTCCACAACCTCTGAAGCTAAAACAACATCAAAAACTTCTGATTTAAAAGCCAAATTTTCAGCATCCCCCGAAAAAACGTTTGACACCCGACGCCTATGAGCCATGGGCGTAATTGTTGGCAAATCAAACCCTGTTACAGTGTTACCCTGCTTTGCAATTGGCTCACTTAACACCCCATCCCCACAACCCACATCTAAAACATTTAAATTTTTACCCCCCCTACTTATCATTTCAAGAAAAGTTTGAATCCTCGCCTGATTAAGAGGCCTTGCATAAGAAACCGCAGTACTGTGCTGAAATGCAGCTGTATACGTATCATACTTTTGCCACTCAATCCAACCCTGACGACTCGACTTTCTATGACGATACAACGTCTCCCGTATGATAATGTGCTGTACCTGCTTTGGATTTCTAAGGAGCCACACTACTCCATGAATATAGCTTTTAATACCACTTGTCATTAACCTCTAATTGACTAATCCCTACAATTTAAGCATTACAGAATCCAAACAAAACTCCAAAACAATAACAAAAAGCAGAAAACAAAATACAAACAACATTTCCTTTTTACAGCACAACTACAACCACCAACCACAGATCTTTTAGGACAAATTTCTAGTTTGCTTTTTTATAATTTTTCAATAGAAATCCATGTGTTCAAAAACGTATATTAATCAAGTATCCAATCTATCAAACGACTAAGAGTAGGGAAAAAATTTGAAAACGCACGTTACCTTCATTAACCCCCCTTATCCACAAGGATCACACCAGCATCCACCCTTTATTCCATTAGGTATAGGCTATTTAGCAGCTGTCTTAGAGAAAGCTGGCTATCAAGTAGACGTTATTGACTGTCAGGCAATGAAACTAACTTTTGATCAACTACGCGAAGAACTTGCCAAACGCAACCCTGACGTTGTAGGCATGACCGCAACCACTCTGATTTACAAATCAGGTGCAGAATGCGCAAAAATCGCCAAAGAAGTAAACCCAAAAATCATAACCATACTTGGCGGATCCCATGTCTCTTTTTGGGATGAAAACGCCCTAAATGAATACCCCGCACTTGACATAATCGTACGCAAAGAAGGCGAAAACACCCTCCTCGAATTAATGCAACGCATCGAAACAGAAAAGCCCTACTACGACGTAGTAGGCACCACCTGCAGAAACGGTGAAACAATCATCAAAAACCCTGACCGCCCCTACATCGAAGACCTAGACTCTCTACCCTTCCCCGCACATCACCTTTTCCCCCTTGACTACCTCAACAAATTCGGCATAGTCATCTTCCCAGTATACACCAGCCGAGGCTGCACTTTTTGGTGCAATTTCTGCTCAGCCGTACGCATGTTTGGCAGAAGCTACCGTATGAGAAGCCCCAAAAACGTAGTTGATGAACTTGAACACCTCGTCAAAACCTTTGGCGCTCAACAATTCACTTTCTATGATGACGCATTCTCTGTTGACCAAAACCGTGTTCGAGAAATCTGCAAACTCATACAGGAACGAGGTCTAAAAATCAAATGGGACTGCGAAACACGTGTAGACATGGTTGACCGTGAACTGCTACAAACTATGAAAGACGCTGGATGCATAGCCGTCTGGTTTGGTGTTGAAGCCGGCTCACAACTTGTCATAGATGCCATGGGCAAAGGCTACAAACTTGAAACAATCAAAAACTCTTTCAAAACCGCTCAAGACATTGGTTTAATGACTGTTGCAAGTGTTGTTTTAGGTTTTCCTGAAGAAACCCCTGAAACTCTGCGAGAAACCACTAAATTCATCGAAGCCCTTAACCCTGATGATGTTGGCTACTATATAGCTACCCCATACCCCGGCACTCCAATGCATGAACTTGTAACCCAAAAGGGATGGCTTAAAATCACTGATTTTAACCGCTACGACACTGCTACCCCCATCTTTGAAACCCCAAACATTAGCTCAAAGCAACTTGTAGACATGCGTGAAAAAGCCTTCCACAGTTTCTACATACGCCCAAGCTACATTTGGAAAATGTGGCGTAAAGGCGGAGTCTACGGAAAATCTGCTACACGAACCGCATTAGCACATTTGCGTAGAAAAATTAAAGCAGCCTTTTAACAGGCTTCTCATTATGTTGATGAATGGTGAAATAATAATGGGCACAACTGCAAAAGTTACATTGATTAACCCTCCAGCACTACAAAACGTCTTTCACCATCATCCCTATTTACCTACAGGTTTAGCATATTTAGCTGCTGTTCTTGAAGAAAAAGGCAACCAAGTAACCGTTTTAGACTGTATCGCTGAGGGCATTGATCAAAATCTACTTAAACAAAAACTTGCCAAACTTAACCCTGATATTGTTGGCATAAGCTCCATGACCCCTATGGTGCCTTCAACGTTGATGGCAGCACGCGGTGCTAAAGAAGTCTGCCCTGACGCCACCGTTGTTTTAGGAGGCCCTCACGCTACTTTTATGGATAAAGAACTTCTTGCAGCTGAACCTGCAGTTGACGTGGTTGTACGCGGCGAAGGCGAGGTAACTCTTGCAGAGTTAACTAAACGAATCGTAAACAACGTTGGTTTAAACTCTGCAAGCGGCATCACTTATCGCCATCAAGGACAAACCGTACAAAACCCCCCTCGAGGATACATCCAAAATCTGGACGATTTACCCTTTCCCGCTTACAACCATTTTCCACTTGAAAAATACCGACTCTTTGGCAAACTATTCTTTCCGGTAATTACCAGCCGTGGCTGTCCTTTTCAATGTAACTTTTGTACTACCAGCCGCATTTTAGGTAAACAATACCGCGTACGTAGCCCCCAAAACATCGGACATGAACTTGAATTATTAAAACGTGAATACAACGCTAACTCTTTTACTTTCTATGACGACACTTTAACCCTTGATAAGAAACGCCTCTATGACATTTGCGATGAAATAAACAGTCGAAAACTCAACATCCCCTGGGACTGTCAAACCCGTGTAGACCAAGTTAACCAAGAAATGTTTACTAAAATGAAAAAAACTAACTGCCAACAAGTTTTCTTTGGTGTAGAATCAGGATGTCAAAATATACTTAACGCCGTAAACAAACGCACCACTGTTGAACAGAACGAAGCTGCTATTAAATTAGCAAAAAAAACAGGCCTCTTTGTCGCCATATCCATCATCATTGGATACCCCGGCGAAACCGCCATGATGCGCAAAGAAACCCTTGACTTTATCCGACGCACAGAACCCGACGATGTCTATCTATGTGTTGCTACTCCCTACCCTGGAACAGAACTACGCACAGAAGTTGAACGACTCGGCTACAAAATATCCCCTGAATGGAGCCACTACGACACCACCACACCCGTATTTGAAAACCCACTACTCCCAGACACAGAGGCCCTACAAATACGCAAAAACTTTTACAATAGTTTCTACTCCCCAAAATATGCCCTACGACACATGTTCAAACGTAACTTTTACAGCCGCATAATGTCTCGCGTCGCAGTCAACCACATAATCTGGCGCATAAAAGGTCACTAAACAATCTGCTACACTCTCCAAACCTTCCCAACTCTTTTCTTTTTAGCAAAGTTTTTCAACACCCAAAACAATACTTCAACAAGATGCCCTATGCACGTTTGCCTCATAAACCCACCTAGAATCCAACCAAAAGCCTGGGGAAAACCCAGTGTTTACCAACCCATGGATATAGCATACGTAGCTGCAGTACTGGAAAAAAAACACGACGTACTAATTATAGATGTACCTAACGAGGGCTGGGAACTTCTCAAAGAAATTGAAGGCGGCAAATATCGACAGGGCCTACCAAACACGGAAATTGTTACCAGAATACAAAACTTTCAACCCAAACTTGTTATAATATCTATACCATACTCTGGCTGGTCAACAGCCGCTTTCGACGTAATAAACACCATAAAAACCTCTGAAGATAATAAAAACCTCAAAATAGCCCTCATTGGACTACACTCCTCTTCACGTCCTAATGAATGCCTAACACACACTAATGTAGACTTTGTAGTAATCGGCGAACCCGAAATAACAATTCTCGAACTTGCCAACACCCTCGAAACAGGCACCCCCCAAGACTTAAAAAACGTTAAAGGCCTAAGCTTCAAAGACAACAACAATAAAATCATATTCACCACACCACGACCATTCATCGAAGACCTAGACTCTCTACCCTTCCCCGCTCGCCACTTGTTACCTATGAAAGAATTTTTCGAAGCCGCCAAAAAAATCCCCATAAGCGGCAACCTAAAAAAACCCTCCATACGAATGTTAACCACCCGTGGCTGCCCCTACAGTTGCGTTTTCTGCTCAAACCACATAACCATGGGACGCAAATGGCGAGCCCGCAGTGCCGAAAACGTCGTTGCTGAAATAGAACAAATAGTTAAAACCTACGGCAAACACCAAATTGACTTTCTAGACGACAACATAGCCTTCAACCGCGAACGACTAGTAAAAATCTGCAACTTGTTAATAGAAAAACGACTAAACATCGAATGGTGCACCCCAAACGGAGTCCGCGCAGACGCCTTAGACCCCCCACTTTTAACTCTAATGCGCAAAGCAGGATGCAAAAAAATCCTAATAGCCCCCGAATCAGGCGTCCAACGCATCGTAGATGAAGTCCTCAAGAAAAAACAAAGCCTCCAACACATAGAAAAAACCGTGAGCGCCGCACACAAAGCTGGAATTAAAGTCGGATGCTTCTTCATCTTAGGTATGATTGGCGAAACCAAAGAAGACATGAAACAAACCATACAATTCGCCCACAAACTACGCCACTTAGGCGCTGAATACTTTTACTTCAGCTACGCCACACCCCTCTACGGCACCGAACTATACCGCCAAGCCAAAGAAGGAAACCACCTAACAAACGACTTCAACGACGACGCCCTCTCAGCAGTACAACCCCTAATAGAAACCCCACAATTCACCGCAGACGACCTACGCTGCATAGCCGCAGAAGCAAACCTAGTAAACCCAACAGTCACCCACGAACGCATAATACGCGCAATACGCAACCCCAAAAAAGCCCTAGAAATTCTACTAGCCAGAAACAAAATAAAACACAAAATCTCCTAACAACCCCTAAACACACAAACCTGTATCTACAAACCTTTGCTTTACATACAGCAGCTTGAACTGAAACAACAAAGAACTATGTCTCCCAACAAATGCCCAAAAATGGATAAACTAAAGCACAAACAACCTAACCCAAAATAGAACACAAAAATAATTCAACATACTTTTTCCCAAACTGCCCAATATGCGTATAATATTTTATGTTGTTGTTTTTTGATAAAAACACATTTGTTACGTTTTGGGTTGTAGATTGGCCTTTTTGATTAGATAGTAGCCTTTGGTGTTTTTCCATTCGATTTTGTCTTTTTCTATGACGATTTGTTTTTTGTAGATAGGACAATCAATAACTAGAGTGTGGTATTCTCCCCATTCACCTATGGGATTGATTTTCTTCTCAGCAACTCTTTGTTTGATTTCATCGATGATAGTTTGATCCATTACTTTGCCTAGCCAATCCTTGTTTGCCCCAAGAACGGTGTCTACCTCAATGATTAGACATTTAAAACCCAGTTGATACATCTCATCTAACCCTGCAATGGGGTCTTTGCCAAAAAGAGGCGCATACTGTTTAACACCAATTGGGTCTAAAATATCTTTGTAATAATCAAGATGTTCTGGTGTAGTGGTTACTCCTGAAACCAGCATGGTTGCCCCCAGTTTTTTAAGCGCTTTACCTACATCCTGCGAAGTTTTACCCACAACTACAGCTGGGATACCTGTTGCTTCAGAGATCAACTCTATCATACGCTTATTCTCAAGATGCGCCTTACCGCCTGTTTGAATAAACATCAAATGCTTAACATCTAACCCCTCTTTAAGGGCTGAATACAATGCGTAAACAGAGTCCTTGCCACCTGAAAGCGAAACAACAACATGATCAGTCATCAAATACACCCAATAACACTATTGTATAGCTTTTGAAAAATAAAAACATAACACCAAACAACCACTGACTTAAATGGAAAAAATTAGAGTTGAAAATCGGAGACCGTTCCAAAAAAGTTGATTCAATGAAAACTTGCAAACTCTATTTTTCAATGCTTGCTCGTTTGTTGCGTTGCCACAAAACTATTCCTTCCGCTAAAAACAGTCCTACAGCACTGGCGGTTACTGGAACTAAGTATAGGAGTGCTAAATTTGGAGTTAAGCCTTGAGAGAAAAACTGGGTCACTAAAATTGTAACTTCAGTAATTAGAATACCAAAGAAAAAGAGGGCATAACAGATTAGACGAGGCACAAGATTTTTACCAATCCATACATGTCCACTGATACTGGTTTTCTCCTTTGCAACGTATGTGCCATACACGGTTTTCTCAATTAAACCCATTGACTCTAACTTCTGTAGCTGCCGATACGCCGTACTTGGACTAGATAGATTAGTACCACGCATAACCTCCCGAGGTCCCACAGGTTTCCCCTCTTTAACCACAAAGGCATAAACACTCAAAGTGTTACCTTCCAAATCTCCAACCTCCGCATCAGCCATCTCATTCAGCTCCTATAGGCACGATGAATACTTCTGCACCGTATTGATCAAGCTGGAACATTTGATTATCTGATAGAACTGTATTGTAAAGGTAGCTGTTCCCAACACGTGATAAGACAATCTGCTGAACTGATGTTGTAACTGTATGAGTGTTAATGAAAGTATTGTTTTCTCTGAAAGGATCTATGTCAATATATGTATGCGCTATAACTTTCGTTTGAGTGATCTCTGATAAAATAGCGTCAGCAGGGTTTATGCCTCCGTTACTCTCTACACAAACTGTTCGAACATCCAAACTGCCATAAATTACCAGTAAACGAGATTCACCTGGCGCAAAACGGTTGTCAAAAGCATTATCTCCCACATCAATTGACTTTGATATATAAAGACCATAAAGACCAAAACCATCATCGTTATTATTACCTTTTTGATAGTACGTCGATTGGCTCACACTTGTTCCTCTTGTCCTGTAATCTATTGCAGGTTCTGTTTCCTCTCTATCAAAGACAACTCGTCCAGTTACGTCAACCCATGTGCCGTTCATGTTCAAATAATAGCAGGTTTTAACGCCTACCGCATCATTACGGTATGTAACTATGAAATATTGCACGCCTTCCATCCAGTAAGATTTCTGAGAAGAATCAATGAAAGGCCGTGCAACTATTCTGCCATTTTCATCAACAACCACACCATTATGGTTAAAGTATGGCGTAGCCCTATCAACCCATGTAACGTTATACCATACATCATCAACCCATACACCTCTTGCTTCTCCACCTGAGCCCACACTCCAAACTCCTTCTCTATTTAACAATTCTGGACTCTCCGCGCTATATAGCAACTTGATTTTACATTGATAGTTTATATATCTTGGTTGTGTAGGTCTCTTCAGGCAGTTGTTTGATGTGAGGGCAACAGACGATAAAACAAGAGAAAACATTATCTTAGCAATGCAA
>Ga0123356_10003339_pt1 | contig 16845 bp, 18 predicted proteins | sample TergutEmb28metaG_2_FD_92546 | JGI IMG/M metagenome (GOLD analysis project Ga0123356, IMG submission 92546) | Embiratermes neotenicus P3 segment gut microbial communities from Petit-Saut dam, French Guiana - Emb289 P3 | ecosystem: Host-associated > Arthropoda: Insects > Digestive system > Gut ...
ATGAAAATGGAACATTTGAAGAAGAGACGCAGGAACTTGAGGCAGTACGTGTCGAGGTCCCCGCTCAGGGTGCAGATGTGAGCGAACTACAAGCCACCATCGATCAGCTTCAGCAGGAGCTGGACGAGATGTCGTTGTACACAGCCGATCTGGAGGATCGTATCGCAGCGTCCCCCAAGGCCCCGAGCTTTGAGGACCTAGGGTCGCGAATCTCCCAAATGCTGTCGCTCGCGCAGGCCGAGAGCGAAGATGTGCGCTCATCTGCTAAGAGGGAAGCTGACAAACTAACCGCAGAGTCGCAGTCAGCAGCCGAGCAGTCTCGCAGCGACTCCGAAAACTATGCTGGAGAGGTACGCAGCAAGGCTGATGCAGAAGCCACAAGAATCATTACTCAAGCACAGCGTGAGGCTGAGGAGATTCTTGACCAGGCTGACCGTGAAGCACTTGCGCGCCGCGAAGAAGCGGAAGCGATTTACGAAAATCAGCGCGCACGCGCCGCTGTTGCTGCTGCTGACTTTGAGAAGACACTGGCTGAGCGTCGCGATGAAGCGGCGAAGGACTTTGCTGCTCAGATGAAGGCTCAGGATGAGGCAATGCAGCGTGCAGAAGAATCGCTGTATTCGATCCAGGAAGAAGCAGAAAGCTACAAGACCGAAGCTCAAGAGCAGGCTGATCAGACCATCAGAGATGCAAATAATCAAGCCAACGATATCCTCAAGCAGGCGAAGGCCACCGCGGACCGAGTCCGTCGTGAGTCCGAGCGTGAGGTTCAGGCAGCCAGCGCCCGTCGTGACGCAATCACCCTCCAGCTCAGCAATGTTCGTCAGATGCTGGCGACCATGGGTGTGGCACCAACCTTCGAACCCGAAGTGATTGAGGAAGAAGAAGAAGACTTCGAGGACGAAGGCGACGATTGGCAGTAAGACAGCAGTGAAAACTGCGTCTAGCACCACAGACATGAGAACGGTAGTTCCCGTTCAACGTCGTTGATCTCTTCAGGGTTGTGTCTGGCCTGCCGTGGCAGGCCAGACACAAACTTGTCACATCAGACATAGACTTGTCGTATGGATTACGCCCTTATTATGGCCGGAGGCTCGGGGACTCGTTTATGGCCACTTTCCCGCAAAGGAATGCCTAAGCAGCTTCTTCCGCTTGTCCATGGGAAAACACTGTTGCAACTGGCATTCGAGCGTGCCTGCACATTGGTGGATCCTTCACGGATCATCGTGTGTGCAGGCCGGAACCACACGGATGCCATCATCGACCAGCTACCTGGCTTAGACGAGCAAAACTTGCTTGCGGAGCCAGTGGGGAGAGACTCTCTGGCTGCCATCACATGGTCGACGGCAACAATAAGGGCACGCGATGAAGACGCCGTCGTCGCGATCTTGGGGGCCGACCATGTTATTTCGCCTGTTTCGGTGTTTACCCGCACCCTGACTAAGGCTCTGGTACTAGCTCGAACAGATCCTCAAGCTCTGGTTACCTGCGGGGTCGTACCGACGAGCCCGCATACTGGTTATGGGTATCTACAACTCGGGGAAGTCCGCCAGGAAGGGGTCTTCCAGGTTGAGAGGTTCGCGGAGAAGCCGAATCTTGCCACTGCCGAGTCTTATCTTGCCCAAGGAGGGTGGTGGTGGAACTCGGGGATGTTCTGTTTCAGAGCAACAACCTTCCTGGATCAAGTCCAATTCTTTGCACCCTCGGTGGCACAGGGGATTGCCGTAATCATCGATTCTCCCGAGCTCATCGACGAGATCTACCCGCAGCTAACCAAGATTTCAGTTGACTATGCAGTGATGGAACCCGTATCTCAAGGACGATCCGAGGCCACGATTATGACCGTTGGCTTGGATGCGCAGTGGGCGGATGTTGGCAGTTTCCCTGCTTTAGCCGAGCATCTGGCCCAGGATCAAGAAAACGCACTTGAAGGCCCAGTTGTGACGCTGAAGGCAGAGAGGAACCTCATCATCAATCGGTCCAGTCAAGGCCGTCTGGTTGCCGTATGCGGAACAGCCGACTTGATTATTGTCGAAGATGACGATGTGACCCTGGTGTGTTCCAAGGACCAAGCAGAGTCGATTAAGGAACTCGTAGAGATGGCCCGTCTTCAGGGGGAACGCTATGTTTGATGACGAAGAAGTCACCAGAATCCCGGCTTCGGTGAAGTGGTTGATTCCGGCGGCACTCGGTGTTGTTGCCGTGGGAGCAGGGTTCTTGATCTGGCGGTGGACCCTCGGTGCAAATTTTTCTACAGATCCTCCAATGCGGATTGGGCTGATCGTCATGATCGCCCTGATTCTGATCATAGTTGCCGTCGCTTTTGCGATCACCACAATGACAAACCGTACTCCTGCTCCACATCTGCAGCCTCCTGTCACCCCTAGTGAAACTCAGGTTTCGGTGATCGAAAACACTGATACAGAAGAGTTCACTCACGCGCCGGTCATACCACCAGATCTGGCTCAAGGATATGGATGGCGCAAGGCTTCAGACTTGGCCAATGAACAGGAAAACACCACAGTTGAGGAGTCCAGCTAGTGTTCACTATGCGTACGGAGTTGACTTAGTCTAAGTCACACTGGTGTAATTTTACCTGAAACCATTCTTCGTGATGAAAGGGTTGAGATGTCAAGCGTCCTGACGTTGATCGCAGGAATCGACGAAGATGCTAGTGCCTGGCAGGCGAGTGCGCTATGCGCTCAGACCGATCCCGAAGCCTTTTTCCCAGAAAAGGGTGGTTCTACCCGAGAAGCCAAAAGTGTGTGTAAAGTATGTGACGTTAAGCAGGAATGCCTCGAATACGCACTTGCCCACGACGAAAGATTTGGTATCTGGGGTGGCCTCAGTGAGCGGGAAAGGCGTAGACTAAAACGCCGTGCGTGAGCACGCGCCACTGATTCTTGTAAGGGCCTTATGACTCATACTGAAGTCTGGAGCTGGTTTGATGCTCCCGAACTGAGCGACGTTGATCTCAGCGAGCACAGTGTTACCGCAGTTTTGGTATGCCGTAATGCCAGTTCATGGCTCAATGCAACACTAGCTGGCATAGGGCAGCTTGATCACCGTCCAGACATCATCATTGCTGTCGATAATGAATCCAGCGATGATACTGCTGAGTTACTCCATGATGCCTACGCTGCCGGGTTGGTCGATGCCGTGCTTCGAGGGAAAGCCGGTGCCTCCTTCGGCCAGTCGGTTGAACGGGCTATGGCAATGATCGAGAGCCCCACACGGTGGATTTGGCTGCTCCACGATGATGCGGTCCCCGATCATGATGCACTCACAGAATTGCTGGATCTTGCAGCGCGTACGCCGAAGCTTGCTATTGCCATACCGCTCTTGGTGCGCCCAGCCAGGCGTAACCATGCTGCTCGTACTCTAGAAATCGGTGCCACCATCTCCGGGTCTGGCCGTCGGAATCTGGGTCTGGAGCCAGATGAGGTCGCGCAAGGCCAGTACGAGTCCACCTCAGTCTTAGGCGGATCGACATGCGGAATGCTTGTCCGGTGGGAATCCCTGGTTGAACTGGGTGGATTTGATCGTTGTATTTCCGCCTACCGCGATGGTGTCGACATCGGTTGGAGAGCTCACCTGATTGACCAGTGGGTGCTGACCTGCCCCAAGGCTCGGATCATTCATCGCCAGGCAGGCCGCTCGGAGATCCGAAAAGCGACAATCGCACAGCGTTCTGGCCGCAGCGAAGCGTCGTGGGATCGACTCATGGGCCTTCGTCTTGTCGCAGCACATGCCCGAGGATTTGAGCGGCTCACCATCCTCTTTAGACTCACATTCGTCTGCCTGTTCAGCGCACTTGCCTATCTTCTCGGACGAGCTCCTGACCGTGCTAAGGACGAGGTGCAGGCATGGGCAGACTTCCTTTTCCGCTCGCGCAAACCCGTTGCCCGCTTGCGGAAGATCATCAGAAAGATCTCAGCGGGCAAGGACACCAAGGTCAGAGTTAGTTCGCTGAGGCCGACCTTCGGCAATGTACTGGACGAAACATTCCAGGGGTTCATCCGCTGGTTCCAGGCACAATGGTCCTTCGGTTCCGATGCAGGTATGACCCTTGATGATCTGTTGGGTGATGAGTTCACCCGCCGACTGGGTGAAGGACGCAGAAAGGTCCCTTTCCTGGTGTGGTTTGGCCTCCTTGTCGGCGGAATCATCATCATGGTACGCGGGCTTGTTCGCACAGGAATGGTGACAGCACCAACCTTGCTTGGAACCCCGGAGACAGTGGCAATTGCCTTCCAGCGTGCCCTGTCTGCCCATGGGCTCTCCGAGCCGTGGCTTCTGCTCGCTGCCGCTGGATCTGCCCTAACCCTCAATCCAGAGTGGTTACCCGTTGTTGTCCTGACCCTGGCGTTCCCGGTGATCATGGTCGTCGGAGCATGGTTTGCCAGACACAGAATCGAACGCGTGGGGATTCGATGGTTTGCCGCAGCAGGATACGCAACGTTGGTCATCGCCATGGGCGGATTGAACAGGGGAGCAATGTGGCTGGTGATGCTCGCCATCGTCTTGCCTTTCATCGCTGAATGGATCTCCAGAATCCCCCAGCCATGGATGGGAGCCCGATCCTTGCAGACTGTTGCGGGAATCGCGCTTTCGGGAGTCTTGATGTACGCGATTAGTCCTGCCTTGTGGGCACCGGCGGTCGTTGTTGCTCTTGCAGTAGCTATCCGAACAGGAGGGTTCGCTCGTATCGTACGAGTTTTCATTGCTGCCTTGCTGCCTGTGGGCTTCTGGGCTCAATCAATCCCTGCTTTGCTGAGGGAGCCTGCCCGGGCCTTCCTGACCCCAGAGGCCATGATTACCCCCGAGTCTCTGACCTGGCAGATGCTCTTCGCCAGACCCACCGATGTCGGTCTTCCTCCGCAGTGGCTGTCGCTGGCAGCCTTCGGATGCTTGTGGGTTGGTGTCCTCGTTGTCCTCATCACGGGAACCTGGCGACGCTGGCTCGCCCTGTCAGGCGTGTTGCTGATAGCCGGGGCTATGTGGTGTACCCATCTGACCCTCAATTTGAGCGGCTTAGCTGTTCACCCGGATCCTTCCGCACTGCTCTTCATCGCTTTTGCTCTGCTGCTCTACAGCGTTGTTTCCTGGATCGATCACACCCTGAACTCCCTGGAAGGGCGCGACTTCGGCGGGATGCATGCCCTCATCGCCTTCCTGTCGCTGCTGCTGATGTCCAGTTTCCTGCTTGGAATTGGGTGGGGTGCCTATGCAGGGATGTCGGAGGTTTCCCGCGGACCAAATGGTGTTGTCCCTGAGTACCTCGCGTACAACGAGATCGAATTCGACACCGGAACCTTGATCATCAATGCGACCAATCGCACCTGGAATCTGCGATACTCCGGACAAACCTACTGGGGTCAGGGATCCTTCCTTGATGGCGTCGTCGGTAATGAAGCAGCGTCTGCCATTGTTGAGCAGATCGTAGCCCGAGCTTTGGCTGGGCGCTCTGATGACACCATCACCAATGAACTAGCTACCTTTGGTGTCTCGTCTGTGGTGGTGCTTCGCCCCAATCCAGAGACAGTTGCAGCACTGGATACCACAGCCGGATTCCAGCGTACGACCTCAGGCGGCGACACAGAGATTTGGGCGGTCACTGTTCAAGGTGCATCGCCAACCAGGCGTGCCCTGATAACAGAAGGAGCACCGCCGCTCTTCCTTGGAAGCCATGATGATGTCCCCAGGGATGCGGCTCGAAATCTGGTCTTTGCGTTGCCGGTGGACCCCTCGCTGAAAGTCTTTGTCGGTGATCTTGAACTTCGGGCAACCGGGTCCGGCGATTGGAGAGCTGCCTACGCCCTAGGAGCTGCCTCCGGAGAGATCCGCTTCGAGCATGTCATTGATAACACCTGGGCAGCATGGGTACAACTGGGGCTCTTCATCCTCTTCGTCATCTTCGTATTCCCGCCGCTGACAGACAGTTCAGTCTCGGATGAAGAAGTCAAGACCCAGACGAGGAGGGCTCGGTCATGAAACACATCGTCTTCGTTGGTTCTATCGTCGTACTGGCTGCGGCTATTGCCGGCGCCACACTCCTCCCGATTTCGACAATACGCTCACCTGAGATTCCGCTGCCCATCTCACGAATGCTTTCCTGCCCGGTTGGTGATGCCTATCTGGGGTCCACGAAGATCACCATCACTGACCGAGAGCTTTTCACTGTCGGCATCGTGGGCGGCCTTCCATCCGACCCAGCTATGTTTGCGGCCTTCGAAGACCCAGAATCACCGATTATCGTACGCGGCTCAGCCACCGTCGGCGGAATCTCCATCTACTCCGAATCAGACCGGTCGATGATGGTTCCCTGCGCCCCTCCGATCTCCACAGGAACCTGGAACGGAGTCATGACCGCAACCTCGGAATCTACCCTGATCCTGACCAATGTTGACATTGCCTCAGCTGTGGTGGACGTCTTCCTCTACGATCAGACCGGTCCCATCCCTTTGCCCGGATTGCGCGATATTCCTGTTGGAGCAGGAGTCACCCAACTGCTGTCAATCCATCAGCTTGTTTCCATAGAGTCTCCCATCAGCGTCCAACTGCGCGCTTCAAAGGGGCGAGTCGCGGCTGTCATGCGAGTGATGAACTCCACTGGCTGGGATTGGGAACTTCCGCAGACTTCGGCTGACACGGATCTGATTATCTCCGGAATTCCAGCAGGAGAGGGGACACGGACCCTATCGATCACAAACCCCGATCAGGCCAAGAAGGTGGAGATCAAGGTCGAAGTGATCGGTGAAACGGGGCCCTTCACCCCACTGGGCTTGGAATCAATCGAGATACCGCCAGCGAGAACGATCTCCGTCGATGTCTCTCAAGCCTTGGGCGGACAACCCTCTGCCGTACATCTCATAGCGGATCGTCCTATCACAGCCACCGTTACCATCGAAGGCCAAGATATGGTTGGTATTTCCGCTGCACCTCCCCTGCACGGTGCAGTCGTACTTCCTGCTGTGGGAGGTACATTGTGGGCGGTAAATCCTGATAATGCAATGGCCTTTGTGACTCTGGAAGTTGAGGACGAAAACGGATCACGGGCTTCTACGGTTGCCCAGATTCCTGGCAAGACCCTGGTTCCTATCCCGTACCCATCCACCGGCAAATCTGTGATGATCTCGACACCATCTGAGTATGTACGCACATCCTTAGTGATCCAAGATAAATCATGGTCTGTCCTGCCAATTTCAGGCGGAGGAATTGTTACAGCCGTGGATGCTCCTCGCCTCGACCCAGGACTTGGCTAGCTCAGTCTCCTCGAATATTCGATGGATCTAGATCGGCCACACTGATCCCAGTAGTCGAAGAAACTTGCTCCACCAGGGCAATGAAAACCAGCCGCCGCAATTGCGTACGATCTCCGGCTCGCAACTCAATGGGGCGACGGTAGATGACAATCTGATCGATGTGATCTTTGTCAGCCTCGATAGCCGCCGCTAGGGGCATATGGCTGCTCCACAGGGTGGAAACATCGGGAACATCCTCGACGAGAACATCCACATGAGTCAGAGCATCGGGAATAGCATCGGTGATGGCTGCAATGGCGTCTGTGATGCATTGAAGAAAGAAAGCGGACCCCAAAGTCGGGCGGTTGAGACGCAGAACTTGACCAGCCACACAATTGGGGGGAGCCAGCATTCCTCGCAAGCCACGACGATGACGATCACGCATGGGTTTAGTGTACTTCACCTCATCACCACCGCGGTGGGACTCTTAGGTGTGAGACACGCCGACAACTGCGAACCGGGGTCACTGGTGAGAAGGCGATAAGGTCGAGATGTGGCAAAGATGTGCTCTCGGCCAGGCTGCGATGAACGCGCCAGCGCCCAACTCACGCTGAACTCGAATACCATGGCTGTCGATGTCAGTCCTCTGCGTCCCGAACCGACACCGGGTTCTCTGCAACTGTGCCAGGCGCACCTTGATCGTCTCAAGCTTCCACAGGGCTGGACACTGATTCGCCGCGACGGTATTGGACGGGCACCCTTTGATGGTTCCGATATCCTTGCACTGGCCAATGAAATCCGCCGAGTCGGCGGAATTGAGGTCACGGACAACCACGCGGTTCAGGTCGAGCACTCCCTGTCCAGCCGTACCAACCTTGTGATGCTCACATCGCGCGCACACCTGCGTGTCGTCGCAGACGCGTCCGAGTATGCTATCGCCTCTGGGCAATAGAATGGGTATGTGCTCCAACCTGACATCTTTAAGGCAAACGATATTCGCGGAGTCATCGGCGCCCAGTGGGATGAAGCCGGTGCTTGGGCTCTCGGAGTTGCCTATTCCATGATCCAGAACCACCCCACAATTGTCGTGGGTCGGGATATGCGGGTTTCCAGTTCACAGATTCAGGATGCCTTTGTCAACGGTGTGACCTCTGCAGGTACGTCTGTGGTGGCCATCGGTCTGTCATCAACGGATGGGCTGTGGTTTGCTTCGGGACTGATGGACCTTCCTGCTGTGTTCATCACGGCAAGCCACAATCCTCGTACCTATAACGGGATTAAGTTCTGTGAAGCCAGCGCAAAACCGGTGACCCCGACTTTCCTGAAAGACCTAGCTGAGCTTGCCCAAAGAATCGATAGTGGTCATATTGCCCCGAGGATCGCACAGGTACCAGGAACCATTGACGAGGCCGATACCCTCGATTCCTATGTATCTTTCCTCATTGCTCAGCTTGATTTCAGCGGAATGCGCCGCCTCAAGGTCGTCGTGGATGCAGGAAATGGGATGGGCGGCTACACAGCGCCAGCGGTGTTCGCAAACCTTGACGTGGAACTCATCGGTCTCAACATGGATCTCGATGGGAGTTTCCCCAACCATCCTCCTGATCCGATGAACCCCAAGAACCTCGTACCGTGCAGCCAAGCTGTCCTTGAACATGGGGCAGATCTTGGACTCGTCTTCGACGGAGACGCGGATCGAGTGGTTGTTGTCGACGAACAAGGCGAAGCTATCTCACCCTCAGCAATTACTGCTCTCATCGGGGTTCGACAGCTTCAGATCGAACCAGGGGCGAGAATCGTGGTGAATGTCATCACGTCGTCAGCAGTGGGTGAGATCATCGAAGAACATGGAGGTACGGTGATTCCCTCGAAGGTGGGACACACCTACATGAAAGCACTCATGGGTGTTCACGATGCCATTTTTGGCGGTGAACACTCAGCGCACTACTATTTCCGTGATTTCTTCGGCGCAGACACCGGAATGCTGGCTGCACTTCACATTATCTCCACTCTGGGAAAGACCACTAAGCCTCTGTCGGGGTTGGTCCAGGAGTACACCCGGTATGTTGCATCGGGGGAGATTAACTCCGAGGTTCGTGACCAACAGGCGGTGATGTGGAAGGTTGCTGCGGCCATGGCAGATTCTGGTGAGATCGATTGGCTGGACGGGGTAAGGATTTCTGGTGATGGATGGTGGGTGTCATTGCGCGGTTCCAATACAGAACCACTTCTGAGGTTGAATGTGGAGGCACGCAGCGTCGCTCACATGGAGGAACTGCGCGATAGCGTACTGTGTCTTGTAAAGGAGGAATGATGACTCTGGATCTGGATTCGACTCTATTGGGAATTTTGGCATGTCCGGCTTGCCATGGAAACCTCAGCGTGGACTACGAGGCCGCCGAGCTTGTTTGCAACTCAGCGGCTTGTGGGTTGGCTTACCCCATTCGAGACAATATCCCGATCATGCTCATCGATGAGGCTCGCGATACACGTAACTCCGGGGTGGGTCTTACCTGAAATGTTCGACGATTCCCTGCTAGACGACCCGCTGGCTCTCAGTGTTCGGGGGGCCCCGATCACCAAGCTTGCGCTGACAGGGGCAAGGCTGCGATCCCAGGATTCCACCGAGATGGCGTCGATCGTCGTGCGGCTTGCGTCAGTAACTCCTCGAACAATCATCGTCGTCGGCTCAGAAGCCAGACTGATTCGGGCTGTCGTTGAACCCACGGGGCCAGTCCCAACCGTCGCCTGGACCTCACCGACTCTGCCGGCATGGACCGGTCCGCTGGATCTCGTCATCATCCTCGCTGGCTCCAATGATCGTTTCCTGCCCACCTGCCGAGAAGCACTGAAACGCGGATCACTGCTGTTCATGGTGGCCCCGGCTCACTCACCGATCATCGAAGAATGCCCGTCGGTACCCACACTGACAACCCAGGAAGATGATCGATTCGTCGGGGCACTGCTTGCCTTGAAGATTCTCGATCTTCTGAATGTGGGCCCTTCACTCAACGTCGATACCATCGCTAATGTCCTCGATGAGATCGCTGAGAAGTACGGGCCGCGCCACGGCCTTGAAGACAACTATGCGAAGAATCTTGCCTGTGCACTAGCAGACGCCGTACCACTGGTGGTGGGAAGGTCGGTGCTCGCAGCTCGGGCATCCAGGCGTGTGGCAGAGGCTCTGCGTGAAGCAACAGGCTTGCCCGCACTCGCCGCCGACGATGAGGCGTTGAGACCCCTGATTGAATCCTCTCATCCTCGGGATCTCTTTGCCGATCCCTTCGAGGATAGATCCCCCCACCTTGACTTCTGCCTGCTTATCCTTGACGATGGGAAGTCCGAGTTGGACGAGGACCTTGTCCGTATTGCCCAGGGGCACAGTGTTCGGGTGGAAAAAATCACCTATACCCATGACAACCCAGTGATCCGGTACGCTGGTCTGCTCCACCAAGGGCTGTTTGCGGCAGCGTACCTCGGTCTGGCGACGATCAAGGAATGATTGGTTCCGATGGAAAAGGAGAACAGATGAGACGAGTATTTGTCCTGAATGGAGTCAATCTTGGCCGTTTGGGGATTCGCGAACCAGAGATCTACGGTCACGTCAGCCATGCTCAGCTCGCTGAGCATCTCGTCGCCACAGGGCAAGGCCTTGGCTTAGATGTCGAAGTACGCCAAAGTGACGTGGAGGCAGAGATGATCTCCTGGCTTCATCAAGCCAGTGATGAGTCGATTCCGGTGGTGATTAATGCCGGAGCCTGGACCCATAGTTCGCATGCTATCGGTGATGCGGTCAGAGACGTACCATTCTTGCTTGAGGTCCACATCTCCAACATCTTCGCACGCGAGTCTTTCCGCCATGATTCCGTCATCTCAGCCTCGGCACAGGGGGTCATCGTCGGGATGGGGCTGGCTGGGTATGACTACGCACTGGCTCATATCGCAGCAATGCTGGGCTAGCCGAACCAATGGCTAGCCGCGAATGGACCCAAACAATGGGTGCGGCCCTTGTGGCCCGCCATCTGGGCTCAACCTGGTCTTTCGGACTGGACCATGCTCGTACTCGCTTGGGGTGCTGCCACTATTCATCCAAGAAAATCACCTGTTCACGATACCTTGTCGCCTATCTTGCCCCCGACGAAGTGGAGCAAGTCATTCTTCACGAGATTGCCCATGGATTGGTGGGTGCCCGTGCTGGGCATGGAAAGAAATGGGCTGAAAAGGCGGCCTCGCTGGGCTACACAGGTGGGCGAACAATTGCCGTACCGGAAGCCCGGCTTTCGGCCCGTTGGCGCGGAACATGCTCAGCAGGCCATGAGGTCTTTCGGCACCGGATCAGCTCGCGGCGTTCCTACTGCGGATTATGCGCGAAAGCCGGGGTGAGACACCCCATCACGTGGCAGGATCGGGGGTTGGGTCTCCTTGGCCCGTGAGAACTTTTTTGCGGGCCCAGATGGGAGCCACCATGATTCCCTTGCGCTGGGCATAGATCAATAGTCCTATTCCTAGCCCGCCTAGGAGAATGACAGGTACGATCGAGGCTTCAAGACCGAATCGCCCGCCTGTGAGGATCTCCGGACCTGTCCACTGGCTGACTAACCAGCTCTGTTGGTCGCCAGTCCCCGAGACGATGGAACCGAAAACTGCGCCTTGGGTGATATTCCAGGCGAAGTGGAGTCCGATGCACCACCACAACGAGCGGGTAATGGCATAGATGGCGGCGAAAAGGATCCCGGCCTCAATAGCGATGGCCATTGCGCCCCAGAGGGTAGCTTCGGGGTTAGCAATGTGCATCATTCCAAAGACTAGCCCTGACAGGATGGTTGCCCCCCAGGTCCCCAAACCTTCTTCGGATAGTCGGAACAACCCTCCGCGCATAGCTAACTCTTCAGCCACAGCGGCGACAACACCCATGGAAAGAATGTCCAACCATGGGTTGTAGTTGGGGTTGGTGCCAGTGACCCTGTAGACGCCGAGGAGTGCCAAGACACCGATACACAGAGAAACAAGAATGACACCTAGGGCCATACCCTTGAAAAGCCCCAGGAATCTTCTGGGCTCGATTTCAAGTGGCCACACCCTGGTCTCAGTGACCATCGTCACAACAAGAAAGGCCACCACCACAGCAAACAACTCAGCCAGGAGCGGAACAATGTAGTTACCGCGAAGATCGAAGCTCCCCACGATCGCTGCATGGACCGAAACGAAAACTATGACACCGCCAATCACCAGCAGAATGAAAGCTCCGCCTCGTAGCCATGCAGAATGCCGGGTCCGGAATGGATCGGGATAAGGTTTTTCAGGATGATCCTCGGTGAGAAGATCTGACGACCGAATAGTGGGTACAGATTCCCCGATCAGCGTGAATAGTGACACAGCTTCCTCCTTATTGCCCGACCTAGTTTACGCTAAGCCTGAAGTAGGCAATTCCAACCCCCCGGTCATCCTGCCGCCAGGCAGGACCCCCGGCAGCCGATGTAGGGTCTGAGGGTGGATCTTTACCCAAGTCCCTACGTTGGCTTCCGGGGGTCCTGCCTTTGGCAGGATGACGATGTGTGGTCTGCCTGTCGAAGCCCGAATCCACCGATCGCTGCCGCGAAGTCAGCATGGAGCGGTAGATTCAGGCTAAGGTTGACCCGTGAAGCGCAGGGCTATAGTAACGGCATTGTTGGTAGGGTTCCTCGCCGCAGGATGCTCAGCACCGGTGCTGATTGAGGATCCGCCCCAGCCAGAGATCACCCTTCCCAGTGAGGGCCGCTGCCTGGCAGATATGGGGTTCACGAACCCAGCCGCAGAGTTCATCTGGCTTCCGCCTGGACTATCCATCTCCTATCGGGCAGATCAACCCAACCTACTGACCATTGCAGGTCCAGCAGATCAGTCCAGCGTCATTGAGGATTACTTACACCAGACTCTGCCTGGCTTGGGATGGCAGATCACATCCCGCGGCGATGGGGGACTGCTGTTCGAGCGCGGCCAATGGCATGCCGGTTTTGCTGTGGGGGTTGATAATTGGGCTCTGACTGCGCGTAATGACTAGATTCGGGTCAGATGCTTCGCAGGAACTCGGGGTCGTCGTCAGGTGCTGTTGGCGGGGGAGAGTAGGTGTTCACCGGACGGCCAAATATCCACCAGCCGATCATCCCCAGCGCAGGGACTGCAAGGACGAGAACAAACCAGAGGGTCTTGGGGATGACGCGTACTCGCTCCGAGTTGGACTGCACCACATGCACAGCGGTGAAGATCGTAGCAACGATCAGAAGCAGAAGCGGCAGAAAACGTCCCATACCACCAGTCTACGGGATAACTGAACTGCAAGTTTGGCTCCCAGGGTATCTGCCCGGCCATAATTGACTCGTGAGTTCATCCGTACGCCTGGTCAGTCTTAGTGAGATGACCCGAGACCTCGAGCAAATGCTCCAAGGGTCCCCGGCGGTGCTCGTTCTGGCTGATCCAGCACGCCCAGCACCCGACCTGAGCGCGCTGCGCCAAGACTTCACAGGAGTTGTCGTAGCAACCTCAGGGTCCACAGGAACACCAAAATGGGTGATGCTCTCACGCCAAGCTCTCATCGCCGCCGCCGAAGCCTCGCAGGAAAGACTCGGGGGTCCAGGCCAATGGGTGAACCCGCTGTCGCCATGGTGCGTAGCTGGAATGATGACCCGAGTACGGGCGATTCTCGCTGGCAAGCCCCACTTCGATGTGCTTCCTCACTTGGACGATCTGGCTCACACCGATCAACCTGGATTCATCTCCGTTGTTCCACCCCAGCTTCATCATGGGTTGCTGGACCCCGATATTTCGCGGAAGTTGGGTGCCTTCACAGCCGTACTCGTCGGCGGTTCCCCCTTGGGCAAGCTCTTGCGCTCCCAGGCAGAGGATGCTGGAATCAGCGTCGTGAGCACCTATGGGATGAGTGAAACCTGTGGGGGAGTGGTCTATGACGGCCTTCCGCTGAGCGGGGTTGAGGTGAGGCTCGACAAAGAAAGGGTTGTCCTGGACACACCAACAGTTTTTGACGGCTACCTGGGTGATCCGAAACTGACTGCGGATCTCCTTGATCAGTCGCGGTTCATGACCTCAGATCGCGGGCGTTTCGTGGAGGGACGCCTAGAAATCCTTGGGCGTATCGACGATGTGATCCTCTCAGGAGGACAAAATGTGGACCTCGGGGAAGTCCAACGCCGACTCGATGAGTTTTTTGCCCAACAAACAGCGTGTTTCGTGGTTGACGATCAGGTGTGGGGAACCACCATCCTCGTAGCCTCCACAGGACCGGGATTGCCGGAGATCCGTGACAAGCTTTCACCTTACCTCACATCTGCTGCTCGCCCTCGTGGAGTCCTGGAGGTCAGTACCCTTCCTAGGACCAGCTCTGGCAAGATTGACCGTATAGCTCTAGTCGAGGAATGGAGAGGCAGTGGCCAGCGTACGTGAGTGGCTGGAGGGAGCCCGGATCAGGACCCTGTCAGCTTCGACTGCACCAGTTTTCGCTGGGACAGCTACGGCATGGTTCGCCGGACCGATAACCGATCCACCGTTCGTACCAGGTCAAAGAAGTACAGCGCTGCTGCTGCTTGTCCTCTGCCTGATTGTGGGTCTGGGTTTCCAAATCGGGAGTAACTTCGCCAATGACTACTCCGATGGAATGAGGGGCACAGATGACCACCGCATCGGCCCCCAACGCCTTGTTGGATCTGGGGCTGTGGCACCAAGACTCGTCAAGCGAGCAGCCTTTGTGTCCTTCGCGGTTGCCTGTCTTGCCGGACTGCTGGTGGTGGGGATGGCCATCAGTGCAGCGTCAAATTCCTGGGAAGAAGTCCTGGCCAACCCCAGTGAGCTCCAAACCATTGTCTTCTTAGTCCTGATTGGCCTTGCCTGCCTTCTGGCTGCCTGGTTCTACACCGGTGGACGAAAACCCTATGGTTACGCTGGGCTAGGTGAGGTGTTCGTCTTCATCTTCTTTGGTCTGGTTGCCACCGCCGGGTCTTCATTCGTACAGTCAGGTTTAGTCTGTGTGGCCATCGATGACTTTGTCTGCGAAATCCACAGGGACTTTCCCTGGGCGGCAAGTCTGATCATCGGGGCAGTCATGGGTGCTCTAGCTACAGCCATCCTTGTTGCGAACAATCTGCGTGATCTAGCCTCGGATGCCCAAGCAGGCAAGTACACTCTGCCGGTGCGTCTCGGCGATACCCGCACCCGCTGGTTTTATGTCATCCTCATCGCAGCCTCGATCCTGGGGTTCGTCGCCGTGGCATGGCTCACATCATGGTTTACTCTGTTGTCGCTTCTGGGCCTAGTGCTGATTATTCGCCCAGCCATTCGAGTCATCCAGGGTGCAACAGGGCGGGAACTGATCAGTGTTCTTAAGTGGACTGGTTTGGCCGAGCTCGCCTGCGCAATTCTGCTCGGCGTGGGGCTGTGGATTGGTTGGCTCTATGGCTGAGGTCTTTTCCATCCCCATGGCGATTGGCTTCCGTGGGCTCACCCAACGCACCGGGATGCTGATTCGCGGCGAGGCTGGATGGGGGGAGTGGAGCCCATTTCCGGAGTACGGTGACGCTGAGGCATCGGTGTGGCTCAAGGCTGCCCTCGAGGCAGCTAACCAGGGGTTTCCTCCGCCGGTGCGTTCATCTATCGAAGTCAATGTGACAATTCCAGCCTGTGATCCAGAGACTGCGCACCGCCTGGCACGGGAGTCTGACTGCCGTACGGCGAAAGTCAAGGTAGCCCAAACGGGGCACACCCTGGCCGAGGATCTGGCTCGTGTCGAAGCTGTTCGTGATGCTATGGGAGCCGATGCGAAGCTCCGGGTGGATGCCAACGGTGCCTGGAGTGTGGATGAAGCAGTCCAGGCTCTATCTCAGCTCGATCGTTTTGATCTGGAGTATGCCGAGCAGCCCTGCAGAACTGTCGAGGAACTAGCTGTTCTTCGCCGCAAGACATCCATCAGAATCGCAGCAGATGAGTCCATCCGCCGGGCTGCGGATCCCTTGAGAGTCAAAGAGCTTGCTGCCGCTGATGTTGTTGTCCTCAAAGTCGCTCCTCTAGGTGGGGTACGCGCATGTTTGAATTTAGCTGAAGACCTGGGGATGGATGTCGTGGTGTCTTCTGCTGTAGAAACCTCCGTGGGTCTTCGGGCCGGAATCGCCTTGGCTGCAGCCTTGCCCGAGCTCACCTATGCCTGCGGCCTGAATACAGCAGGGCTTCTCGGCGGTGATTGTGCCCGCGACTCACTGACAGCGATCGATGGGCGCATTCCCGTACGCGATGTTCATGTGGAGCCTTCCCTGCTCGACAGGTACCGCGCTGAGCAGGACACGCGTTCGATCTGGGAAACTCGCTTGTTGCGCTGCCAATCCTATCTCGGCGCCAGATCTTTAGATGAGTGACTGATATGGTCAGACAAGGAGATAGTCATGGATGACCTGCGCACAGCGCCCTCTGTCTTAGCCGGAGCAATCCTCATCGACGAATTAGCGGCGATGGGTGTCACCGATATTGTGTGCTGTCCGGGATCCCGCAGTGCACCCCTGGCCTATGCTGCCGCAGCAGCTCACACAGCAGGGCGGGTCCGTCTCCATATGCGCCTTGATGA
>Ga0123356_10003340_pt1 | contig 16842 bp, 17 predicted proteins | sample TergutEmb28metaG_2_FD_92546 | JGI IMG/M metagenome (GOLD analysis project Ga0123356, IMG submission 92546) | Embiratermes neotenicus P3 segment gut microbial communities from Petit-Saut dam, French Guiana - Emb289 P3 | ecosystem: Host-associated > Arthropoda: Insects > Digestive system > Gut ...
CCTTGCCTCAAGCACCGCAGATATTTAAGCAGCTTTTAATGGTCTCCGGTTTTGACAGGTATTTTCAAATTGCTCCCTGTTTCCGTGATGAAGATTCGCGTGCAGACCGTACTCCGGGTGAGTTTTATCAGCTTGATTTTGAGATGGCTTTTGCCGAGCAGGAGGATGTTTTCGCTGTCGGAGAAAAGGTAATGTATGAAACCTTCAAAAAGTTTTCCGATAAGAAAATCTCACCGCCTCCATTTCGAAGAATGACATATAACGAGTCAATGATGAAGTACGGCACCGATAAGCCTGATTTACGTAACCCGCTCATAATAAACGACCTTACCGAGTTTTTCTCACGGGTTGAGTTCCCGCTGTTTAAGGGCAAACCTGTTCGAGGCATTGTCGCGGATTGCTCCGGAAGACCAAGAAGCTTCTTTGATAACTCGCTGAAATTTGCTGTAAGCATCGGCATGAAGGGATTGGGCTATCTGACACTTTCCGGCGGGGATTTTAAAGGACCAATCGAAAAGTTCCTGAGTGTCGAGCAAAAGAAAGAGCTTATTGACTCTCTTGGAATGAAAGACGGTGTAACATTATTCTTTGTATGTGACGACAGCTCCGTCGTAGATGGTCTTGCCGGAGAGATAAGAACCTGGCTCGGCACCTCGCTTGATATCGTGGACAAAAGTTCCTTTGAGTTTTGTTATATCACCGACTATCCTATGTATGAGTATAACCCGGAAACAAAAATGATTGACTTCACGCACAACCCTTTTTCGATGCCAATCGGAGGTCTGGACGCTCTTGAAAATAAAGACCCGCTTGATATTTATGCGTATCAATATGATATTGTTTGTAATGGTATCGAATTGTCATCAGGTGCAGTACGGAATCATTCACCCGATATTATGAAAAAAGCTTTTGCAATTGCCGGATATGACGAAAAGGAGCTCCAAAAACGCTTCGGAGCTTTATATACGGCATTCCAATATGGAGCGCCGCCGCATGCAGGCATGGCTCCGGGCATTGACAGGATTGTTATGCTTATTGCCGAAGAAGAAACACTTCGTGAAGTAATAGCTTTCCCTCTCAACAGTAATGCACAGGATTATTTACTGGGCGCGCCGAGCGAAGTAACAGAAATGCAGCTCAGGGAAGCACATATAAAGATAAGGTAAGATTATAACGATAAAAAAGGAAGCAGCGGAATAGTCCTCTGCTTCCTTATTATTGATATAGTTTGTTAATTTGTTAGTTGCTGTGCTTTATCTTCAACGTCGTGGAGCATATCCGGGAGTGTTCCGAGCGATGAGAGTATATTCTCAGAGTTTGATGTAATATCAGTTGCCTGAGCCATTACTTTTCCTTTAATTTCTCCTAAAGTACCAATCAGCGGCTCCATGTTTTCGTTGTTGTTTAAGGATTCCGTCGCGGCACTTGTACTTTGTTCACTGAGCTGTTTAATTCTTTGCGCAACTACCGCAAAGCCTTTTCCGTGCTGACCGGCGCGTGCAGCTTCTGTTGATGCGTTGATTGCCAACAGGTTTGTTTGTCTTGAGACATTTATAACGCTTTCACCTGTCATTGCATACTTTTTCATGAGGTCCTGAAGCTCCGGTACGATTCCGCTGAGTTCCTCCGCTGCAATCACCAACGCTTCAACTTCGTCGTGAATATCATTTACAGTTTTAATTGTGTCTTGCGTTTTCTCGCTTGCTTCGTGAATCGCTGTAATCATATCCTTGATGGCTTCGCGCAGTTCGGCCGATTTTTTCTCAGTTTCCTGATTCATCTGATCAATTTTTTCGCTTTCCTGCTGCATCATACTTCGGTTATAGTCAGAGCAGTTTTCGACAAGATTTATTCCCTTTGCTATTGCTTTTGCCATCTTTTCACATGTCGGGAATCCGCAGCCGCGGCAGTCCAATCTCCTTGATTTTTCCGATGGCTTTATCATATCCATATATGCTTTTTCCATCTGCGCTGCCGAAACTTTTCGTCTGTTTACCTGCTTTGCTGTGTATTTCCGAATATAATCATCGAGATTAAGCGTTTTATCAAACTTCGCAAAGTTGGGACCTGGCGGAAGCTTTTTCTTTGATTTATTCTTCATCGTGTCGTTAACAACGTTATACATTGCTTCACTTATTTCATATTCATCTTCTTCGGTACGTATCGCGCCTGTACCGGCATTACAGCCTCTGGCGCAGTTAAGTACGTCAACGATAAACGGAAGGTTGGTTTTTTTCATTAAATATTCTTCAAGGAAGTGGGCTGTATGAGGCTGACCTTCAACTTGGAATATCCATTTACCTTTAACATATTGCTCAATATTCACTTTTAAACCGCCGGGTGAGGAGTATATCGAGCCGAGTCCATGCGCTTCGTTATCGTACTGTGCAGCTTCGCTTCCACGCCAGTTAACCCTGTTACTATCCAGGTACTCAACAAGTCTCTTATAAGTAACATTGTAGCCTACGATACTTCCGCCGCCGCAGTTGGGGTCACTAAATTCATCAAACTTTGCTATGCATGGTGACAAGAACGCATACGGACCTTGAAGTTTCTTTACATTTCTCATATAGATAGCTGTACACATAGCGGGACTGTGGATTGGCGAAAGGCGCGTCAGCAGTCCGGGAACATATTTTTCAATATAGTTAACAATTGCCGGGCACGGTTGAGTTACTACACCGTCAACAGGGTTTTTCGTCAAGAAACGCAAGTGAGCCCATGTGCATATATCAGCACCGTAAGAGGTGTCATAGACTGCGTTTGCTCCCAGTGATTTGAGATATCCAAGCAATTGGGGCCATTCGGGAACATTGCTTCGTAATGCCGGAGCAACGAGTATCGGGATTCTATTCCCCGATTTCAGGTCACTTAGGAAGCGCTCTGTATCGTCAAGGAAGTACCTCGCATTATGGGTGCAGGAACGTATACATTCCCCACAGCATATGCATTTATCAGGATCAACCTCCAGAATATTATATCCATCTTTTGCTACTGCTACATTCGCTTCATCGCACGGGCATTTTGATATGCATTGATTACATCCTACACAGTTTTCGTTGGTAAATATTTTACTGGTCGCCATAGACTACTACCTCTTTTCCTTATTTTGGAAATTACTCTGACACACTCGCGACACGTTATATCAAAACATTAAAGCATAAGATTAACATAATAACAAGCTATTTTACATAAGATACTATTATTTATATATAAAATGCAATAAAAAAAGATTCTTCGTGCGATAAACGCTCTAAAAATGACATTTTATTTCATTCTGAACGTTTGCGAAGAATCTTAATTTTGATATTTTGCGGTACAGTTAATCTGTTACGTACGGCAGCAATGCTATCTGGCGTGCTCTTTTAATTGCCACCATCAGACGCCTTTGGTGCTTTGCGCAGACTCCGGTTGTTCTGCGGGGTAAAATTTTACTGCGTTCTGATATGCACTTGCGCAGCTTTGCTGTGTCTTTGTAATCAATATCTTGTACTTTGTCCACACAAAACTGACAAACTTTTCTGCGTTTGCGGTTTTGCGGTCTGGAGTCTCTGTCTCCTCTGTCTCTGTCTCTATCTCTATCTCTATCGTTTGACAAGATTTTATTCATTCCTTTCCGGTTTATTATTTTGAGAATATTATGCTAGAACGGCAAGTCACCGTCGTCCATGTCGAGCTCGGCAAAATCGGAGCTTTCGACAGGAGTTGTGTAGCCCGCTCCGAAATCCTCTTTCGGGTTTGCCGGAGGGCTGTATGAGCCTTGCTCTTTTTTATCGCCTGTGAAGTAGACATTATCCGCAATGACTTCCGTTGTCCAACGCCTGTTATTTTCCTTATCTGTCCATTCACGTACTTCCAAGCGCCCCGCGACTGCTGCCATTTTTCCTTTGGTAAAGTACTTTGCGACAAAATCTGCCGTGCCTCTCCATGCGACTACGGGGATAAAGTCTGCTTTTCTTTCTCCGCTCTCTTTGGATGTGAACGGTCTTTCTACTGCGAGAGTAAATTTAGTCACCGGAATTCCCGATGGCGTTTCGCGTCTGTCCGGGTCGTTTGTGAGCCTGCCCATGATTACGATGTGGTTCATAATAGTTCTCCTTTATTCTTCTATGACGGTAATCAATGAACGCATGATACCGTCTGTGATTTTGAGAACTCGGTCAAGCTCTGCCGGGAAATCCGGAGCTGATGAGAACTTGACGAGTACATAATACCCTTCAGGCTTGTCGTTGATTAAATATGCAAGCTTTTTTCTTCCGATTTCTTCAAGTTCATTCACCGTTCCGTTTGCTTCGATAAGAGATTTAAACTTCTCTACTGTTGAAGCAACTTGTTCCTCGCCGATGTCTAAATCTATTATATACATCAGCTCATAGTTTGCGGTTGTTTTTGCCATGCCGGTTACACCTCCTTCTGGTCTATTCGGCTCACGGTCCTGCCGTGAGCAAGGAATATATTTTGCTTTTAGCTTCGTAATTATACATGAATCAGACAGTTTGTCAACAACAAAAATTCAGGCATTCCAAGCCTGTCGGGCATATCAATGTCGAAAAATATGTAGAAAATGAGGAATGAAAATTTGAATTTTTATCGATTGCGGTCATTAATGATGATTAAAATGATGAAAAAAATATTTTTATTCCTCGCTGAATAAACCGCATTTAGTTAAAATATTAATGACCAGAAGTTAATCATGAAGAAAATAAACGCTACAATGGTGATTCCACCTATAATAAAGACAGATATCTTGAGCTTTTCACCTTCTCTTCTTTTGCCAAGTATATTAACCGTAAAAGCTATCAGGCATAATCCGAGAGATATTAGCATCAATACATAAGCCAGATAAACAAGCGTGGTGTTCCAACCCGCTCTGGCCATTGGTGTCGCTCCGAATTGCACACTGAAAAAGCTCGTGATAAATCTCATTTCCCTTCCGGGTGACGCTGTCTCTATCACAACCCATACCGCAAGCATTATAACCCAAGGAACGAGGCTTAATATTGTTACAAGGCTTCCTCTAAGGCTCTTTTTCTTTTTAAGCGCCGCTTTTTTTTCGTCTTCGTCGCGTTTATTCAGAAGCTCGGTTATTTTGTCATAATCAAGATCTTCAAACTCATCTAAAGCCATCTGTGCCTCCTATCTCTCCAAAAGAATCCTCTCTACCATACCCAGTTGCTCAAGCGTGTTTACTCCTATTATATCATTGCCCAAATTACGTTTCAGTATCCCGATTTTTGCGCCTGTTCCCAACATTATAGCCGGTACGTCCGTAACGTAATACTCACCTTGCGCGTTATCGTTTTTTAACTCTTTCAATGCATTTAGCAGCATCGGCGTGTCGAATACGTAGACTCCTGTGTTTAGTTCGGTTATTTCAAGCTGCTCCGGTGTGCAGTCCTTTTCTTCCACAACTTGTTGAAATCCGCCGTTTTTATCACGTACAATTCTTCCAAACGACATTTCGAGTGTTGATTCTCCCGTCAGCAGTGTGCAGTCGTTGCTTTCTTTAAAATGTGTTTCAAGCAGTTCTTCATATACATCACGTTTGATGGCAGGCATATCACCATAGCATACCAGAAGTGCCCCTCTGTGGTTTTTAATTTCATCGCTTGCTGCCATGACCGCATGTCCGGTGCCTAGCTGCTCGGTTTGTACCGCGTAGGGATAGCCGCTGAAGCAGTCAATAACGCTTTCTTTTTTATACCCGACAACCAGTATTGTGTCTTTCCTGTCAATAAATGACAACGCGTCAAGCACATACCATAGTAACGGTTTTCCGTGTGCTTCTCTCATGACTTTCGGCGCATCGGTTTCGTTCGTGTGTAATCTTGTTCCTTTGCCTGCCGCCAGTACTACTGCTTTTACCTGCTCTGTCAAAGTCCGGTTGTTCCTTTCGGTGTTTTTCTTGTTTTCATTTTACAACAGATAGTGTAAGATTGCAATAAGAGGTGAGTTACTTGAAGTTTCGGCGGTACACGGATGTTGATATGTACAAAGCGGATGTTCTTGATATTTTACTTGAGGATGAGGTCCGTAATAATATACCTATCGGCATTTTAGTTGACGGTAAAAGAGATAATGTCATTGATTGGCTGATGGCAACGGTTTTGGATGATAACGGCAAAGTTTTACTGATTGCTTTATGCACAATGCCGTTTCGGATGCTATTATATGAGACTGCGGTGGAACCCGGAGATGACATGCAAAATGACCCCGTTGAGTTTCTTGCAAATGAGTTGAAGCGCATCAAGTTTTCTCCGCCCGGCGTTTTAGCGACAGACAATCTCGCCGGACGTTTTGCCGATGCTTATTGCGGCGGTGACGGTGGGACGGACGGCATCATACGCAGCAGGCATCATATGACAATGATTCTTATGAAGCTTGATAAACTCACTGCATATAATAAAGCACCCGGCTTCTGCCGTATGCTTAATGAAAATGACCTTTCATATACTCCGTCATGGGAAAATGCCTTCTGCGTTGACTGCCGTGTCCCTGTATACACTCTTGCCGAAAGCGAAAACCGAATCAAGACACGTCTGGGAATGAATATACATTACATTTGGGAGGACGGGCAGCCCGTCGCCCAAGCTGTTTTCGGCCGCAACACTCCAAACGGCGCGGCTATCAGCTGGGTGTATACGCCTCCGGAGTTTCGCGGGCGCGGATACGCCACTTCGGTGGTTGCGGAGTTGTCCAAAGCTATTCTCAACGGAGGAAAGAGCTTTTGCTGTTTGTTTGCGGATGCGGCAAACCCCGCTTCCTGTTCTGTTTATCGCAAACTGGGTTATTACGATGTTTGCAGTTTTGATGAAATAATGTTTGACACCATGGGTTGATTAGCGTAGAATGCGGATGAAGCAGTTGTGAATAAACTATGAATAAATATTTTTGTACATTTGCAAGCCCGGCTTTTGCGGGCTTTCATAATGAAAGGATTTGACTTAGTATAGGTACCGGTAACGCGTTTTATCGCACTGACGAAATAATTAAGACTTCAACAAAGTGGTACTTTGCGCTTGGTGATATTTTTTCCGGCGGCTTTTTTAATATCGTTAACTTTTTCTATAGTATTTTTCTGACAGATGTTGTAGGCATCAGTCCGTACTGGGCAGGTGTCGTTTTCCTTGTCGGCAACTTCATGGATGCTCTGACCGACCCTGCTATGGGAATAATATCCGACAATACCCGTACAAAGTTCGGCCGGCGCAGACCATATATTATTCTCGGCGCGCCATTGGTATTTCTGGCATTTGTAATGATGTGGTTTCCTCTTGCAAGCGGGTCTGAGATTTCAAAGATTGTTTTCTATATTTTTGCTTTTGTGCTCATGAATACAGTCACAACAATCGTTCAGGTTCCGTTTCTTTCTATGGCTGCCGAACTGACGACTGATTATAATGAGCGCACTTCATTAACAAATGTCCGTATGATTGTTTCTTTGTCTTCATCCCTGATTTGCGCTGTATTGCCAATGCTGATTGTTGGTGCTTACCAGGAGGTCCGCTCCGGTTATATCGTTATGAGTATAATCTTCGGTTTGTTTTTCACACTTCCGCTCATTCTGGTGTTTCTCAAGGTTAAAGAACGTAAACAGTTCTCCGAAGGGCGTAAAGGCACTTTTCGAGATATGTTTTTCCCGATGAAGTTACGCGTGTTCCGCCGGTTTATGTATATTTACCTCGGTATTATTCTCGCTATGGATATTATAGCGATGATTTTTGCGTATTATATGACGTACAGTTTAGAACGTCCGGGTGAAATCAGCTTTGTTTTGGGCACGTTGCTTATTGCCCAGATTGCTTGTATTCCTTTGGCTTCATGGTTTGCAAAGAAAATAAGCAAGGTGCGCGGCATTATACTCGGAAACATCGGTTGGGCGGTTTGCGCGGGCGCCAGTTTCCTGCTCGGTCCCGACAGTCCGGGGTTTCATATTTATCTGCTTGCAGGTTTTCTTGGTGCTTTTATGGCGTTCTCGCTTGTTGGTTATAACTCATTGTTCGGCGATATGACAGAGGTTGGAGAATACCATCTGGGCTACCGTGCCGAGGGCAGCTTTTACGGCATTCAGCAGTTTATACGTAAGTGCTGCGCGGCTGTTGCCAATTGGTTTGCGTTGTTTCTTCTCGGTGTCTCAGGATTTATTACTCCGCTCGAAGCAGTAGAGGATGGTGTTTCTTTCCTTATTACTCAGCCGCAAACTCCGCTTGTGCTGTTTACTATTAATGGTGTTCTAGGTATTGTGTCTGTTGTTTTCTTGATCCCGTCAACAATACATGCTTTTTGCTGGAAGCTTACAAAACAAAACCATACCAAGCTTATTTCTTATCTCGACCGCAAGCGCGCAGGATTAGCGATTAGCGATGATGACGAAAATGAAGTCAGCGAAATCTGCAAACCGCTTATTTGATTATGTGTTTATAGCGTGAGTTGGGGGTATTAAATTGCAATTGATATCGCTCAGAAGAAACATCGTGTTTCTACTGAGCGCCCTTCAGCATCCGTGCCTCCGTGCAATCAATTCAATTTAACACCCCCAACTCACGCTTCTCCAAATCGCTTCGACAAAAATTACATATATCCTCTCCTCTATGATATAATAATATTTGTGAGTAAGCCGGGCAGCCGCGTGATGTGTGCCGAAAGGTCTGTCACGAGGAAAGTCCGGGCTCCATAGGGCAAGGATAACGGGTAACGCCCGCCGAAGGCGACTTCAGGACAAGTGCAACAGAGATAAACCGCCGTTTGCGGTTTTACCGCAGGCGGTAAGGGTGGAAAGGTGAGGTAAGAGCTCACCCGGCGAGTGGAGACACTTCGCTGCTGTAAACTCTATCCGGAGCAACACCGTGGTGAGAGCATTGGTTTGCCCGACCGCTCTCGGGAGGTGGCTTGAGCCCATTGGCAACGATGGGCCTAGATAGATGGCTGCCCACGACGCTTTAAGTGTGCCGTTTACGACACATCCAAAGCGCCGGGACAGAATCCGGCTTACAGGCTTACTCACAGTTAAAGGAATAAATAAAGAAAACAAGAAACGCGAGAGCAAGGGGTACTAAAATTTGTTTCTTACGCTGCGAGTGCACATCCGTGTGCACACTCGCGCGCTCCACCATCCGTGGATTACGCTTGACAGAAACAAATTTTAGTACCCCTTGCTCTCGCTCTTATCGTTCTATTTGTTTTTATATATGGTTGGCGATTTTTTCGCGGAGTTTTTCTACCTTGACAGGTTTTATTATAAAGTCGCTTGCGCCGAGGCCGATTGCTTCTGAAATGAATTCGGTTGATTTATCACTTGTCAGAAAAATAATAGGTGTCTCTTTATGCTCAGGGTGTTTGCGGATTATGGGTATTAGCTCAGTTCCGCTAACACCGGGCATTTTATAGTCAAGCAGGAATAAATCCGGTTTTAATGTTACAAGGAGCGTTTCAAGCTTTTCAGGCTCTGACAATGTGTATACCTTATATTTATCGCGAAGAAACAAATATATCATTTTCAATAAATCGGCAGAATCGTCAACAGCAAGGATTTTTTGCATTTCATCCGTTTTTTCAATCTCCGGTTTCGGAGACTCTTCCGGGAAATAATCATTAAGGCAGTTTTCTATACGGCTCAGAAGCTCGTCTGATGTAAAAGGTTTTGATACATCTGAATAAGCGCCGAGTTTCAGGTGCTCAAAGACACTTCTGTCATCATCAATTGATGAAACGAAGATTACCGGAATTCTTGCATAACGGTCGTCGGCTTTCAGGCGCTTCAGTGTTTCAACACCGTCTACCTCAGGCATCATGATATCCAGCAATATCAGGTCAGGAGTTATTCTTTCAAGTATTTGAAAGAGTTTTTCCGCTGAAAGTAAAGGATATACTTCATAGTGATCCTTTAGCATCAGTCTTCCTATCTTCAGAATCGTAGGGTCATCGTCAACCATGATGATTTTTTTTCGCTTAGTATCCATAAACAATTCTCCCTGTCAGGGTAGATTCATCTTTGCCCGGTACTAAGTCTATCACACTTGACAATTAAAGGCTATGAGTTTTTTTAGTTAAACCGCATTCTTGCGATTGTAAGCGTTTAAACTTTCGTTTAATTTCTTGCCTGTGACCCTTGTGTAGATTTCAAATGCCACATTAATTGCCCCGCAAATGACAAGGAAAACCACGGTGAATATAATCCATGTGTAGATACTTGCAGGGAACCATTTGAAAATGACCGCAAAGGCTGCGAGTACGGCGTATAACGGTATTGAGAAGATCAAGAGTCTGATCGAATACCGCATCTTCTTTATGACAGTTTCCGTAAACGCGATATAGTGCAGTATTCCGGTAATCGTTGCTATTACGACTGCCTGCCATATAAATGAGAACTCCATGCTTGAAAGCCCAAAGAATGTGCCTATTATCACATAAATTATTATTTGCCCCGCGAGTACCATTGAGGCAACGCTTTTTATTACAACTGAAACTTCAAGTAGTTTTTTCATTTCACAGTTTCCTTTCTAAATCCCTAATTTTGATTTTAATGTCGGTACATATTGTCTGGAAACATACAGGCGCTCTCCGTTTTGGAGTGTTACTTCAATTTTCCCTGATATTTCAGGTCTCATCGACATGATTTTTGATATGTTTATGATGTTTTGCTTTGAGGCTCTGAAAAATTCACCATGAGACAAGCGTTCTTCAAGCTCATACAGACGCAGGACTGTTTCGAAGACATCATCATTTGTGTAAATGAATGTTTTCTTATCCACACTCTCACAGTACATAACATCAACAGCGTCAATGATAAATGTGCGTCCGTCTTTTGTTCCTGTCAGTTTCCTATCAAACGAGCGCAGAATAGCAATCATTCTGTAGACTTCATTATCACCTTTTCTGCAGTTGATGATAATTTCAGTTTCTTCAATTGCCGCGTCTTCATTGATTGTTATTTTCAAAACATCACCTCCCGTGGATATAGTTGTTCATTTTGCAATCGATTGCTTGTAATTACATTTCCAGTATAGGGGGAAATTGAAAAAATACAATAGTAAATACCCTGACTTGCCGTCAGGGTATACCAAGTTGCGGAAAGTTGTGTTTTAAATACATATCCGGAGTGGTTTTTGCGCTGTGGTGTTACCCGGGTAGTTTTGTTGTGTGAAAAAGGCACTCTATTTGTCACTCTTTTGACACTCTTCCGTGTATATACTATATACTATACATACTATATATGGTATGTTTTAGCAAAATAAAACGATTTAAGGAGAAAGATATTGAAAAAAGTTATTACTATCACTTTAGTGTTGGGGCTGATTCTTGCGTTGACGGCTTGCGGAGGTAACGCATCCAATACAACAGAGGATCCGGTAGAGGCTCTATCTACTAAAACGGGTGTCCTCATTGAGGCGTCAATGCATGTTGTTTCTATTCAAGCACCGGACGGCTCAACATATACGTTTGGAGTTGATGACAACACAACCATTGAAGGTTCGGAGGTTCTCGGCAACACTATGTCGGTTTCTTATAAAGGCGACTATTACTCGGGAGTCATTGCGGTCTCAATATCAACAATCACTGAAGCTCCACAAACCAGTGCTTCCGGCGGCAAAGGTTCAACCGATGCACCGGACGCGCCGCAACCAAGCAATCCCCCTGCTGCTCAGGAGAAACTTTGGTACATCACAGGCACTGTTCAGGATGTCTCAATGAATCAGTTACAGCTGTTATATGAAGATGGTAACACATATACGGTTTTAAAAGACGATAATACAAAAACAGACTCCGGTATTGTTGTAGGATGTGTCGCGCGGGTATTCCATAAAGGAACTATAAAGAACGGCATGGTCGCTACAGAGATTCAATTCATCTCAGGTCCTACAGAATCCGGAGGAGGCACATCCTCCACAGCGGATGGTGGTGTTATGTATTTGACAGGCACGGTTACAGACGTGTCCATGAACAGCTTACAGCTTTTATATGAAGACGGTAAGACCTATACGATAATTAAAGACGATAACACAAAAACAGACGAGGGTATTGTTGTCGGCAGCACTGTACGTGTTTATCATGTTGGTGTGTTGGCAGACCAAATGATTGCGACTGAAATACGTCTTGTCTCATAAATAATAATTTTAAAATGTGGCTTGGGAATCCCAAGCCACAAAGGGGACGGTTCTTTTGACAACAAGTGATGAAAAATCACCATAAGTTGTCAAAAGAACCGTCCCCAATGGGTTTATCCGAGGGTGTGGATTTTTGTGTCGCCGCTTACTGAGGAGAATGTGTAGGCTGCGCCGCTTTGCATTTTTACGGGGACATCACTGGAGAATTTACCTGAGACTGCTGAATGGCTTACTGTTATTTCTCCCGTGTTTGGTATGTATATATTTGCGTCTCCCGATGTTGTGCTGATTTTCATTTCACTTGGTACAGCAGAGCTTCTGATTGTTTTGTCGCCTGATACGGAGCTGCTGTTTACTCTGTTAAACTCACCGGTTGCGTTTAATCTGCCGGAAGTTGTACCGATATCGAGAACTGTCGCAATCGTGTCGGAGATTGTCATATTGCCGGATACGCTGTTTAAATCCAGTAAACCGCTTCTTAAGGATGATGCTGTCAAATCTCCCGATGTTGTACTTATATCAGTGGTTTGTGAAACGATGTTTGCTATATCAATATTTGCGGAGACAGAACTGATTTTTACAGTTTGCGCCTCAAAGCCGTTTGCGTTTACGTATCCTGATGTTGTGCTGATTGCAAGCGTTGTCAGGTTTTCACTTAGTTCATGCGGTACGTGTACCTCAAGATTTTTCCTCGGCATGTTTCCTATTATGTTATTGCTTTCGCGAAACCTTATTGTCAATGTATTGCCGGAAGTGCTCATATAGAGGCGCTCGTTATCACGGAGGTTTCGTTGGGCATACTCCGTGACTTCGATTGTATTGCCGTCATGCGGTATTACCGTTATTCCTCCCGCTACCCAGCTTATGTCTATCGAGTCTATTCCCGAAGTGTCTGCTGTTTGGGTGCCCTGGCCAACGAAGGGACCTGTAAGATTTTCGCTAACGCCGAAATTAAAGCCCGATATATTGATATTTCCGAATATCCCGTTGCCGCCGATTACGAAACTTATTATGAACCATATCAGAAGACCCATTAAAACAAGTGCTGAGATTGCCCAGCAGATTATTGTCGCTATTTTTGTTCCGTTCATCTGACTCAACTCCCTTTTTTCAGGTTAAAGAAGATATTCATAAGTGATTCAAGCGCGGCACCGATTATAAATATTATCCATGTTATGAACCATGCGCCTGTCATAAAGCTGACGATGAAGTATACCGCAAGGATTATTGACCATAGTGCCGATGATATCGCTTTGCGCAGTCCTCTGCGGTCTCTGTCTTCCGTTTGCCACTCGCGAAACTCTTCGACCATTGTTTCAGAGTTGTATGTCGGTTTGGTCATGCTGTTGTAAATCAGTAATCCCGTAGCGCCCGCTACCATTATGAAAAGTGCCAACAGCCCCATGGGTACAGCCATGTTTACACCAAATATTGTGAGTATTATAAGCGGTAGCGCTGCCAGTATGTACATCATCACCGCTACAGCTGTGAGCAGTGCGGATTTTCTGCGGGCGTCCTGCATTTCTTGTGTGAATTCCATATTTGTCATATCTTTCTCCAGTTCCGCAAGCAATGTACTTATGTCTCCAATGCCTGCTATTGTTATATTATATGCTGCTTCTTCTGTTTTTCCTTCGCCTATAAGGTCACGGTATTTATCGCTGAGGTTTTGTATCATTTCCTCTTTTAATTCAACAGCTTTTCTCGTTGGTGTTGTCTCGTAAAAGAGTTCGTCTACATGTCTGCGTATTCTATCTTCCATTATTTCTTATCCTCCGTTTCAATGAGCTTATCAATCATTTCTTTGGCAGCTTTCCAATCTGTTATCAGTGAGCTGTAGGTGTCGCGTCCTGTATCCGTTATACTGTAGTAACGGCGTCTTGCTCCCGTTTGCTCGTCACCCCAGTATGAGGTTATACAGCCTGCCTGCTCAAGCCGGCGGAATGCCGTGTACAGGGTTGCTTCTTTGAGTTCGTAATTACCGTCCGTCCGCTGCTGGATGGATTTGTTAATTTCATAACCGTAGTTATCGTTGTCCATCAGCCGCGCGAGTATTATGGTGTCTGTATGACCTCGTATAAGGTCAGACGCAATAGACATATTTGCTCTCATTCCTTTCTCCTTGCGCCCGAGAGTCAGTATATATATTTCTTTTTCGCCAGAGTACGCATCCTTGCGTACACTACCGCGCTCCACCATCCGTGGGTTGCGCTTGTCAGAAACACATATGCTGCCTCTCTGTCGCACGTAAGTCTTTTTCGCTAGCATGTATATATTAACACAATATACCTCGCCTGTCAAGGTATATTTTTTATTAATTTATCATTAAAATAAATGTATATTAGATTAAAGTGTAGGGTAATGTTATTTCGTGCTTGATAGCGCCGTGTTTTAATGCTATTCTATATACTCAATTACGATTGTGTGAAAGGAATGAGTTTTATGTGTAATACTTTATATAATGAGGCGCATCTTGAAGAGTATATTGAGCTTATTATTCGTCAGGGTATTAATATTCAGCCGGGGCAGCAGCTTCTTATCTCCTGCAATATTGACTGTGCTTTTTTCGCGCGAAAAGCTATGAAGGCAGCGTTTGAAGCGGGTGCTTCAAATGTCCGTCTGCGTTGGATTGACGAGGTTTGCGACAGGACACGGTATCTGATGGCGGATGACAGCGTGTTTGATGTTTTCCCTGAGTGGGATAAGCTTATGTATGACACTCTTTCCAATGAGGGTACAGCGTTTTTGAATATAGCCGCTTCCGACCCCGAAGCATTTAAAGGTGTGGACTCCGACAGATTAAGCAGGTTCAGCATTGCTACATCAAAGGCATTAAAGGGTTACTTCAATAAAATAATTACCAGTGGAGTTCGATGGTGCATTGCGTCCGTGCCGTCCGCTACATGGGCGCAAAAGGTCTTTCCCGATGCGGCAAGCACTGATGAGGCGATTTCTTTACTTTGGAAGAGTATCTTCACTGCCGCGCGTGTCGGTGAAGGAAACGCGGTTGAGAAATGGCAAGCCCATATAGATTCGCTTAAAAAGCGTGTTGGAGCATTAAACGATTATAAGTTTTCCAAGCTTCATCTTAAGAACGCCGCAGGAACCGACTTGCAAATGGAACTTCCCAAGACACATATGTGGGTGGGCGGCGGAGATACAGCAAAGGATGGTTTTCCATTCTTGCCGAACATTCCGACTGAGGAGATATTTACAGCACCTAAGGCGGATACAGTTAACGGAACTGTTGTCGGAACTCTTCCGAATGTTTTTAGAGGCAATCTTATTGAAGATTTTTCGATTACCTTTAAGGATGGTAAAGTTGTTTCATATGATGCCAAATCTGGTAAGGAGCATCTCACGAACATGATTAGCGATATTCCCGGAATGGACAGGCTGGGCGAAATTGCTTTGGTCGAGTTTAACTCCCCAATTTCGAATATGGGAACTCTTTTCTACAACACCTTATATGATGAAAACGCCAGTTGTCATCTGGCGCTCGGAAGTGCGTATCCGGATTGTATTGAGGGCGGCGGGACTATGTCTGAAGAGCAGCGGGCCGCTGAAGGGATTAATATTAGTGACAGCCATCAGGATTTTATGTTCGGCTCAGCCGATATGTCGGTCATCGGTATAACAGCTTCGGACGAGGAAGTTGTTGTGTTTAAGGATGGCAACTTTGTTATTTAAAGTTAAGATATAAAAAGGAGTATTGCGGAAATGGTTAAGAGAAGTTCGAGTTATGAAGTACAGGTCAATGAGAATATGCGCGGTGGTGACGGCTCTGTCAAAATTGAGCATCTGCTGACAAAGGATGAACTTAATAATAAAGGGCGTCTGTTTGCAAAGATAATTTTGGAACCGGGCTGCTCCATAGGGCACCATATTCATGAGGGTGAAATGGAAGCGTTTTATATTATAAGCGGCGAAGCTGAGTATGATGATAACGGCGAATCCGTTACTCTAAAACCCGGCGATACAACCCATACACCTGGTGGTTCGGGACACGGAATAAAGAGCGTTGGAAGCATACCGCTCGAAATGATTGCACTCATACTTTTTGCGTAAAAAAAGAGAAACAGCTTACTGTTTCTCTTCATTCATTTTGACCGGTCCTTTTTCCATTGCTCTATTTGAGCCATACGTTCTTTAACGCGGGCTTCCTGGCCTTGGTCTGTGGGTTTGTAGTACTTTCGGTCGAGGAGTGAGTCGGGCAGGCATTGCATGGTGCTGAGTTTGTCTTCCATGTCGTGTGCGTATACGTAGTTTTTGCCGTAGCCGAGTTCTTTCATAAGTTTTGTCGGGGCGTTTCTTATTTGCATCGGTACTGGTTCGGCGAGCATTGTCAACGCGTCTGCGGCGGCTTCGCCGTATGCAATATACAGTGCGTTTGATTTTGGTGCCAGTGCCATGTATGTCACGGCGTGCGCGAGGTGGACGCTGCATTCCGGCATTCCTATAAAATGGCACGCTTGATATGCCGCGACCGCTATTTGCATGGCGCGGCTGTCCGCCATTCCTATATCTTCGCTTGCGAAGCGCACAACCCGCCTCGCTATGTAAAGTGGGGTCTCCCCTGCTTCGAGCATTCTCGCCAGCCAGTAGATTGACGCGTCAACATCGCTGTTTCGCATGGATTTATGAAGCGCAGAAATTATGTTGTAATGCTCTTCGCCGTTTTTGTCGTACATCAAGGATTTTTTGCTGATACATTGCTCGAGCATTTCTATCGTTACAG
>Ga0123356_10003341_pt1 | contig 16842 bp, 9 predicted proteins | sample TergutEmb28metaG_2_FD_92546 | JGI IMG/M metagenome (GOLD analysis project Ga0123356, IMG submission 92546) | Embiratermes neotenicus P3 segment gut microbial communities from Petit-Saut dam, French Guiana - Emb289 P3 | ecosystem: Host-associated > Arthropoda: Insects > Digestive system > Gut ...
CCACTATGAACAAAACTAATAATATTTTCAAAAACTTATTTTTTTTCTTTTTCATCTTTATTTACTTGATTATAGCTGCGCACGGGTTAATTTTACCCGCCGACAGAGGTGATAAATCATGCGTTTTCATAATCACAGTTAACAGTTACGAATGTGTGACTACAGAGACGCAAGGGTCATAGTTATTAAAAATAATTCATTCCATGAGCAGAGGTACTGAGGCAACGCATTAATACTCAATTAGATACAACAATTTGAAAACTTGTACAAATTAGGCAAGTCACTTAGAAATCACTATAACAATAATTTATGGCCCCCGTACACATTTTTTTACACAGTCTTGCTTTTGAGATCAGTTTAGTTCATAAGTATAATTTTTGCGTGTTTGCCTGTTACACATTTTTTTAAGTTCTGATTTATCTAACTTGTTTTTTTCTCTGCAAGTTTTTTATACTATCCACAACGTTTTTTCATTCAGTCGATATGAAATTTGTCGAATTTACCATTGAATCCAATTTTGCGTATTTTGTCTTCATACAATGCCCGATGTTCTTCAATTCTAAAGTCATTAAAATGCCATGTAACACCTGTTGTGTTACGTATGCTTTGACAAATTTTTTTTATATATGGCATATCTACATCACCAAACGAAAAACCGTATGAATAAATATTATTAACACCTTCCAATTTTTCAAAGAACAAACGATTATTTTCAATGCACTGATTGACAGGCTTTTTAGTTATATTATAAGCTGTGCTAACAATATTTGTAACATTTGTATCGAAAGATTCACGCCCATGACCAAATATCAAATCCTCTGATGCTAAATCATTTAAATTTTTTGTACCCTGAGATACCCCGTGGATATGGCAAATATCGCTTTCGGAAACACCATAAATACGTTCAAGCGTTTGTGTGTAATTAAATGTAAAAAAATAGTTTGATTCAGCACGATCGAAGATTTGTAATAACTGCTCTTTTGCCATAGGATGCCTATCGCAAGTCACTTGATCGCACGTGTACTCCAAATTGCCTTTTGGCATCATAAATGATAATTCAACGCCGTTTTGCTGCTTTTTGATATGGGGACGCAGGGATGAAAGAATGTCATCGTTAACTACCGGTTGCTCAAAAGCTATTTCAGTAAAGAGAACCCATGAATTAAACAGCACAAAAACATTGTAATATAAAAGGGTAAAAAAGTTCTCAACACAAGTCTCATATACATCATTAGATTTCAATTCTTTAAATAAGCCAAAAATCATTTCAAAGTTATAAGTACCCATAGACGTTTCAAGGTCTTGCCAGTTTTCTCCTTCAACAGCATCTATCATTTTTATAAAAAAACGCAAGGTTAACCAAAAAGGCGTTTCATCTGCACCAATACCATTTTTGAAAATTTTCACTGCTGTATCGTTAAATTCGCTTTCCATTGTTTGCCAAAAAGCTAAATCGTTATTAAGGTTTGTGTTGTGGCTAATCATACCCGTTTTAGGCTCAAGCATCGCAATGAACCGTTTGATGGCTTGAGATTCATTGCCCTCTCTTACGTAGTATTGACCAGAGCCATGTTTTATCCATTGCACAATTTTGTCTGCATCGTTAGTAAATTGTTCTATTTCATCAAGTTGCTCCAACAGATTCATTCCAGTAGAATAATCCTTTAACTGCGATAGGTTGACGATCTCGGATAAAGCGTTCATCATTGTCGGAATAACAATGCTGTCAAAATGATATTTGATATTATTATCTTTTAAGAGATTACAATCCTCAGAAATTGAAACCTCTCCTACTTTTGCGCATTCTTCCTTTTCCATTTGAACTAGATATTCACGAAAATGGCTATAGCTCGTTTTCAGTCTATGCGCTAAATCAAATCCATTACCAATTATAAAAAGATTACTCATAACATATCTCCGTATAAACCATTTGTGAAGACAAAATCTCAATAAGTTTTTTCGATGCTCCGAAATACTATTACAACTCTTTTGCAACACTCCCTCATATTTATTGTAAAATTATTTATCTTCGCTATATATAAAAATCCAGACCGAAGAATACATTTTACCTACTGCTTCAATATAAGACTTGCCGTTTGCAGTATCAAAACCTGAAAAGTTGATGCTCTCTTTGGAAAATACAATCTAAAGATTTATATTCAGAAATAAGCGAGGTGATGTGGCCTATAGCATAACTTATAGAGTTAACCGTCAAACCGTCAATAAGATAACAAAAAATGAAACAAATTACTGAACTTAGTCATCATTAAAAAGAGACTACGCGATATGGAAATAGAAAAACTACCGACTTATCAAGAAGTAATTGATAAACTAAAAAATAAAAATCGGAAAAAACATTTGCTATTTGGAAATGGTTTTAGCGTGGCGTATGATAGCAAAATATTCTCTTATAAATCTTTAAGTAACTTCATAGAGAAAACTGGCGACCCTTTAATAAATAACTTATTTGAAAAACTAAACACTAAAAATTTTGAACTAATAATGCAACAGCTTGATAACTTCTGTGAAATAGCAGAAATTTTTAGTGATGGTAAGACATTAATTCCACAGATTAAGGCAGCAAGTGAAACTTTAAAAAGTAGTTTAATTGATGCCATAAAAGAACTCCACCCTGAACACGTTTTTAAAATCCATGAAGATAAAAGTATTGCCTGTATGAATTTTTTACAGGAATATTTGAGCAATGAGGGTTTAGTTTTCTCAACAAACTATGACCTTTTACTTTACTGGGTACTTATGAGAAACAAAGCGCAAAATGCAATAGACGGTTTTGGCAGAAGAGATCTTAAAACAGAATTAGATGATGAGCATTATACTGAATCAGATGATTTAAAAAATTTTGAACTTAGATGGGGTAGATATAAAGATGAACAGACAATTCACTATCTGCACGGAGCATTGCCAATTTTTGATACCGGTGTTAATATTGTAAAGGTAGAGTACGATTCTGAACGCAACTTACTTCAAAAAATAAATGAAAGAATAAGTAAAAAAGAGTATCCAATTTTTGTCACAGCAGGTAATGGAAAAGAGAAATTGACACAAATAATGCACAATAAATACTTGTCTTTTTGCTATGATCAATTGTGTGATATACAAGGTTCTCTGATAACATTTGGTTTTAACTTTGGTGAGTATGATACTCACATAATTGAAGCAATTAATATTGCGGCAAAAATGGGTAAAAAGATTAAAAACAAATTATGGAGTGTTTATATTGGAGTGTATGATAACGATGACTTAAGGCATATAACAAACATTGAGAAGAAGTTTAAATGTAAAGTGACACTTTATAATGCAAGAACAGTAAATGTGTGGGGAAATCAATGACACCCCTAAATAGGCAAAAATTGCAATTAAAAAGGTACTTTGGAGAAAAATGTCACTACTGTGAGTGGGTTGCTTTCGCTGCAAAACTTCTCCATTAATTATACGGGCTTAAAACAGGATTTGCGGTTATTATAATAAGTTTTCTACTCGCTCTTGTTAATGCGACATACAAATGTTTAGGGTCTTTGAATTGATGAGCATTAAGCACTATTACCGTGTCGAATTCCAAGCCTTTTGTTAAGAGAGTAGTGCCAATACATTTACCGATAACATTTCTTCCTTGTCTTCTGACAACATCTCTATTTTTTTTCATAGATTCATAAACCGTATCGCCTGTTAAATGAGAAGAACGTAAAGATTCATGGATATTAAATAAAAGTTCTTTTCTGTAGCACTTGTTTTTAGGTAAAATTAATATCTTTTCGATTAAGATACCGATGTTATAGTATGTTTTATTTTGCAATAATTGATCAATTGCTTTGGATAAATCATTGGAGACTTTTTTATCCGTATCAGATTTTTTATTTATCAATGTATTGTCGTCTTTAAACCATTTTTTAATTTCTGTGTTTGATGTAATACCTCTCATCAATGACAAAATTGAAGCAATTAAATCTTCACCATACTTTTCATCAAACTGTTTAGCATATTCATAAAAAATCTTTTCATCAATTGCCTCGATTAGTCTAATTGGCGGACACTGTTTAACTATGTTTAAGCGGAAAGCGGGGTTTTCTGTTTTGGGATGGATTAACAATAAACTTTGAGTTTGAGAAGCATAAATTTTTTGCCTTATTGTTTGCATATATAGATTATAATTATTTTCGTCAACAATAATTACTTCTATATTACTTCGGTAATGGTTTAAATCTATTTTTTCCTGATTTAATAATGAAGACCTAATGCTTACTAACGATTGCCCTAATCCCTCAGCGCCAGTATTATTCCATCTCCAAGGGACATCTAATTCCTGTTTGTTCTGGTTCAAACCAACCATTTCTTCATCTGATTCCATATCGACCAAAACGCTGCCCTTAAATCCGAATATGCCTTGCAGTGGATCACCTAATATATGAGTTGATAGGATATTTGACAATGATAATATTAGTTGATGTTGTTTTTGTGTACAATCTTGGTATTCATCGACAATTAAACGTGAATATGAGCTTTTGATAACTTCTTTTACAGGTTTGGCCTGTAGAGCTTTTATTGTTGCATCAATTGCAAAATTAAAATATGTACTACCGCTCTCCACATTAGGAATAGAGTCTTTGTCAATATGGAAAGCATTCAAAAATTGTAATGTAAAGCTGCTAATAGTTTCTAACGAGTATTTTGAAGATTCTACCGTTTCGCGCTTCATTTTTTCCTTAATAGAAGCAATTCCAGCGTGTGTATGAGTGAGAATTAAACACTTTTTTCCAGCTTCACAGAGCTTTACGCATTCTATAATAGTATGCGTTTTTCCATAACCGGCGGGGGCTATAATCATACTTTTATTTTTTGCGAGAAACTCTTCTAAATTTGGCATTTTATTTTTCGACCCATTCAATCAATTTTTGAAAAATCAGCTTAATCTTTTTATCATCACCCAGTACATTGAATTCATCAAATACGATCTCACCGATTTTTTCTCCATGATCAATGCGTTTATACCAATCTTTATCTTTAGCCTTATTACCAAACTGCGTCCTAACATCATCGGACTCATTTGTATACCAATTTTCCGTGTAAGCAGGTTTTGTAGTAGAGACAGAATAGATGCTATCAAAAATCGCTTGGTTCTCAATGCCATCAAATTCCCTACGATAATCTACCATCTTAACAACAGAATCCCATGACAAATCTGCAAATAATTGTTGTTCTATTGCATATCCATCTTGACAATCAATAACTTTAATATCGTTCAATTGATTTTTCTTATCGTTAATTTCTGAAACATCCGAATCACAAAATAAACAAACGTCAAATCCCAGCGCTTTGAAATCTTCTGCATATTGTATCATATTACTACCAGCGCCATCTGCTAATCTGACACCGCAATACGTTAAACTTTTTTTACCAACACTTTGCATATAAGCATTTAAAGCCCGACACATTCCCACTTCTGTAGCGCCTTCGCAAACAATTATTTTTTTAGCGAAAAGCGCTTCTGGGTTTTTCCTGATGCACCCTTGCAATTCTTCCGGTACTGGTAAAAATTTCGTCTCATCTTCTCTCATAATAAAAAGGTCTGAAGCTGCCAATTCAACGATTACATTACTTGAATGTGTTGTAAAAAATATTTGAAAATTTGTATACGCTTTCAATATGCTGACTAAATGTTGAACCCTATCAGGTTCAAGCCCTTGCTCAATTTCATCTATGAGGATAATTCCATTTGGATTTGCTACAGCAATTTGAATCGCTAATGATATTATTCTTTTTGATCCTTTACCTTTTAAACGTAAAGGTATATTTTCTTCGTGCAAACAAACCTTATTTTCTTTGATAGATATATCTCGATGATCAATAGTAGCCAATAAGTCATTTGTTGGAACCCCAAGGTTAGAAGATTCTTCTTTTACCTTTTTAATAACGCTTTCAAATTTACTGGATATTACGCTGTCTATATTTCCTTTAGCCTCTCTCAACATTTCTAAAATTGTGTTTTCTTCATTATCTATCTCGTTTTCAAGACCCTTGAGTAACGTATACAATGGATTCCCTTTATTCAAAGAAAAATGTCTATCAGAATAATCTGATATTGTAAATGCTTTTAATTTAGCTCGGTAAGAAGCGGAGATATTTACAGGTTCTTGGCCTCTATAGCTTACAACTTCCCATGTCGGCTCTAATTCTTTTGTGACTGTCAGTCTAATAGAAATTGCGAGTTCAGCGTCGTGTGCCGCATCACTTTCCATATCATCAATTATAGTTCCATCATCTTTGATACCTCTAACATACATTCCAAATTTGGTCAAAAGTTTATCAGGAATATTTTTTAACGTAGCTTCAATTTCGATTGGGTTTTCTATTTGACAGTTACAAAAATCACTATCATAAAAATTAATACTCCAACTTGACGACAAAACACAAGCGATGGCATCTATAATTGTTGATTTGCCCGAATCCCCTCGACCTATAATGCAAGTTAGTCCTTGCTTAAATGTTTGTTCAAAATTTAGAATTCCTCTAAAATTTTTAATTTTAAGATTATGCAGCGTTGCCATATTGATTTATCCTTTGTTCTTTTTCTACGTTTTTAGCAGTTCTCTTCATCAATTACTTTTTTTATGTAGATAATTCAAAAATACAATTACCACATCTTCACATTTTAAAAATTAAATGCTTTTAGTAAAATTTTGAATATGATGTTTCTGTGGAATTTGAAATATTGAAAAAGCACTTGCATCTTTTGCAACGAAATGTTATCATCATAGAGTGGTCTTTTCGGTATTAAATTAATAGCTACGGCAGTATTAGTATGTCAGGCAGTCCAGTTACTCTAAGACATAATAGAGTGACTTCTCGGCAGTAGGTTCTTATCAAACGGCATTTACATCTCCATTCTCATTATTGTACAAACAAAGTACAGTTATTTTGTTATGTAATTACTTAGCAAGATCAATGTGTGCTTTGAGTGACGTTGTTCGTTTTTCATACACAGCAGCAAACATGATGCTTTGTAGCTGATTATACCCGTTTTTAATGCGTGAATGAACGGGGCTGGATTGAGTGAGAGATAGTTGTTTGATTTTGCCTACTGATTATGCCTGCTATTTATTAATTATATACCATCAATTAGCAGCTTTAATCTCATTGATGTGGATGACGCAAGTCTTTTGGTGGAATTGTGTTTATGTGGGGATTTTGGCTATTGTCAAAATATAGAATAATTATAGCAGTAACAGCAAAATGGTTAGAATTTTTAAATGATAATTGGAATTTTCAAAATTTATAATATTCAGGCGAAATAACACAAACCATTAAGGTAATTAGTCTATGAAAAAGGTAGAAGTTCACATATCGGGAGATGCCGTAGATACTAAAGTTATAAATGAGTGCATCGAACGATTTAAAGAAATTAAAGCAGGCAAATTACCACCGCAATTGTCAATAATCGCTGAAAATGAAATAACAGATTTTGATTTTTCTCTGGTTGAATATTTTATTCTTTTTAAAAAGGAATGTCCGCAGTTATCTATTAATATAACTTTAAAGAAAAACTTTGAGAAAGGTTTTAGCAGTGATATTGTGTGGAAATTAAGACAAGTGATACATGCTTATTACCACCGCATAGATAAAAAATCCCTAATAATAAATCTGATAAAAAATTCCAAATATAAACCGTATTATTGTAATGATGAAAAGTTATCGCAAGAATCAGCGGTTATTAATATATCGGTAGATGGGTTAGCTAATGCTTTGATTTCCGATAAAAATATGCGAGACTATAAAATATCCGATAGCCATTTCCGCTTAGGTTCAAAAGTACACATAAAGGATTTTTATTACGCCAAACCATTTTTCCAAAATAGCGTTTTCGCGTATAATTATGCTTTGTTATTAGCGTGTGATATAATTCAATCAAAAGTAATCGAAGAAATAAAATCTAACACTAAACAAATACCGCTTTTAAGATTTTCTCATATCACATTGATAGGGTACGGATTGTATTCAGAGTTACTGGTATGCTATGTAAAAGAGTTTTTGGAGAATCACTACTCAACAGCAACATTAACAATAAACACCAACACTGTAACCGATACTGAAGAATGTAAGTTAAATAAGCCAAAAGCGGCAAATCCAATTTACCACAATGCTATGATAATAGTTCCTATCGCGTCAACTTTTACTACCTCCATAAAGATACGAAATATGTTAATAGAAGAGTATAAAAAACAACTTACTGAATATGACGAAAAAGTAAAAGAATACCAAGATAAAAAAAACAAAACAAATATTACGGATATTGGAAAAAAAGAAAAATTTAATGAAGAAATAAGCAAAATCGAAAATAAGCCAGAGTATATTAATAAAAAACTCACGCTAATAGAGCCATATTATAATGTGTTTTGCGTTGTAGACAAAGGTTTTGAAAAAATTAGTGGTAAAATAGCAAAAGGTAGTATCTTTCATAAATTTGGTTGGAGCAAAATAGATAAAACGAAAAAAATTGTAAAAACATATATTCAAAGTACCTCAAAAAAAACAGTTGACCAAAAATATTGCATTTACCAAGAGACTGACTGGTATAAAATATCTGAATGTCAAATATGTTTTCCGCTCAAAAACAGATGTGAAAATAAAGGTAATTGCCTTCATTGTTCATCAAAAAAGTGTAAATGTAAAGATAAAAGTCATTGTCTTGATTGTTCCAAACCGTGTGTAAGCAAAGAAAAACCTCTATTTGTAACCGATAAAACTTCACTTACGCCTGAACTAATTTTGGGACAACCCATTGCAAGGGCGATTGAAACCACAAACCATAACCGAAAATTAGCCTTAACAGACACGACTATAGGTCGGGGGCATATTGAACGTGGCCGTAATCATTATCGCTATTATTTTAACAATGATGAATTGTGGAATAAAAATAAAGATGGCGGTGAAAATAGTGTAAAGGAGTGGTTAGAGAAATGGTTGGAGACCAATCCATCTTCTGTAGATAACCGTAAACGTGAAATAATTTTAGCGCCATGCCATTTTTCAAATGCCAATTTTGTTGAAATGGTCAATTTGATAATATTTAAAAATCGCGCAACTATTATTCATTATGACATAAATATCGAAAATGTTCAAAACTTTAAATTTTTTTATAGTAAGGCTATAGGTACGTCTAAAAACACAAATATATATTTTGTAGATGATGTACTTACCTCAGGCACAACATTGTTTGCGGCTAATTCTTTTCTTCAACACATTGGACGGAATTTAAAGTTTAAAGCATGTTTCTTTTTTGTCAATAGAGCCGGTTACTATGAGTACGAAGATATAAAAAAGGTATTTGGAGGAAAAGGAATAAAAAATAAAATTTATTCATTTGCTAATTTACATTTCCCATACATCAAATCAACAAAAAATCTGTGTCCACTTTGTGACGAATACGAAAAACTCCAAAAATTGTATAGTAATTCATATCTGACAAGAATAAAAATCCATTTTCTTAAGGCGCAAAGGAAAATCGAAAAAACAGATATACATAAGTTAAAATACGAATCCGATAACAATGATTCAGAATCGCGTAAAAAAACGAGAATACGCAGGCAAGTGGAAGCTATCCATCGAATGTATGATTTATTTTCGAAACATACAAAGGATTTTAAGAAAGAATTAGGAAAGTATTTTAAGGATGATCATTATGGTTCTTACGAAGGATATAAAGAATGGGTCAAATTTTTAATTAATAAAACTAACAACCCTTTTGATACTGATTACCTGAAAAAGGAAGATAATACATCCATAAATGATAACAAGAATATTTTAACCGAAACAGAAATAACGGTATTAAAATGTTTAACACGCTCACCTTTTTATGACTATAAAGATATTCGAACGAGAGCATTTAAATGGGTTATAAGTTTATTGGAAGAAAAGGTAAACAAATTAAATGAAGTTTTAAATCGTCCTGACAAAAATGAATGGCGTATTAGTTTAAGCTCATTGGGTGAGTTAAAAATGTTGATACGCAGAACAACTTTGCTAAAATCCAACTATATTATTTCGTACAGATTACTTCACCTTATTAGAAAAATGTATAATAATGCAAAAATATTTAACGATGGAAACCACGATAAAGAGAAAGTAGATAATGCATTACATCAGTTTTCTATATTTTTTACTGCTCAAATGAATGAACTTTTGCATAGAGATGAAACGTGTAGTGATAAACTGAATGAACGCTTTAAACATTTCAAAGATAATTTCAAGAAGCCTGATAATAAAGATTCAACTCTTTTTAAACAGCTAATATGGATGTTGTTTGTAGAAAATGCCGCTAAAAAAAGGGTACTCGCAGAAATTCATGAAAAAAAATTCTTTGAACGTGATTGGGAAGGAAAAATTAAAAGGCTTGTAGGATCTGAAATAGACATAAAAGAGGTTGTAAAACATTATGAACATCTTGAGAAAAATTATGACCTTCGTGTCAGTAATAGAGATAAAATGATAATGTTTCTTAAGCTTAGGTTAGACATAAGAAAAATTACAGAAATTCCTGAAAAACATGATTTTGAAAATTCAGAAGCAAATATAGGAAAAAATAGTATTAACTCCAAATTTATTGATGATAACAAAGCTGCAAAATTTATCAGAGAGGTAATTGAAACTTTATCAAAATTTATTGTTGATAAAAAATGCATTCCAGATGTTGGTTGTTTTGCAATTGTAAAATACAAAAAAAGCGGAACAAGTCCGTATTATCTGTTGTATAATAAGGAAAACAAGGGAAATGAAAAAATACCAGATGAATATCTTGAAAATGAAAAGTTTTTAATAGAATTTCTCAATAATGGGAAAAGCCTGTTTGATGATACCGAATCTCACTCTATAATGGATTTATATCGAAGTATGGATAAGGATAGTATTCGGAAATGGAAAGAAGTTTTTTCAGATGAAGACGTTGCCGATATAACAGAAGACTTTCCGCCCACACAAACTAATAACCGCTTATTGCTTTTGCGAATAGATAGAGATACATTAAAAAAAGATATACCTGATACAGAATATAAAGGGCAAGCTGTAATAGGATTTTATTTTAATGTTACGGATGATAAATTAACTGAACCGATTAATATTGAAAATCTACATTATCTATTATTGTTAAGAGGAGATGTTAGCAAATATTTGGCTAAAGAAGTAGAAGGAAATGATAGCTTTAGAGATTGGGTGGAAAGTGAGAAAAAACGTAAAAATATGCTTGCTGCTAACCATCATTATTATCACCATGTTAAAGATTTGTATAACTGTGCAATAGGTGATCATCGTAATATTAACAAACTAAAATTTTATTATTATCAAGTTTATGATGCGAAAACAATAATGTCTTTTATGGAAAGTGGAGATATTGCAATACTTAAAGATGACATAAAAGAATTATACATTAAAGCCGAAATAACAAAGTATTGCGAATTCATCTTTCAGTACAATGTTATGAAAAATACCACTATAGATATAGATGATTCTTTAACATTACAATTTTCAGAAATGATTTTTAGAGGAGTGCTTTGTGAGTATCTTAAAAACATAAATGATGTAGTGCGTACCATGAGCAATGCTATTGTTCAACCCTATGTTCGCATAGTTGCTACACCATTAAGAAATCATACTATTGCATTTCATCTCCAAAACAATTTCATTATGGGAGAAATAGAACGTAACAATATAGCAACTATTAATCAAAAAGGTTATTTGACTTCTGGACATAATGGACTACACACCAATAAAGTGTTACTTGAAAAAGTAAGCTCCAATGTAGAGGTAGAAATGTCAGACATTTCTCATGGCGGAGTAGGTGTATTTGATGTGAAATTCCATATAACACGCATAAACGGAGTAGAAAACGATGGAAACAATAAAAGTATTACTTCTTGATGACTTACCAGAAGATGTTGCAGCACTTAAACAAGTACTGGAACGTATAAGTAAGGATATTGAAAAAGATAATGTAAAATTAGACTTATTGTTTCAACCTGAAACAATTATTGAATTAGTTGGAGATTTTGTGTCTTGCAAAAAGTTGTCTTATGATCTTTCTTATCCGTGTACAAAACGAATCGATGAAAAAATTGACATCGTTAATAACACCGAAAAACTTGTTTGTGTGATAGATATTGTGTGGGGTGGGAAGAAAAATGAATACAATGAATTGGGTTGTGATTTTTATAGCCAGTATCTAACAACCAATCCAAACGTTGTTTTTATTACAATTGTTCCTGATGACAAATGGCCTGAAAGATTAGGAAAGGGGACAAAGTGCGTGAGCAAAACTAAAAACAAAGAACCTATGTCTGAAAATTTTATAAGTGAATTAAGAGATGCAATTCTTGATTTGCCTATAGTGAAAAATAATATGAGCAGTACAAGCGCAAAAGAAACCTGGGAAGAACCACGATTATCCAATTAAGTGGAGATAGTATAAGTGATTAAATCAATTGATCGTGAAATAAAAGAATCCATAATTGGAAAAATTAAGTGTAAAAGCATAGAAGAATTACAAGAAAGTGAGCATCCTGATTTAATAGGTTATTGGCAAGGTGATAATTGTAAAAATTTATGTGTAATGTCAAATAAATTTGATGAACTATATCGAACCAAAAAAGAGGATTTACGCATCACTTACTATGATGACATTATTGATTGTATACACAAAATAAATGCCGCATTTCATTGGAAGTATAACAATAGCAATCTTTCTGAAGATAATAAAAGAAAATGTTTAGGATACATTTCGTACACACAGATTCACATCAATCGTTTACAGCAACAGCGTAATCAATTGCAGTGTGAGGAGCAACAAAGGCAATACGAAAAGCAACAGAGACAATATCGATTTACATTAAGAGTTGAAGCTCTTGCAATTGTCCTTGCAATTGTTATTGCTGCAATAAGTTTTATTCTAACACATTATTCAAATATAGATACTAAAATAGCAAATGCTCTGTTTGACAAAAAAATAAACCATTTACACTCAAAAATCGATACTCTTTATTCGTTTTTTAAAGAATCAGATAACAAATATCAAAAAACGCAAAGCATAACATACAAATCCGACGCACTCACCATAATCAAAATTTCCGAATTTGTGTACAAGCACATTTCACATTTGACTACTAAAAATTTCGGAATCGTCCCGTGCAACGGTATGATTGTTATAAGTAACGGCGAGGCGGTTATATTCGATACGCCTGTAGACGATAAATCCGCCGCCGAATTAGTTGATTGGTTGACCAAGTCGCGAAAACTAAATATTGTCGCGATTATTCCAACGCACTACCATGCAGATAATCTTGGCGGTTTAAACGAATTTCACAGACGTGATATTGCTTCTTACGCCCTTAATAAAACCATCGGAATCACAAAAGAGCGCGGACTTACTACAATACCGCAAAACGGTTTTGACGAGCGGCTTGAATTAAGTGTTGGCGGAAAAGAAGTTTTAGCTCAATTTTTTGGTGGTGGTCATACGGTCGACAATATCATAGGATATTTTCCGCATGATGAAATTATGTTCGGCGGTTGTTTGATTACGAATGTTGGCGCACAAAAAGGGAATTTTGCAGAGGCGGATTTGGCCGAATGGTCGAATACCGTAAAGCGAATCAGAACCGAATTTCCTAACGTTAGAAAAGTTATTACAGGGCACGGCACTATCGGCACAATTGCGGATTTGGATTATACGATTGAACTATTCAAGCAGTAGTATCTACATCAATCGTCTCATATTTCCAATCGCCGATATTACGTTTTTTACTGTCGAAATTAACACCTACTTTAAACAACTTTTACCGCTGCCTTTCCACGGTAACAGATAGTCTTTGGTGTCAATTTGCGCGAGCGCTTCTTCTGCGGATTTGTCAAGCTTGAACTCAATGCAGTAGACAACTACGAGTGTATATATCCAGCCATCTGTGGTTCGGACTTCGGCGCGGCAGTTGAGGCGAAGAATAATGCCAACTAAGCTAATGAGCAGATATGCAATCACTTACTTAAATGTTGCGGCATATCTACCGCCTTACCACCTAAACCCGGCAATTTGCCCGGCTCTGTTGTCCAACCATTGGCTTGTGTAAAACGGCCGCCAATAGTTCTGTCAGCCCGAATGGAAGCCGCAGTGATGTTGCCACCGCTACGATCTGCCATTCCGATAAAAGAATATGCGGTAGTGTCGATACGATTTTTCATACTAACGAAAGCTACGTTATTTGATAATGTCAGAGTTGTACCTGAGTAAGTTACCCCTAATACACGAGATATTCTGAAATCACCGCTCACGTGCGAATTAAGGGCGGCGGAGTTGGTTATGCTACTGTTTCCTAAAACTCCCACAATGCCGCCAATATGGAACTCTCCTGTCACTTCACTGGTACTATAGCTGTTTGATACGTTACTACTATCAATAAGATACCCAACCACACCGCCAACATTCAGTGTGCCTTTTACCAAACCGCCGGAATAACTGTTTGACACATTGCTATTATCTTGAACCACTCCTGCCACACCACCGACATCGTTATTGCCATTAACCGCGGCTACGGAGTAGCAATTTGTCACGCTACTACTATGATGAACCACTCCTGCTACGCCACCAATAAAATTATTTATACCATTAATCGCCCCGGTAAAATAACTTTCTGTTACGATACCGCTATCAACCACTATCCCAACCACACCACCAATTTGAGAAATGCCATTAATGGTAGCTGTGGAAAAACTATTTGCAATATTGCTGTTATTATAAAGAAGCCCCACCACACCACCAACACTGTTTTTTGTACTATTGATTGTCCCGATTGAATAGCAGTTGGTCACGTTACCACTATCAACTATTCCTGCTACACCACCAACATTATTACGACCGCGAATGTTCACACTGTCAAGCCCAAGATTTTCCACTTTCCCATTCTTGATACGACCAAACAAGCCTTGATCATTATCATCGGGACTATTGATAGTGAGATTGCTTATAATGTACCCACCACCGTTAAAAGTTCCTGAAAAATCGCCAGTGGACGTACCTATCGGCACCCAATTATCATATTTTGAAAGATCAATGTTTTGAGTAAGTGTAATAGTTTTGCCATCGAAGTTATTACCATTATTTACTAAATGAGCCAACCCCGCCAATTGTTCGGCTGTTTTGATGGTAAATGTTGAGGCGTTGCCGTTTTTAGTAAACCACGACGTATCGTATTTTTCCACGATATTAGACTGTAATGATACAACGTAGATAATAATCGCAACAACACAGATTGTTAAGACTATCGTCATATCAGTCATTTTTTTAGCAAATCTTTTTGATTTTGCAGTATTCTCAAGTAAATTTGACGGCTTAATTATATTATTTTCAGACGTTTCAAGTTTCTCTGAAAGATCTATTATTTTTTTGCGGAATTCTTCGACCTGCGCTAATAATTCAACTTCCCTTTTCTTTGCTTCCCATTGTATGCGGCAAGATTTCACTACCGTTTCAAGCCAGTAGTTAGCGTCTTCATCGTTTATAAATTCTCTATTTATAGCACCATTGTCAGTAAATCCGCATATTTCGCATTTTGTTGGGCCTCTGCCCTCTTTACATACTGCGCATATTTTACTCATTTGCTAATCTCTTCGTTGACCGCCAATCAAAGTTTATCATTTAACATCCCGAACCCAACCAATTTCCATAGGTATCGTAAAGCCGGTCGCCTCTTATCTCGTATTTCCAGTTGCCGTAAGTGTCATAGATACGGTCGCCGCGAAACTCATATACCCAATTGCCGCCGGTATCATAAATCCTGTCGCCGCGAATTTCGTACACCCAATTGCCGTAAGTGTCAAGTATCCTGTCGCCTACTTTTGTGGCGATTCCGTTACCATAGAGGTCTCTAAAAACGGACATAATTTAACTCCCCATTTCTCGTTTGATTGTAATTTTCATTTGCTATCGGTCTACATCAGCCGTTTCATACTTCCAATCGCCGATAAAACGTTTTTTGCTGTCGAAATTAACATCTACTTTGAGCGACTTACCAAAAGGGAAAGGAAAACCGCTCTGCCGGAGCCGGTTATCAGTTGATGGATTTTGGCAGTTTTGTCCACATAACAAAAACCATCTTCCCTGATGCCGACAAAATCTTGCTTACCTATGGGTAGTAGACGTTTCATGTATATAAATTAAAATATGGCGGTGGATAATGCCAATCTGTGGCAAATGCCACCCCGCCGGACAGGCTTTCATTGCTGTTTCCCAATCATAAAGCAATCCATATTCTTGCGAGCAGCAGGAGCGAGGGCAGTGTGGTTGACCCCTCTCCCCTACTCAGGGAAATTAAAGGTTTGACATAATTTCTTCGTACCACTAATATTGAAAAATGTATATTATCAGTAGTACGTAATACTAAAAGGGAGAGGTAAGTGGCAAAACTAAAATACAAATTGACTAATGACATACTGTTCAAGATGCTGTTTGTTAGAAATCCGGATCTATTGAAAAGGCTTACGGCCGCATTTTTGCGGGTACCAATTACAGAGATTAATGAGTTTACGGTAACCAACCCTGAAATGCCTCCGGAGGCAATCGGGGAAAAGTTTTGTCGTTTAGATATAAAGATGCTTGTAAATGGCCAAATTTTAGATTTGGAAATTCAAGTGGCAGATGAGAAAGACTACCGTGAACGTTCATTATTTCATTGGGCGCGGGCATTCTCATCAGCGTTAGACAGGGGCAAAGGTTACAGAAGTTTGCCTAAAACGATTGTCGTCAGCATTTTGGCATTTCCATTATTTGAGTGCGAGGTATTTCACAGCGAA
>Ga0123356_10003342_pt1 | contig 16840 bp, 21 predicted proteins | sample TergutEmb28metaG_2_FD_92546 | JGI IMG/M metagenome (GOLD analysis project Ga0123356, IMG submission 92546) | Embiratermes neotenicus P3 segment gut microbial communities from Petit-Saut dam, French Guiana - Emb289 P3 | ecosystem: Host-associated > Arthropoda: Insects > Digestive system > Gut ...
CCTGCACATTCACCACATCCACCTCGCCCAGCAACTCCTTCTTCCGATAAACCCTGCCCTTCTGCCCCGGCGACACCCGTCCAGAAACCACCTCACCCCCCGCAATAATATCCGTCTTTTCCGTCCTAAACACCCCCTTTACCACCATCTCTCCAGTCACCGTCTCCACCACTTGCGCCTCCAACATTGCCTCCATCTCTTGCTTCGCATCATCCAGCAACTCATAAATCACCCTAAACGACTTCACCCTTACCCCATCTCGCTCCGCCAACCGCGCTATCACATTCGGAACATCCACATTAAACCCATAAATCACCGTATTCTCTCCCACCGCCATATAAACATCGTTCTCCGTAATCGCCCCCACCCCCGTCGACACAATATTCAAAGTCACCTCGCCACCCGTATCGATCATGCGCAAAGAATCCACCACGCTTGTCACCGACCCCAGTACATCCCCCTTCACGATTACATTAAACACCTTTGAATTATCCGCCACATTCATCATCCGCAGCAAATCCGCCGATGTCACGTTCGCCGTAGCACCTTCCCCCGCTTCGCTTTGCGCATTGAGGAGCGCCGCTTTCCTCGCCGTTTTCTCGTCCGTCATCTCCTCGAACTTATCACCAAACTTCGGCAACTCTTTAAAACCAGTCACCACCACCGGTGTCGATGGCCCCGCCTTACCCTTTGGTTTACCTCGCCAATCCAACATCGTCCGCACTTTTCCCCAAGTCCCCCCCGCCACAATAAACTCTCCCGCCTTCAACACCCCCCCCGTCACTAACAAATTCACCGTCGCCCCCTTACCCGTCTCCATATGGCTTTCAATCACCAACCCCTCCGCCGGAATCTTCGTATCCGCCCTCAACTCATCAATATCCGCCGTCAGCAAAATCATATCCAATAATTTATCCAAATTCTGCCCCATCTTCGCACTCACCGGCACCATAATCGTATCCCCGCCCCACTCTTCCGGATTCAAATTAAACTCCGTCGCCAGCTGCGCCTTCGTCTGTTCAATATTCGCACCCGGCTTATCAATCTTATTCAGCGCCACAATAATTTTTGCATTCGCCGCCTCCGCAAACTTGATCGCCTCCTTCGTCTGCGGTTTCACCCCATCATCCACCGCCACCACAATCACTACAATATCCGTCAACATCGCCCCGTGCTGCCTAATCGCCGCAAACGCCTCATGTCCCGGAGTATCCAAAAATGTAATCTCCCGCCCCTCATATTCCATCTGATACGCCGAAATATGCTGCGTAATTCCCCCCGCCTCACCTTCAACCGTCTTCTTTTTTAGCAGTGTATCAAGCAACGTCGTCTTCCCATGATCCACGTGCCCCATCACCGCCACCACCGGTGGTCGCACCTCTGCGTCCGCCGACAACTCACGCTCACGCCCCGGCAACTTCACCGAATTTTCCTTCCGCTCCAGAGTCACATTCTTTATTCCCAATTCCTCCACCATAATCGAAGCCGTCTCAAAATCCAGCCGCTGATTTATCGTCGCCATTATCCCGTTCTTGAACAATTCACCTACCAACTGCGTCACCGGTAAACCCAAAGCCTTCGCCAACTCATCCACCGTAATAGAGCCAGAAATCCGAATCACTTTTTCTTCCATATCTTGTGACTCCTCTTCTCCCCCCCTATTTCTTACTCTTCTTCGCCTTCCCCACAAACGACAAGCTGATCCTACGTCCCTCTTTATCGATATCCAGTACCTTAAACTCTTTGCGCTCGTTCAAAGTGAAGATCTTCTCCGGATCCACATCGTTGCCCTCACCCAGCTCCGACACGTGCACCAAAGCCTCCACCGCTGGCGAAATCTGCACAAACGCACCAAACGGCGTAATCCTTGTCACTGTCCCCTCAACCTTATCACCCTTCTTGAACTGCGCAATCTCTTCCAGCCATGGATCCTCCTGTAACTGCTTCATAGACAGCGACAGACGATCTTTGTCAATCGCAATAATCTTCGCCTCCACGATATCACCCACCTTCACGTAGTCGCTCGGGCTATTCACTCGCTCCCAAGAAATCTCCGAAATATGAATCAATCCTTCTATCCCCTCCACATTCACAAACACACCAAAGTCTACCACGCCAGTCACCACGCCCTTCACCACATCGCCCACCGACAATTTGGTAAATCGCTCCGCCAAACCATCCCGTATTGCTTCTTTCTCAGAAAAAATTAATTTGTTCGTTTTCTTGTCAGCATCTAAAATCCGTACGCGAATCGGCTTGCCCACCAAACCATTCAGCCTCTGCAAAATCTCTTCTTTATCGGAACCACCTACGCGCGGATAATGCTCCGCCGACAACTGTGAAACCGGCAAAAATCCTCGAATACCATCATATTCCACCAACAAACCGCCCCTATTAGCGTCAAACGGCGTGATCTCGACTGTCTCGCTGGCCTCCAGCTTCGCCAAAATCTCGTCCCAACCCTTGTCTTTCACCGCCTTGCGCAACGATAACAGCACCATGCCGTCATCCATTTCCGTATCCACCACGCTCGCCGACACCGTGTCTCCTTCCGCCAGCTGTCGCCCAAACGCTACTTCGCGCCTTGGTACCATCCCCACACCCCTTGCCCCCAGGTCAATCAAAATCTCGTGCTTCTTCACAGACAGCACAGTCCCCTCAATCGTATCCCCCAAGACTACCGGCTTTTCGTCAGCAACCGCCAACAACTCGTCCATAGTCAACTTGGCATCTTTCGCCATATCTATCTTTCCTTCCTTGGAAATACTTATCGACCGTCAAAAACACCCGATAAGCATTTCCAAATCTTCCCCCCATTCTACCTCAAGACTCGCCAAAAGTAAACTATTTCTCCGCCTTCGCCGCCCTAAACACGCTCCCCAGCGCCAAACTCATCACATAAGCAAACGCTCCAGCCAACAACAAGCCAAGCATGCCATCCTCCACGGGCCCACTCTGCGGCAAAGCATCCATATCCCCCGCTGCGTCATCTCCAGCCTTGGCCTCTTCCTCCTCTGTCGCCGACTCGTCCGCAACTATCTCTGTCTGTCCTTGCCCTTCGTCCTCCGTCAACTCTCCATCTGCCGGCTTTGGCCCTGATCCCAACGACGAGACAAGTGCCGCTATTATTAATATAACCACCACGCCCCACAGTGCCCACCAACCCCATTTTTTGAAGTTAGTTTTCTCCATCTGGCCTCCTTATAGGTTCATGATACCATTATTTCTAGCAAAAATTACCTAAAAACCGCGCTTTTTAGGTAATTTTCGTCCTAGGTTCTTTTGCCAGACTTTTCTTCCGAAGAAAAGTCTGAGCTAGTGCTATACTTAAACTATGTATTTATGCATCGACATTGGCGGCACCAAAACTCTCGTCGCTCTCATGAATAACCGTCGCCGAATCCTCAATTCCTTCCGTTTTGCCACCCCCCACGATCAAAATATTTTCTTTGACACGCTTGTCTCCGAAATCCGCGCCAATTTCTCTCTTGAAGGTCTCAAAGTCGTCTCTGTCGCCATACCCGGCCCCGTCGAGAACAATAAAATCTTATGGTTCAGTAATCTCCCTTGGACCGACTTCGATCTCGACGGCAAACTAAAAAAACTCTTCCGTGTTCCCTTGTTTTTCGAAAACGATGCCACCCTCGCCGGTCTATCCGAAGCCGAAGGTCTCCCCGGTCTGTCAATCTATCTAACTTTCTCCACCGGTATTGGCGGTACCGTCATCCGTGATGGCCACATCGATCCCGCATTTGACACTTTTGAACCCGGCCATGATGAGTACATTTTTAGAGGCAAACTTCTCGCATGGGAAGACTTCTCTTCCGCCAAAGCCATCGCCGATTACTACGGCAAGCTCACTTCCAAAATCAAGAAAAAAACCGACTGGGTCGAGATCTCCTGTCGCATGGCCACCGGTCTTCGACCTATCATCGCCTACATCCGCCCCGACCATATCATCTTGGGCGGTCCCCTCGGCCTCGATCTCAAAAAATACCGCCAACCCCTTGAAAAACAACTTTCTGTCGCCTTACCGCCTGGAGTCTCCATGCCCAAGTTCACCATCGCAAAATACAAACATGAGTCCGTCATCTATGGCTGCTACCTCCACGCCAAGCGCCAACTCGCTGCTCAATAAATTGTCTCGTGACTATCCCGACCTGATTTTTCGTCATGGCAAAAAGTTTCTGTTCCATCCGCCCAAAACTATTGTCGTAGGTCCACCCTGCCAAAAACATGCCATTCTAACGCTCCACGAACTCGCCCATGCCCTTCTGAAGCATAAGGATTACAACTTAGACATCGAACGTCTCAAAATCGAGTCAAAAACCTGGATCAAGACCAAACAGCTCTGTCGAAAATATCACGTCGCATGGGACGAAGATTTCGCCCAGGATCATCTCGACACCTACCGCGACTGGCTGCACAACAAATCCCTCTGCTCAAAATGTCACCTTACCTGTTATCAAGACCCCTCCGGTACCTACCACTGCCCCCAGTGTCGTAATTAAGTCTGTTTATCCTTTTTCAACAATTGCCACACCACAATCGAAATCAGCGCAAAGCCAAGTAGAATCAAGTAGATATACCACACATCTCGTATCATCCACAATATCGCCACTGCTACCCCAATCGCCCCCCAAATCCATACCCATCTCAACCGCATCAACCCTCCTATCACTACGATTACCGCCTGTTCCACAATGAACAGCATCTGGTACCCCAGCCCGCTGGCACCTGCCTCTGACTCCAATGCTTTCACCCCAACCGCAAACGTCAAAATCCCCAAAGCAAATCCCAGTCTTACTTTATCCATCCCACCTTTTTCCCGCCACACGCTCGTCATCACCAGCGCCAACGCCATCACATGCGCGTATATCACCCACAAATAACTCATATCACCTCGCACACTTTCACCCGCCAAACCTATCATCCTACAAATCACTATAGCCGCACCATATATCGCAGCCTCCATCAGCCAATCCACTTTCACCCAGTATCCATACCCACCAAACAACGCCACAGCCACAATGCCAGCATAAATAAACCATCCACCAGATATCCCAGTAGCTATCATCGCTGCCACCACAACGACCCCAAGTGCTACCCCCATTCGCCACTTATCACCCACTTTCCCCGTCCGCTCCAGCCATACACTCATCATCACCAATATTGCCGCTACCGCCTGCAAACATAACACCCACAACTCTGAATACTTTATTCCTAGTTCCAAACCAAACACCGCTCCAATCACGCCCAACACCGCCAGATACATCCATGTCTCACATGCCAATACCCAACCACCACCTCTGTCCTCTCTCTTATCGAGCAGCGCAATCAGCCCCAGCGCCATTAACGCCTCCACGATATATATCGCAAGATACACCTCCGCTCCCCACATCGCACTACCTGTCATCAACCAGCGCCCAATAATCAACGGAGTCACCATTACCGCCGCAATCACCCCATATAGCCATCCCGCCTTCCCATACGCCCAAGCCGCCAAACCGCTCAGCACCCCAATCACGCAAACGACAGCCAAGCACAGCCCGGCCACCACCTGCCTCTCCGCTCCCGACGCAGCCATAATCCCCACCGCCATCATCATGACCATCATAAATAGCCCCTGCGCCGCTTCTTCCCAACCTCTGTCAACCTCATCTTTCCTGCTATAACCTCTCACCACACACAGTATCGCCGAAATTGCCGCCACTACCGCCAAACACACCGCAAACACCGCCATGTCCTTATCAAACACATTCCAAGCCAAAGCCAACACCGTAGCCGCCGCCAACACCCTTAGCGTCAGCTCGTTCGTCAAGGTCCGCTCTCGCCACCACACCACCGCAATCTGCAAAGTCGCAATCAAAAATAACCACACATACACCCACGAATCCGCCACTCCCGCCACAAACATACTTGCCACGAGCGCAAACAGCGTCAGATATTTCCCTGTCACATCCACTACCTCTGCAAATACCTTCGGCGCTTTATTCGGCGCGAATAGCCGCGCCATCCCTACTGCCACCCCCAGCAGCATCACAAACATAAAGTAATACACTATCGGCAACGTCAGCGTAGCCGCCATCGATCTAACCAGCGAAATCACAAACGCCATCGACATGTACGCTATAACCTTGCTGCCAAGCGCCACTGTTGCCACCACATAAGCCACTACCCCTATACAGCTCGTCAAAAACCAAGCCAGTTCTCCCGGCAACCCACTCCACCCCGCAAACGCTAGCCCCAAAAATGGTATCACCGCCAGCGCCGTCCCCATAAAAGCCTTGCTAGCCGTCTGTAAACGCTCATCCTTATGCGCAACAATCCCACCCACATAAAAAATTATCACTACGCACAGCATAATCAACATTTTCATCTCATCTGGCAAAGCTGCACCGAGCAAAGTCGCTATTCCGCCCACGATCAAAAGTGCACCCACATACAAAATTGCATTCAGCCCACTATGCTTGTCTGTTTCTGTCTTCACCTTTGCTGTCGCCACTGTAGTCGCCTTGCCAGCTTGCTGTTTTTTCTCCTTCAGCTCCTTGATTTTCGCATTGATTTCTTTTAGCTTCGCCGCATCCGGATTTTCCTTTTCCAACTCCTCTGATAACTCGAAATACAAGAGCTCCGATTCTTGATCATTCTGCAGCCCCGCCGCAATCTTCCCCAGGCCAGCAGATGCCGCCTGTTTCCGCTTCTTGCTCCTATTCACAGATACAATTATTATAATTGGCACCCATATCCACCAAGTGGCCAACACCAACCAGAACAAACCCATCAGTATCAACCAGAATCCCATAAACCAATCATGCCATAAGCTCAAGCAAAATAGTCCCTTCCGGGACTATTTTGCTTCAAGATAAACTTTTTATTTAAGCAGTTTTCTTGGCTTTACCACGCTTAGAAATACGACCACCCTTAGCACCAGCAATCTTAGCCAGTGCAGGATTAGCAGCAAATCCGCCAGTATGACCATTTTTACCACCTTTTCGGCCAATCTCGGCATAGAAGTCTTTGCCGTACTTAGCTTTGTTGGTTAGAGCAGCCTTCCGGCCACCATTTATTGTTCCAGCCATTCTTTTAGCTCCATTCTGCCCACCAATATTCTTATTATCGCCACCCTGAAACAGACAAAATTAATCGCCTTCTCAGGTGTTACTAAGCATTTTATCACATCGCTTACGTTTTGTCAATACGTTTTTGCTAAAAAATGTGTTTTAATATCCGAACGCTCCTTTGTGCAAAACCATAAACTTTTCCACTGGTCTCCTATTGACATTATCCGTCTGGTGGTATATCATGGAAACATCTTAAGAGAAGTGCGAGATCTCTTAAACAAAAAGTACCCTAACGGGTACTTTTTGTTTAATGTCGCACAATCAATTACATCTTCTTTAGCAGCTTCACTGCCCAATCATAATGACTTGACGTCGCTGAAATGAGGTATGCTCCCAAAGAAGTCGTCCCTGTCCACTTGTAATATCCCTTCGTAAACAGCTCTTCATTCGTATGCTTCTTCGCAATTTCCATCACTTTCTTATGGCTTTCTCGCACCAGCTTTTTCGCCCCATCCAACGTAACATCCTGATAGCCCTTCCAAAACTCCCTATTTAACTCCGGCGTCATCTTCCAGCTAAACCCTTCCGGCAAAAACGGTGTTTCCTTGCCAGCCATATTATCACCATACCACTTCAAAAACATCTCATGCCAAGCATGCAAATGCATCAAAAGATCGCGTGCATTTTTATCTTGCGTACCACACATTATTCACCCCCTTTCTCGTCCACCACAGCCATCAACTTCTCGAAATTATCTTCCGCCTGCTTGATTAATTCTTCCTTGTTTGTCGGTCTCCCCATAAATCCTCCTTTATTTAAAACTAAACTCTCAATAACCCGCGAAACCCCCTGCCACCATAATACGACTCCGCACCGTTGTGAAACGTGAACACCCGATCGAACCGTCGATCGCAAAACAACGCCCCGCCCAACTTCCTAACTTCTTCCGGCGTCACCACCCAGCTAGACGTTTTTGTGTCGAACTCACCAAGCTCTTGTAATTTCCAATACCACTCTTCCGTCAACAATTCTACGCCCATCGCGCCAGCCACCCCAACCGCACTACCTTTAGGCTTATTCTCTTTCCTAGATGCCAAGGCTTCATCGTCATAACAAAGATTTCTCCGACCAACCGGACTCTCAGCAGAACAATCACAAAAAATAAACTCAGATTTTTCCGAGTCATAACCAATTACATCCGGTTCCCCGCCAGTCTTTTCCATTTCCTCAAGCGATTTCATCTTTTTTGGGTTCGATTCTAACTTTTCCTGCACTTTATTCCAATCCAAGCCCTTATGACGATGCGTGTTTTCTTCGAAGCGTCTTTGCAATACCATCAATAGATTTTTATTCTCGTCCACCATAATCGGCCCTCCTAATTAACCAAATGGTGGAGTGTAGGAGAATCGAACTCCTGACCTCGTCATTGCGAACGACGCGCTCTACCAGCTGAGCTAACACCCCAAAAATGGTGGAGTGGAGACAGCAAGCCATCTCTCACCCCACCAAATTATATCACACCAAGGGACCGACTTAGACGTGGTGGAGTATAAGAGACTCGAACTCTTGACCTCCTGCTTGCAAAGCAGGCGCTCTAACCAACTGAGCTAATACCCCGTACCCAGCATTATACCACAAAAAAGGATAGCAACCGGGGGGGCGGCGCTATCCTTCACATAATATAGTACATCTTATCTAAAATTACAATAGTTTTTCTGGTGGGGATATGTGGACTCGAACCACAGACCTCGTCATTATCAGTGACGCGCTCTAACCAACTGAGCTATATCCCCAAAGCTCCCACTTATTCTACTAAATTCCCCTTATTCCCGCAAGCATGCTATAATCAACTTATGTCTTGGGAATTCTCTATCGGTTGGTTTATTTTGGGCATACTCATCCTTGCCGCCGGCGCCGCTATTGTTGTTTTTTACCACCAAATCTCTTACGGCATCGCCAACGGTGCTAGTAGCTTCGATCGCGTTAAGCTCTTCGGCATCGTCACGTGCATTGTCGGCCTCCTCATCATGGCCAATCTCCACACTGCTTTGCTCAACTGGCTAGTCAGTTTAATTTTCAGGCGCTAAATTCACATTTTTGCCCCAATAAAAACGATCCACGTTTTTAACAGGAAGCACCGGTTCGACCCCAAATATCCAAACTATATCTGTTAATTTTGTATAAAATATTTATACAAAACCCCTTGACAAACCCTTCCGTCCCGCTTACACTAAAATTAGCTTTTGTGCTACTTCGCAAAACACAAAAGCCGTACCCTTTTACGAAAAACAAACACGAAACAAAACAAAAAGTTTTGTTTTGCAAAACAAATGTTTTGCAAACGAGACAAAAAAACAAAAACCAAGCCTCGACTTAAATGCATGGCAATAATTATCTCTCAAGGCCATCGCTCTCTTTCTGTCCGAGGCTTTTTTTGTTTTCAGAACCGCCTTTTGACCGTAGGTCTGTGATACACTAGCATTATGAAAAGATTCAACGAATTTCTAGCCAACAAAATGTCCATCATCATGTCAAGCATGTGGCTATTTTGGGTACTATCCGTAATCATCATAGTCGCCGGCCTCATGCAGCCACCCGACACCCCCTATACGTTTGTGATGTTCGTCATTAGCGCCGGATTTCAAGCCATCGCCCTCCCCGTCCTAGCCTTTGTCTCCAACATACAGGGTGATCGCGCCGAAAAAATCGCCAAAGAAACTCACGATGCCGTCATGAAAGAGCTTAAACTCATGCGCGAAGAAAATGCCGAGCTCAAAACCCTCATCGTCAATCAAAAATCTAAAAAGTAACTCCCTCGATCTTCAGCAATTCCCTTTTCATCACCAGCCCAAACGCATACCCGCCAAGCCCATTGCTCCCCACCACCCTGTGGCACGGTATGATAATCGGATATTTATTATTCCTGCAAACCGTCCCCACCGCCCGCGCTGCCCGCGGATATCCCGCCGCCAGCGCGAGTTCCCCATAACTCTTCACTTCCCCATATGGTATTTTCGCCATCTCCCTCAGCACCGCCCCCTGAAAATCCGTTCCATCCTGATCTAGTGCCTCCGCACGCACCTCTTCAGAAAACTCTTTCCGCTCGCCTCGCAAAAACTCCAAAACCTCCCCACGCCACTCCGCCGGAAAATCATCCAAAAAATCCAAATTCATAACCCCATTATATCAGACGTTCAAGCCAAAGACGCCGCACCCTTTGGCGACGTAATTTTCAAAGGCATAGCCAAGTTCTGCATCGCCCGAAAAATCTGCTTTTGCATCTTAGCCAGCGCCGGATTGCGTATCTCCACCCCAAAAACCTCCCCCCGAATATACGAATACAGCGCCACCATATCGTTATATATCAACGTTTCAAAATCAATCTTCAGCACCTCCGGATCAATATAGCGAATGTCCCAAAAGTCAGTCACCAACTTCTCTACCTCAGTAAAATCTTCAAACGTCGTCCGATTCGTCAGCTGATGAATCATGGTACCACGCTCTACCCAAATCTCGCGAAACTTCTCCGCCGTCTCTGGTTTTACAAAAGCCGTCATATCCGAATTTATCTCATAAATATACAGGTCCTTCTCCGCCTTCAAAGAATTGTATGTAATCTGCTCCATCCCCGCCCGCCCCGAAAAGTAATTCACCCGCGATTTGTACCCAGCTGGTGCCGCCGTCGCTTCCAGTGCCGCCACTAACCCCGGTAAATGCCCACCCAGTCGCTCCAGTCGCACCTTCTTCTCTTCCCAATACTTCCCCAGATTATCCGGCGCTGCCGCCACATAATTATACCCATTATCCGACAGCTGCTTCGTCGCCAGCCCCTTGTCCTCCAGCCGGTCCAACGCATTATATACAGGCGTTCGCCCCAGTTTCAGTGCCCTCGCAATTTGTAACACTGAAACCTGATTACCGACCTTTAGAAGATGGACGTAAACCAGCGCCTCGTTCCCCGTTAAGCCATATCTCTCCAGCTGTACTCTAAGCTGCTGCAAATCTCTCATGTTTACTAATTCTAAAACTCACCTTCCACCAACAGATTATACACGTGTTTTTTCAAAAAAACAACAACTTTACGATTATACTTTTATCTGTTTTAATGCTAGCAATATTACGAAATATATTACATCGTAATATCGTTCCTATAAAATCAGAGGAGATGATAACTTTGGGAGGGAAAGTAATGAAATACGAAATCGATGGAGGAGCACGCACGAAGTATCGCGGAGCAGAAGAAGACTGGGCGCCAACCAAAAAGTTTGTTGAAAAATGGGTCAAGAATCAACTAGTGAAGGCGGGGCTACCACAGTGGGCGGAGCTCAAGCTTTTCGTTTTAGTGCGCGACGTAAATTACGCCACTGACGAAAAAATTGACGGCACAAGAACCGCTCACTACGAAATATCAACATATTTCGATATCACCCAGTACCGAAATATCGGTGGCAGCGTAATCGTAACCCGTGAAGACCCCAGTCCATGGATGAATTACAAGTGCATAATGATAGACGTGACGTTACCATACAGTTGGTTCAATCCGGAGCTAAAGGTAAACGAACCCGGCTATATTCAAATACGTCTTGCAGCACCTTGCTGGTATCGTAATTTAGAGCTAGGCAAGTTAGCGGAAGAACTATCGCGTCTAGCGTTTGAGCTAGAGCATGGGTATAATCACATGATTGATACCAAATACAAAGGCAGCCGTAACACTATAACCGACAAAAATGACGAAGCAGAGTTCTCAGTGAAAATCCGCACCTTGCCCTCTCTATCCGAAAAAGACGCTCAAGCCTACACATAAACCCCCGGCCATATCCTCTCCCCGTTCTCCCTTCAATTTTTGCTAATAGTGCTATTAGGCCTGATCATTCGTGATCAGGCCTTTTCCCTGTCTCATTAAAAATTACAACACCAGCACCAGCACTTACTTTACCTCCCATTCCCTACAAACCCCCAGTCACTTCCCATATCACCAGCACTCCCTATGCTACAATTGAGCTTATGGACAAACCTAAAACGCCCGATCAACCCGAACCCGACCAACTAGTCGGACGCGGCTTCGAGGCAGCCGAAAAAGTAAACCCGACCGATATCTACCTAACCGAAATTATCGAAGGGCCTTTAGCTCACGCACCTCGCCTGTCACAGGCATCACCATCGACACCAACATCGACCCCCACCTCTGCCCAAAATCAAATCCAAGCCCCCAAACCACCACCCGCCAAACTCTTAGGCGAACCCGAACCCCAAAAAAGCCACCTACTACGTTATACACTAATAACAACAACCATAATCTCACTAATCTTATTATTCGGCTGGAACACGTTCAATCATAACTACTTACGCTGGCCAATCGATTTCGGCGTCCAAACGGCCTTTCTCCTGTTCGCAACGGTCTTACTTGCACACAGCATAATACTATTCTCGCAACATCTCCGCAAAGTTACACGCAGACAAACAGAACTAACCTTACTCTATCCCCTCTACATTCTCATAATGCTATCCGCCTTCCTAGGTATAGGCTATCTTGAATTCAGACCCCAATTCGTTCAAATCATCACCACGCCCATCACGCGAGAAATATCAGGGGTCCCAACCGCACTAGTGCAATGCGATCGAGCCGTGGCCAACTTATTCGCACCAACCCGCAAGGGCTACACCTACATAGAGGACGGTATCGCTCGTTTCCACCCCAATGCTTGTGTCGATATTTTCAATTGGTACGTGTGGCAAGGAAAAACCAATACTACCGACTACCAAATTCATACTCTCGACATGATCGCACACGAAGCAGTCCACATTAGCGGCGTATATAATGAATTAATCACCAAATGCGCTAGTACCGAATGGACCGAAGACGTCTTACTGCACCTAGGAGCCAAACCAGAAGAAGCCGAGCGCATAGCTAAGCGCAACCGCTACATGCTAAACAACTTCCAAGGCACCGGTCCTGGCTCCCAGTCCAATCAATACGTAGGCAACTGCGATAATCTACCAAGTTTTCGCAAAGATTAATATCATCTTGACAATTTTAATATCAAGACTTAAAATTAATATATCAAAAAAATTTAATATGCAAAGGACAATTTAATATGCAATACTCCTCAACTATCACTCGCTCCGGCCAAATCACCCTGCCCAAACCTCTGCGCGACCTCTTATCGGTCAAGCCCGGACAGCGCATCGCATTCACTGCGCATGAGGGAGAAGTCACCATCAAGCGCGAAAAAACCCTTGACGAAATCTTCGCAGACTTCGACGCTATTCGCAAAAAACACACCACCCCCGAAATCGCCGCCAAAATCAAAAGAGACGCCGGCAAAACCGCCCACGAACTCATGGACGAATACTGGGACAGTCCCGAAGGTCAACAAGAACTGCACAGGATAAATTATGGCTACTGATATACAATCCCTAGATACCAATATCCTCCTCCGCCTCATCCTAAATGACGTTCCCAACCAATGCGAAAAAGCCCAAAAATTCCTTCGCCGAAACTCCGATATCACCTTCTACGTAGACGACCAAGCCATCACCGAAACCGTCTACGTACTAGAAAGACAAAAAAAATACGACCGCCCCTTCATCATTAGCGCATTTACAGATCTCATCTTTCCCATCAAAAATATTAATTGCGACCGCCCACTCTTCTCCGAAATCCTCCCCTTCTACGCAAAGCATCCCACCCTCTCCTTCAATGATTGCTACCTCACCGCTAAAACCGCCGCCAAACAGTCCGAACCCCTCTGGACCTTCGACCACAAATTCGCCAAAGCTTCCCCCACCGCCAAAGAACTAAAATAGCAGACTTACCCTTACCCCCTATTCCCCCTTCTCGCCGCTCGTCCCTCGCTGCACCAGGCTCCCCGTAGCCGTTATTACTGAGCTAGCCAAAGCCGTTACCCTCTGCATGCTAGCGGCCAAATCTGTCTTCAGCCCAGCAATTTCCGCATCTCGTGCCTTTAACCCAGCCTCCAGACCCGTTACGGTCTGCGTCTTTAGCTTCAGCTCCGTCTCGGTGTCTTTCTTTTCCAGCGCAAATTTATGCTCAAGCACCTCCCTCAAAGCTTTTTCTGCATCAGTCACCGCCGCACCCACCGCCTTCTCTAGCGTCCCATCAAACTTCGCCACCTTCTCCCGTAAACTCTCCAACTCCTCTTCCTGCTCAGCCACCGCCAATTCTCGTCTCTCTAGCTCTTCGACCTTTGCCTGTCTCTCGGCCACAAACTTATCCTCATCTTTCCTCCGTCTCAAAGACAGCTCGTACTCATACTCTTGTTCCTGCTGCTTCCGAACCCGCGCCAGTCTCGCCGTTTCCTCATCATAAGTCCCCCTCAAGACCACAAACTTCTTTTCCCACTCCGCCTCTTCTTCCACCTTCAACCTCAAAAAGTCCTGCAAAGCCCCTGCTGCAGCCACCAACTTGTGCGTTTCCAGCAGTTCTTGCTTACTCTCCTCCAGCTCACTATTTACCCCCTCCAATTCCTTGGCCGCCACATTTATTTTCTCCACCAGCTCCGACAACGCAGTCCTCGCCGCCGCCTCAATCCCTTTCACCGCCCCCTCTACCTCACTATATTTCCTCCTCTTTGGCACCGTTTCCTCACCTTCACCGCCCCGCCCACTATTCGCCCTGTCTGCCAATTTTTGATACGCATCCAGCAGCTCCTGCTTCGTATTTTTCAAACTAACCTCTCCATCACCCTTCATCGCTCGAGCCATAAAACACCTCTTTCTTATTTTTCCCAATTCTATCACACCATTCCCCCCACAAAAACCATAAGCACTCTACTCTACAATCCTCAGCCTATCCGTACCATGCTCATCGAACTCGTCATTATACCTCCCCTCGTACCTCGCTATCGTCTCGAATCTCTCTTCCATATTCTCGGACAACTCAACCCCGTCCTCCTCCATATCCCTCATAGCCAAATCATAAACCAGCTCGCTCCAAAAATAATCTTCGTGAGACGGATTGATATACTCTTCTATCAAATACTCCAACTTCTCGTCCGCCAAATAATACGGCTCCCTCTTATCATTTATCACATCAATAATCTCTATTGGTAGTCCGACTATTTCAGACATCTTTTCCTTCTCTGCCTCCGTCAAATCCTTTGACTCAACAAACCAATCCGCCCCAATCGCCTTATTTACCCTGATCGCATCCCACACCCTCCGCTCCAAATTTTCAAGCCTTTCGTCCTCCTTCGCGTTGCCGTGCTTCTCCATCACGAGATACCCCACCTCCATCATCTTCGCCAGCAACAAAATCTCCTCTCTACTAAACTCCCCCAACATACCGCAATCATATTTCTTCCCACTCTTCCGCTTTGTCTCTCCCACAACAAACTCTCCTTCGTGTTTTATCTAATTTCCCCTAATTCTAACACACAAACAACCTCCCAGCTAAGCCAAATCCGCCTCCAAACCACGCCTCCCAAAAATCAAACGCAACGCTTTTCTGCCAAATCTTCCTGCGTCATCTTCTGCCCGTCCGCAGCTTGATAATATTTGATCTCAGCGCCATACCTGCGAATCTCCTTCCTTAAATTAAACCACAAAACGAGTATATCTCAGCCGCCCAATTCCACGCTAACAATCACCATTTGCTTTGCCCCTTATTTCTGACAACCTCCATACGCCGTGCTTGACACGCATTACACATACGTGTACTATGTGTAATAGAAAGGAACCAAACATGGCTCAAAACATCACGATGTCGTTCGACGCAAAAACCTTAGCTTTTGTTAAGGACTACGCAAAAGAAACAAGGACCTCTGTTAACGGCCTAGTACGCGAATTTTTCAACACCATAGCCGAAAAAGAGCGCCGCAGGCAAAATCATGCTGATTTCATGAAGGCAATCACCTCCATCCAAGGAAACTCGGGGGGCTGGAAGTTCGACCGAGAGGAGATAAATGAGCGGCGGTAAGTGTTTTTTAGACACGAATATTCTAGTCTATGCAGCGGACCAACACTTCCCTGAAAAACGCAAAATTGCCATCAGCCTAATAGATTCTCTGTACCAAAGTGAACGACTAGTAGTTTCGACTCAGGTAATCCGAGAGTTTTGCAATGCCGCCATCAAGAAACTCGGCGTAAACGAGCAGTCTTTGCGACTTTTTACCAATATGTATTACGATTTACCGCCGTTTCAAGAATCGAAAAAAACGCTTATGCACGCACTAAAAATCTACCGTCAATATCAGTATTCGCTATATGATTCGCTGATTCTAGCGTCGGCTATCGAAACGGGATGCGTAGTGCTATACTCCGAAGATCTACAAAATGGACAAATAATAGAAGGTACAAAAATCACAGATCCGTTCAACCATTAGCAATTCCCTCCTTCTCCCTAATAATGTGCCGCAGACAAAAACAGCCCTCTCGGACCATTTTCGTCTTAACAACTCAGTTGTGCAATTATTTTCATCCTAGTATCTTTCGTAAAATAGCTTCAAAGTCGCATCTGGATAAATCCAGAAAAGTTATTTACTAAGCTTATATAAATAACTACGACCGACCTAGCTACAGATTGCCATTGCTGACATTCTGCGCATCATTCTCCCTAGAAAGGAGGTAATCCATCGACACCTTCCGGTACCGATGCCTTGTTACGACTTAACCCCAATCATCTCCCCCACCTTAGGCCGCCGAAACGGACTTCGGGTGTTGGTGACTCTCATGGCTTGACGGGCGGTGTGTACAAGACCCGGGAACGTATTCACCGCAACATGCTGATCTGCGATTACTAGCGATTCCGACTTCAA
>Ga0123356_10003343_pt1 | contig 16840 bp, 12 predicted proteins | sample TergutEmb28metaG_2_FD_92546 | JGI IMG/M metagenome (GOLD analysis project Ga0123356, IMG submission 92546) | Embiratermes neotenicus P3 segment gut microbial communities from Petit-Saut dam, French Guiana - Emb289 P3 | ecosystem: Host-associated > Arthropoda: Insects > Digestive system > Gut ...
CACGGGCCGTATGTTATTAATGAAACGGAAGGTATGGGAAGTAGCGATAACACATACGCGACGATTGGCGGCGCCGGAGGCGCTACTGGAGGTTCTGCCGCTGGTTCAATCACTATCAACAGCGGCAAAATTGAGATGATTACCCGCTCAGTAGGCGCGGGAATCGGAGGCGGCGGCAGCAGCGGCGGGCTAAACAGTCCTGGAGGAAACAGCGGCAATATTACCATCAACGGAGGGAATATCTCCATAACGCAATTTGGCAGTACCTTACACCCAGCCGTGACGGATGGCGCCATTGGTACTGGCGACAGCGGCGCTTGTATTGGCGGCGGCGGCGGTCATAACGCAAGCGGCGGCCACGCTGATAATGTCACCATCAACGGCGGAATAGTGACCTTACACCAGTATACCCGCGCCGCGGGTATCGGCGGCGGTACATACGGCACTTGCGGAAACGTGACCATCAACGGCGGATATGTTGATGTGTTGGTGCACCGCGCGAGCAATGATCACGGATCCGGGGGCGGAACGGCGATCGGCTCCTGCGGCGGCACTGCCGATGGCGCGGAAAGCTTGATTACAATCAACGGCGGCACGGTGAAGGCAGAAGGCTTTTACGCGGGTATCGGCAATGCCAACCCCGGGAAAAAAATCACCGTTAAAATTACGGGCGGCACGGTGTACGCAAAGGGCAAGGCGGGACCGGGCATTGGCTCGTTGGTGCCTGTCATGGGAGACAGGGTTGTGATCACGGGGGGAACGGTGTTCGCGGACAGCGTAGAAAGCGCGGGGATTGGAAGCACGTCAAACAAATCATACCCTGATTTAGAGGTCACGCTGGAAATCCACGCTGCTGGGAATGTAAGGGCATACTCCGGCGGGGAGCAACCGGCCATTAACGCCCATATTGACAGCGCAAGTACCGGCTACTTTGTTAACGCCGGCCTCGACAAAGCGATTTCTACCACCTCCAGCACCGCCATGGTGGTATATGAACATGGAGAATATGGCCATAAGCCGTCGCTGAAGAGTTTGAGTTTACCCGCCAATTATTTGAACTTCGCCTACAGTTCCGATCATCACCAGTCGCGGACGGATCATGTCTATGTATTCGATGGCAGCGGAACCGTAAAACCCATCGTACGGCGAAGTGACAGCAGTGATATGATCTACTCAGTAATTGAGTGGGGTGTTGGGTATCGCAAACATGCTGTTGTAACCAACCCCCCGCACAGCTTCAGGTTGCTGCCCGTAAAGTTTGACGGGACTGGCGGAATAGGCGGAGGCCGTTACCTCGTCACGAGGGATACGCCTTACGAATTCATAGGTGCCTACTATTGGCTGCAGGACGCCGTAGACAACTGCAAAGAAACCAATCCTTACAGCTCGTATACCATTACGGCCACGGAGAATGATGATAGTGTTAGCGAGCTTTTGGATCCCGTAACCTTTCCGGCTAATACAACCATTACCCTTACCTCGCAAGGCAGCTCAACCTTTGTGATTACGCAGCCGATCCCGGCAAGGCACATTCGATTGCTGGGCTCCCTTACAATGGTGAACATTACGCTCAACGGCGCGAACGTGGCGGGCGGCGTTTATGTAAGCGGCAGCGCCGGCAAACTGACCATGGGCGATCGCGCGGTGATAGAGAACTGCCGCGCCGGCAATACGGACGGTACCCACGGCATTGGTTACGGCGGCGGCGTGTATGTGGAAGCCGGCGGTGAATTCACCATGAACGCCGGCAGCGCCATTAGGGGCAGCATTGCCGGTACAGGCAAACCCGGCGTGGCCGGTTACGGCGGCGGCGCGTATATAACCGGTGCTGGCTCCAAGCTTATCATGAATGGTGGTACGATTACCAACAACATCGCCGGCGGAAGCGGTTATGGTGGCGGCGTATATGTTGCGGCCGGCGGCGCTTTAAGAATGTACGCGAGCAGCGATATTAGCCACAATACGGCCGGTAGTAACGATGCCGGCTACGGCGGAGGCGTGAGCATAACCGGATCAGGCTCCAGCTTAACCATGGAAGGCGGAACCATCAGCGGAAACGTTGCCAGCAACGGATTAAGCGGGAATGGCGGCGGCGTGTATATCGCAGGTCCCAGCTCCAGTACCGTTCCCGGTTCAAGCTTTTCCATGACAGGCGGAACAATGGCCAGCAACAGCGCAAGAAAAAGCGCCGCCACAGGCGGTGGCGGTTATGGCGGCGGCGTGTACGCGGCTATCAACAGCGCCGTTACGCTCTCCGGGTCCGCGCAAATTGTTGGCAATACCGCCAATACGAACGGTAATGGCGATGGCGGCGGCGTGTACGTAGAAACACTTGGCACGCTCAACGTAAACGGTACGGCGAGAATTGGAAACAATACCGCGCCCCAGGGTTTTGGCGGCGGCATATTTACGGCTGACTATGATTATTCGGACCCTGTTGGCGTAGATTATTACCGGAACATTGGTATCGCACCCACCGCCACGGTCGATGGGAACAACGCGGCTAACAGGTATAGGCCTCCCGTTAACGCGCCATACTTTACAACGCGCGCAACCATGCCATTTAACGGAACCCTGCTCAACAACGACCAGATCAATTACATTTATGGCGACCCATTACCGACAGCCACTACGCTGACCGTTACCAAAACCGTTACCGGCGACTTTGCCGATACGACCAAGGCGTTTCACTTTACCGCGAAGTTTTGGGATGCCGCTGGCACGCTTTTAACCTCCGCAACCTTTCCCTTAAGCGGCGGATCAATCTTAATAGTGGACGGGAATGGAGAGGCCAGGTTCACCCTTAAGCACGGCGAAAGCCTCGCTGTTGTTGACGTGCCGGTGGGCTGCAAGGTAACAATCGTGGAAGAAAACGCCGCGCCCTATTACAGTCCAACCCTAACCATCATCACAGATGACGGTGAAGACAAAGGCGCAAACATGGAGGTTCACCAAACCATTCCGTATGGCGGAATCACCTTTGCCTTTGTAAACAAACGGGAAAACGTACCCGTGGTAGGGGTGGAAGCGGGCCATATCCCATTCCTCTTTGCCGTTCCCGCCTTAGCAATGCTGATTGGTTTGGTTTATACAATGACACGCGCGGCATACCGCCGCCGCAGAGGGGAGGCTTGCTAATATGAACACGAGGGAACCGGGCAGGAAATCCCTGCAGCCCGCGAACGCCATTGGCTGGGTAAAAGAACCCGCGCCCATGGAGCGCGAGGGGGCCGTTTCGCGGGAAAACGCTCCAACCGCATCGCGCAAGCACCCCCCCGAGCCTTCGGTCTGGCGGGAACTGCGGAGCTTATGCCTTAAAATCGCGGTTATCGCTGGCATAGCGGCGCTCATCTTCCAGTTTGTGTACGGGTTCCACTACAACGTAGACCCCAGCATGAACCCCGCCGTAAAGGACGGCGACCTGGTGCTGTTTTACCGCCTGGATAGGAAGTACAGGGCCGGGGACCTGGTTATGCTGAGCTTTCGCGGGCAGAGCCAGGTGCGGCGCGTGGTCGCTACCGCCGGCGATACGGTGGATATTACCGAGGACGGCCTTAAAATTAACGGCGCGCTGCAGCAGGAGCGGGATATTTATAGCGCGACCCAGCGGTACGCGGAAGGCATAGAATTCCCACTGACCCTGAGGGAGAACGAGGTGTTCATCCTGGGCGACGCCCGGGAAGGCGTTACGGACAGCCGAATTTATGGCCCCGTAAACGTTGAGGATATTTGGGGAAAGGTCATTACGCTGCTCAGGCGGAGGAGCCTGTAAAATGTCAAAAAAAAGTTTCCCAAAAGACTTGACCTTCAAGCAGGATCACCCTTTACGATAACATTGCCTTCGCCGGTATAAGCGTGGCGTAAGGGCACGGGAAACGGAAGGCCGGCCCGCTCCCGTAACCTTATCCCACGATTATATAGATACCAAGTTACCCAAACGACCAAAATGACTAAAAAGAAAAGAAATTTAGGAGGAACAAACAACATGAACCGGAAATTCAAAATAATCTCCGCGCTTGTACTGGCGCTCATCCTGTGCCTCAGCTCTGTGGCGGTTACGCTGGCGGAGGGGGAGCCCGAAGGTGCTAAAGGAAAACCAGGAACACCTGATGAACCTGCGCAAGCGGCTATCACCAAGCATCTGAAGGTGCCGGTAGGAACGATCATCCCGGATTTGAGCTATACCTTTACCATAAAGCCCTTATACGTGGTTGACAGTACGAACCTTCCGCCTTCACTGAACGGTGGCTCTAATCAGTTTAGCCTCGGTTTTGACGCTGCCTTTGCTGCTAGCGCTACCCCTGATGCTAACGGTATTCTGAACCTTAAAAAGCAAACTGGCGATATTTTTGCCGGCATAAAATGGCCTCACGCCGGTGTGTACGTATACGAGCTTGAGGAAGACAAAACCACAAACAGCGATCTGGATCCCCTCCATCATTTTCTAACATTTTCAAAAGCCAAGTACGAACTCTACGTCTACGTTATGGAAGGCGAAAATGAGAATAGAGACACCACGTTCTTTATCTACGCTATCGGCGCTCTCATCGTTGTTGGGGAAGATGGCGAAAATAACAATATCGAAAAAGTGGATCCAAATCCTGGAACTCCCGGTGTTGATAACACATATAGCAAAATGGCTTTTGTAAATACCTACATGAAGGTACATGGCCCGACGGATCCGGAAAACCCGGATACCGAAGATCCTGATGGACAAAACAGCACCTTAGCTGTCAGTAAGGCGATTTCTGGAGACTTTGCCAGCGGTGATGCTTCTTTCCCATTCACGATCAGTATTACAACTCCTATTATTGACACAACTGAAGGCAAGTCTTTCAAAGGATATGTGCTGGAGGGAAGCAAAATAATCCAGGAGATAATTGTGGCTTCCGGAGCTACAGATCCGACTCCATTTACCCTAAAAGCTGGACAAAAACTTGTGTTCTTCAACACTCCGGTGGGTGCTAGCTATACTGTGACTGAGTTGGCAACAGCCTATAAGCCCGGCTATGTTATTAATGGTACTGGCGGCGAGAGCAAAACCACCTCGAACGTCATCCTATCCACTGGTAATCAATATGTCGTGGATGAAGAAACCGGTAGTGTTGTAGCATACACCAATACACGTGACGATATCACCCCCACCGGCCTGAACCTGAACGACCTGCCCTTCATCGGCATGATCGCGCTGGCGCTGCTGGGAACCATGGGTTACATCATTGTAAAGGCCAACAAGAGGAAGAGCTACAACTAAGAATTTTGCCAGCGGGGCACAGCCTGCCGGCTGTGCCCCCGGGCTGACGAGTACCCAAGGATACCCGAAGGGCCGCAGCCATTCGAATCAATTCCGAAACCGGCGGCAAGCACGGTGGTTTCGGAAGCCTTACGAGGCAAGGTTTCCCTGCCCGAACTACTGACCGCAAAAGCGAGGCTTTTGCAAGGAGTGAGGGAAAGACCGCCTAATGGCGAGCCCATTGGGCGAGGGAAACCCGGATAACCTGAAAGGAGAATCCCATGAGCGTGTGGGCTAAAGTTGGCAGAAAAGCCATCCGGTTTATGAACGGCGTTGTGGACCTGGCGGTCCTAATCGTCGTGCTGCTGCTGGTCGCCGTCGGCTGTTACGCCATATGGGACTCCAAACAGGTGTTCAACCGGGCGGACGCCGCCCAGTACCAAATATACCGCCCGACCGTTGAAAACGGGGGCAAAACGTTTGAGGAGCTGCGGGCCATCAACCCGGACGTTTTCGCGTGGCTCACCGTGTACGGGACCCGCATCGACTACCCGGTGGTGCAGGGGCCGGACAACATGACCTACGTGAACACCAACGCGGAGGGGCAGTATTCCCTCTCCGGCGCTATCTTCCTGGATTATCACTGCAGCAGGGACTTTTCAGACTTCTCCTCCATCTTCTACGGGCATCACATGGAAAAAAGCGCCATGTTCGGCGATATCGGAAGGTTCGCGGAGGAAAGCTACTTCCGGGAGAGGCCCTACGGCATGCTGTACTACGATGGGTTGGAGCATGGTTTGGAGTTCTTCGCCTTCATTCATGCCGACGCCTACGATGGCGCGGTTTTCCGAACCGGCATAACCGAGCCGGAGCAGCGGCAGGCCTACCTGGACTTGCTCCTGGATATGGCCATGCACACCCGTGAAACCGGGGTAACCATTAACGACAGGATCGTCCTGCTTTCCACCTGCTCGGGCAGTACCACGAACGGCCGCGACATTCTGGTGGGCAGGATTACCGAAGGGCTGTACGATAACCCATTCGCGCTGGGCGAACCGGACGGCCCCGGCCCAACCCCCGTGGTGGATGGCTTGCTGCCAAGCCTGTGGGCGCGTATTTCCCTTCCGGGCAAGGTGAGCATCGTGTTCCAGCAGTTCTTCCTCATACTGCTGTTACTGGCCATAAGAAAAAAGAGGAAGCATAAACGCAAGCAAAGGGATAGTTATCGAGGAGGCAACGAAGCATGAGAAACGGCGGAACTTACAACATGAAAACCAATTGGGCCGGAAGGCTTACCGCCCTGCTCCTGGCATGCCTTCTCTGCGCCGCGCCGGTTGCGCAAGCGCCGGCAGCCACAGAGGCCGTAGTGACCCTAACCGTGCGGCAGGCTTTTACCCACACCGGTAACGCCGTACCGCCCGGCGAGATGTTCTACTACCTGCTTACACCGGCGAAGCTGGACAACCCCATGCCGTCAAACAACAGGACGCCGGGTGATGACGTTGTCATTCCCGATTTTGACAAGGCGCTGGACTATGCCTTTGCCATTACCGGCAACGGCAAGGCGGATATCGGTCCCATCCGTTTTACCGAGCCGGGCACCTACTCATATAAAATGCGCAACATACCGGAACGGATGGATGGATACGACTACGATACGAATATCTATACCGTGGACGTTTTGGTTAGCGAGGATCTAACGCCCACCATTATTATCCAGGCGGAAAACGGGAGCAAAGTGAGCGCCATGGAGTTCGCGCACAGTTATGACATCAACCTGGACGTGATTCCGACCGACCCCGGGGCAATGGTGGATCCGCCGGTGGTTAAAACAGTGTCCGGCTCACCCTCTGCTGCGAGTATCTTTTCCTTCCGGCTGATAGCCGGCAACCGCGCCAACCCCATGCCCGCCGGCAGCGTAAACGGCGTAAAGACCTTGCGGATTACGGGAGCGGGGCGCGGGGACTTTGGAACCTGGGCCTATACGGAGGAAGGGACCTACTTTTATACCGTAGCGGAAGTGAATACCGGCGTGAACGGTTATGCGTACGATACAACCGTGTATACCATTACCGATACCGTAAGGGCGGTTGGCGGGCAGCTGGTGCTGACGCGTGTGGTTACCAATGACGATAACCGGCCGGTCTCGTCCATGTCTTTCATCAACGTTTACCAGGGCGGAACAACGGGCGGAGGGCCCGGCGGCTCCGGAGGATCCCCGGGCAAGGGGCCTAAAACCGGTGACGATTCGCAGGTAACGCTGTATACGGTCCTGCTGTGCGTAGCCAGCGTCGCCGCGTTGGGCAGCGCGGGTTACCTGTTCATTTACAGGCGGCGCGGAAAGGGAGGCGTGAAATGAGGCTTTATGGCAACCGCGCCAAAACGATCGCGTGGCTGGTGTTGATATTGTCGCTTTGCGTTATCACCATCAGCGGGGCGCGGCTTTGGGAGGAGTGGCAAGTATACCGGGAAGGCGACGACAGTTATCAGCGGCTGGCGGAAACGGTGCGCCTCAACGCTCCTGCCGTTCAACAGGCGGCGGTTAACGCCGGCAGTCCCTTGGGCGAAGGCGGCGGTACGGTTACGGGCGAAGCCGGCGAACAGGCGCAAGCCGCGGCGGGCCCGGACGCGTCCATAACTTCCATTGCGCCAGCGGATAGGGTTAAGCCTTTCAGGCCGAGGGTGGCCGTGCCGGACCTGTACATTGATTTCGAGACGCTGCAAGCCGTGAACAAGGACGCGGCCGCGTGGCTCTATAATCCGGGCACAGCCATCGACTATCCCGTTATGCGGGCAACGGATTACGACTATTACCTGCACCATTTGCCCAACCGCAGTGCGAATGCCAACGGCACGCTGTTCATTGATTACAACTGGACGGATTTTTCCGACCGGCTGACCGTTATCTACGGGCACAATATGCGCTCCGGCAAGATGTTTGGCTCGCTGAGCGAGTACAAGCGGCAGGCTTATTTTAACGAGCACCCCTACATGTACCTCTACACCGCCGATGGCGGTAACTTCCGGGTTGACCTGCTGTATGGCTGCGTCATAGGGGCCGGCCAGTGGCGGCAGCGCGCGTTTATGTTCGAGGAGAATTTGGACTCGCTGCTGGCATACGCCGAGCACAACACCACTTTTGTTAGCAAAGCGGTTTACGAACCCGGGGACCGGGTCATCGCGCTGTCCACCTGCTCGTATGAGTTCGACAACGCGCGGTATGTGGTGCTGGGCGTGCTGCGGCCGGAGTACGCCGGGGATTAAGTGACGACAAAGTCGTCACTTTCGCCCAAATGCATGCATTTGGGCGAGGTTTCCCTCACTCCTTGCAAAAGCGGGCAGGCAAAAGACCTGCCCTTACTTTTGCGGTCAGTCGTTCGGGCAAAGAAACCTTGCTCCGCAAGGCTTCCGAAACCACCGCGCATGTCGCTGGTTTCGGATTATTTTCGAAGGACTGCGGTCCTTCGAGCATCCTGGGATTTATATTCAATCTGAACTGGTGCGTTCTATGGGTGGCTGGTTTTTGTATGCGGCGGTGTGGCGGGGTCATCGCGTTATACATTGATATACCATGAAATATGGATAAACCATTAAGGGTGGACTACATTCCGCTGCACTGGTTTAGGAGATCCGAGATTTGAAACACACGGATGGAGCAACTAACATGGCGGGTCCAGGGCGGAGCCATGGTCGTTTAGGAGATGGAATCGAAACCCTCTCCCGGCCCCCTAACTAAATCGTTTTATTACGGGCACTCCCTACCTACATTGGTTTCAGGTTATGGTTCAGAATACGCCGGGGATTGACAGTGAGGAATCACACCGCCCCGTTGCGACAGCAATAGGATACGGCCAAGCACATTCTTTAGCCGATCCCTTTCTTTGGATACCCCTTCCTGGAGGAAACCGCGCGCCTCCGGGGAGGGTATTTGTTTTTCGGCTTGCTTATTTCCGCACCAGCAGGTGATTGTAATACGCGGCGTTCCTGTATGCGTCTTCATCCGCCGCGCGCGTTTCCAGCTCCAGCATGGCTTGATACCAATCATCGTTATATTTTACAGCGTTATCCTGCCCAAGAGCCCAAAAGGACCGCATGCCCAGCGTTTTGATGACCTTTCCGCCATATTTTTCCGCCCATTCCGCTAGCGCCTCATTGGAATACAGATACTGCGTGCCCAGGTACGGGTTGCCGCTGTTCGCGCTGTTATCCATCAGCGCCAAGGCGCTGTTGGGATCGTTCTGAAACACCGCGCTGTGTAAAACCTTTCCGGCCCGGTTGTGCTTCACAACCGATAAAAAGCCTCCCGGTTTGAGTACGCGGAAAAGCGCGGCCAGAACCGGCTCTTTGTTTTCAATATACTCCAAAACATTGTGGCAAAGGGCCGCGTCAAAGGAATGATCGTCGAAATCCGCCAGCTTTTCAACGCTTCCATGGATTTGTGTGTATGGATTCTCTTGCCGCCGGTTTTGAATCATTTCTTCATTGGGGTCTATGGCTGTTACTTTGTGCCACGCTGCGTAATGATTGGATGTTAAGCCAAGCCCGGAGCCGAAATCCAGTATTGCGAGCGTTGGGGTGCGTGGAATGGGAAGCTGGGCATACAGCAAATCATAAAACATGCGGCCCCAGGGCTCTTTGACAAGATGGAGATAATCATGAATCGACATAATCATATTGGTGTTGATAACCATCCTTTCTTTTACATTGGCTTCAGGTTGTGGTTCAGCCTGTCCACAATCCTTTCAAAATCCCTTTGCCGGGCCTCCTCGGTTTTGAACGAAAGGTACCTTGCCGTATAAACGCGCCGTACGGACGGCGGCATTCGGAGAAAGTTCTCATGGGCCGGGGATAGGCCGGTCAGCTTTTCCGCAAAGGCCTCAACCTGCCCGTCCGTAATGGGGGCGGCCTTGGGCGCGTTCCAGGTCCCGTTTTCCATGGCTACGCGCACGGCGTTTTCGCCCGGCTCGGTCATTAGACCCCTGTCCCGCAGGTTTTGAACGGTTTTTTTGTTCTTTTCGGACCACGGGCTTTTCGCGCGGCGTTTGGCGAAATACTTTAAATATTTCGTACTGTCTACGCTCCGCATCTGCCCGTCTATCCAGCCAAAACACAGCGCCTCCTCCAAGGCGTCGTTCGCGGATACGGTAACGATTGTTTTTCCCAACACGAGCCACACGCCCTCGCTGGTTTCCGCGTTTGCTTGGAGCCATGCCCTAAATTCGTTCCGGTTTTCAAACAGCAATTCGGGTACGTCGGTTCGCATATGTGGCCCTCCTTTGGGTGTTGATACGCCATGCGTTTGGCGGGTTTGTCGCATACGGGCGGGATGACGGGGCTTGTCGGGCAAACCATCACGCGCAAATCACCCCAAAACACCCGCGCGCCACCATCAACTCCTCATTGGTCTCCAGCACCCATATATCAATGCCGCTGTCCGGCGCGCTTACGCGCCCCTCAAAGCCGGGCGCGGCTTTATCCAGCTTGGCTTGCAGGAAAGCCAGCTTGCCAACAATTCTCTCCCGCATCAGGGCGCCGTTTAGGCCAATGCCGCCGGTAAAAACAAGCGCGTCCAGGCCGCCCAGGTACGCGGTGAGCATGCCGGTATAACCCGCAACCCCGTCCGCAAAGGCTTCCAAAGCGAGTTGAGCGCGGGTGTCGTCCTGGGCTGCGGCCTCTTCCACGGCGCGTAAATCGCCGCTTACGCCGGATAATCCCAGCAAACCGCCCTCGCAAGCCAGCCTGGCCAGCGCGTTCTCCAGGCTGCCGAACTCGGAAACCAGCGCGGGCAGGCAAAAAACATCCAAGTCACCCACCCGGTTGTTTTGGAACAAGCCGCTCTGCGGCGTCGCGCCCATGGTGGTGGCTATGCTTCGCCCGTCCTGTATGGCGCAAAGGGAGCTGGAGCCGCCCAGGTGGGCGCTGATTACCCGCCGCTTTTCCGGCGCGAGCCGCGCCATTTTCCACGCTATGTAGCTGTGGCTGGAGCCGTGAAAGCCGTACCGCCTTATGCCCAGTTTGTCCGCCCACTCGCGGGGCACGCCGTATAAAACCCTCTCGGGTGGCACGGTAGCGTGGAACGCGGTTTCAAAGCAGGCTATCTGTACGGCTTGCGGGTACTTTTCACGGATGGAGCACATCATACGCAGGTACACGGTGTTGTGGGCGGGCGCGAAGGGAACCATCCTTTCCATTTCGGCCAGCAGCGCCTCATCCACGGGCAGCGCGCCGGAGAGGTTTCCGCCATGCACGGCCTTGTAGCCTATGGCGTCCAGGGTTTCCATGCGAATGGAAAGGCCCAGCTCATCCATGGCGTTGAGCAGCAGCGCCAGCGCGTCCATATGGCTGGCGGCCGCGCATTCCCCCGCCCGCTGTTGGCCGCCCGCTTGCAGCTTATACGTTCCGGGGCCGCCTATGCTTTCCACATGGCCCGTGGCCAGCATATCCTCTGTGGCCCCATCCATTTCATAGAGCTTCAACTTAAAGCTGGTGGAACCCAGGTTGAGCACCAAAATCCTCTTCATGCCGTTTTCCTCCTGCTTTCTACCCTGCCATTGCCGGCCTTATGGGAGCAGTATACAGCGGAACAAAGGGCGCGGTCAATCCGCAATCCGCCCCGTCGCGCGCAAATTTCAACTTGCTTTGCCGTGACCCATGTTATATGATGGATATGGTTTGCGGGCAGCGGCCCGCAGGGGCAAGGGCCCTCTTTATACATTCGTAGCGCTCGCGCGTGCGTATATAGCCCGGGGAATCTTTTTTTACGCATCACCATGGAAAGACTTGGACGGAGGTAACGAAATGACGGCTTTGCAATGGCTGGAAAGGGAAAAGATCATCGCCATCGTGCGGGGGCTTAAGCCGGAATACCTGCTGCGGCTTGCCGATGCGTTGAGCGCCGGCGGAATCAAGCTCATGGAGGTTACCTTCAACCAGGCTGCCCCGGATACCTGGCAAAGCACGGCGGAATCCGTTCACGCGCTGGCGCGGCACATGGCGGGTGAAATGCTCATAGGCGCGGGCACGGTTTTAACCGAGGAACAGCTGGAGCTGGCGCGGCAGGCGGGCGCGCGGTATTTTGTAGCGCCCAACACCAACCCGGGCGTTATTGGCAAGGCCAAGGCAGCCGGGCTTGGCGCTTTTCCCGGCGCGTTAACCTCCACGGAGATTATGCTGGCGCATGAGGCTGGGGCGGACGCGGTAAAGGTTTTTCCGGCGGGGAACATGGGGCCTTCCTACATGAAGGCGCTGCTGGCCCCCCTGCGGCACATCCCGCTGATAGCGGTGGGCGGCATTACCGATAAAAACGCGGCGGATTTTATAGCCGCGGGCTGCGCGGGCCTGGGGGTCGGCGGGAACCTGGTGAACCAGGAATGGATTGTTCAGGGCAAATGGGATTGTATTGAGGCGCAGGCGAAAGAATATCGAAAGGTGGTTGCTGTTCATGGGTAGGATTGTTACCTTTGGTGAGATTATGATGCGCTTGAACCCCGAGGGATACCGGCGCTTTTCGCAGGCTGGGCGCTTTGAGGCCTCCTACGCCGGCGGGGAGGCGAATGTGGCCGTATCGCTGGCCAACTACGGCCATAGCGCGGCGTTTTGCACGAAGGTGCCGGCCCATGATATTGGGCAGAACGCCGTGAACGCCCTGCGGCTTTTTGGGGTGGATACGCAGCCCATGATACGCGGGGGCGAAAGGCTGGGCATTTATTTTGTGGAAAAAGGCGCGTCCCAGCGCGGCAGCAAGGTCATCTATGACAGGGCGAATTCCGCCATAGCCCTTGCCAAGCGGGAGGAGTTTGACTGGGCGGGGATACTGGAAGGCGCGGATTGGTTCCACTGGACGGGAATAACGCCCGCTTTGGGCGGCTTTCTGCCGGATATTACGCTCGACGCGCTGCGTGCATGCAAGCAAAAGGGGATAACCGTAAGCTGCGACCTCAACTACCGCGGCAAGCTGTGGAGCCGGGAGAAGGCGGGCGAGGTGATGAAGACGCTGGTCCCCTATGTGGACGTGCTCATAGCCAATGAGGAGGACGCCAAGGACGTGTTTGGCATTGAGCCCGATGGCAACGACGTAATGGCGGGCAAGCTGAACCACGACGGCTACATAAGCGTGGCCAGGCAGCTGCAGGAAAACTTTGGCTGCCGCGCGGTGGCCGTTACGCTGCGGGGCTCCATCAGCGCGAGCGAAAACGATTGGGCGGGCATGCTGTATACGGAGGGACAGGCCCATTTTTCCAAGCAATACCGCATCCAGATTGTGGACCGCGTGGGCGGCGGGGACAGCTTCGGCGGCGCGCTGATCCATGCCATGCTCAAGGGGATGGGGGCGCAGGACGGGATTGAGTTCGCGGTGGCGGCCTCGTGCCTGAAACAGACCATTGAGTTTGACTTTAACCTGGTTACGGAGGCGGAGGTGCTGGCCTTAACCGGCGGCAACGCTTCGGGCCGCGTGCAGCGGTAAGGGTACGCGGGCGGCTTTTTGTAAAACCTTTTGTACGGGGGTGGACGGGTGGAGATCTTTGTATGCATCAAGCAGGTGCCCTCTACGAATAAGGTGCAGGTGGATGAAAAGACCGGCGTGCTCATACGCGGCGGCGTGGCGAGCAAAATGAACCCCTATGACCTCTTTGCGCTGGAAACGGCGCTCAGGCTGCGGGAGGCGTACGGCGGCAGGATTGTTGTGGGCGCAATGGGCCCGCCGCAGGCGGAGGCCGTTATACGGGAAGCGTACCTAATGGGCGCGGACGAGGGGTATTTGTTTTCGGATCGCCGGTTCGGCGGCGCGGACGTTCTGGCCACGAGCTATACGCTCTCGCAGGCCATCCGGTTTGCGGGCGATTTTGACCTGATACTCTGCGGCAAGCAGACCACGGACGGCGATACCGCGCAGGTAGGCCCCGCGATTGCTGAGCACATGGGCATTCCGCACGCGGCGTGGGTATCCGGGCTGGCGGTGCGGGATCATGGCCTGGACGTGGAGCAGCAGCTGCAGGATGTTGTGGAAACAGCCTGGATGCCCTTTCCCTGCCTTGTTACGGTGGAGCAGGACATATACACCCCGCGCCTGCCCTCGCTGAAACGGGCCAAAGAGGCCAAGGCCAGGCCTGTTACGGTGGTCGGGCTGGATCAACTGCCCGATACGGATGAGAAGCACTACGGCCTCACCGGGAGCCCCACGCAGGTGGAGCGTATCTTCCCGCCCGTAAGCGATATAAAGCGCGAAACCTGGGAGGGCCCAAATGCCGCGGAACGGCTGCTAACCCAGCTGCACAAATGGAAGTTCATACGGAAAGGGGAGGTTTAATGGCGCAGATTGCGGTTCTGGATAGAAAATGCACGGGCTGCCGCCAGTGCCTGGCTAGCTGCCCCTTTCAGGCGATTGATATGGAGGAGGGCAAGGCGGTTATCAACGCGGGGTGCCGTGTTTGCGGCATTTGCCTCAAGGCTTGCTCGGAGCGCGCCATACTCAAGCTGGAAACCAAGGTGGATAGCGTAAACAAGGATGAATGGAGCGGCATACTCGTCTTTGCGGAGGCCACGGGGAGCCGGCTGCATCCGGTATCGCTGGAGCTCATAGGCAAGGCGCGTGAGCTTGCCGGGGGAACGGAGCACCCGGTAAGCGCCGTTGTGGCGGGGGAGAACATATCAGCCTGTGCTGAAGCGCTGCGCCATTACGGCGTGAACGCGGTGTACGCCTACGACGATCCCGCGCTTTCGTTCTTCCGGGCAGACGCGTTTTGCTCCTGCGTGGAGGACTGCATAAAGCTGATAAAACCATCCGTTGTGCTGGTGGGCGCGACGGCGCTGGGGCGCTCGCTTGCGCCCCGGCTTTCGACCCGCTTCCATACGGGGCTGACGGCGGACTGTACGAAGCTGGAACTGCGCGAAAACAGCGATCTGGTGCAGATCCGCCCGGCCTTTGGCGGCAACATTATGGCGCAGATCGTTACGCCCTTTACGCGGCCGCAGTTTGCCACGGTGCGGTACAAAGTGATGGACGCGCCGGCGCGGAACGAAAGCCCGTCCGGGCGGGTTATCCAGCGTGAAACCCCCAAGGCCGTTAGGAGTTCGGTGGCGCGCCATGTACGCACGGAGCCGGTACCCAAGGCGGCGAACATTTCCGACGCGGAGATTTTGGTTGTTGGCGGGCGCGGGCTTAAAAAGGAAAGCGACCTGGCGCTGGTGCGGGAGCTGGCGGGCTTGCTGGGCGGCGAGTACGCGGTGAGCAGGCCGCTCGTGGAAAAAGGATGGGAAACGAACCAGCGGCAGGTTGGCCTGTCCGGGCGGACGGTGCGCCCCAAGCTGCTGATTGCCTGCGGCATTAGCGGCGCCATCCAGTTCACGGCGTGCATGGACCAGAGTGAGCGCATCGTCGCCATCAACAGCGATCCGGCCGCGCCCATCTTTGCGGTCGCGCATGTGGGCATCGTTGGGGATATATACGAAGTGCTGCCGCGGCTCATTGAGTTGTTAAGGGAGGGTGCGGCCGTATGAAAGCGTTTAAGAGGATAGACGCGGCGGATATCGCGGCGTTTGAGGCGATAGCGCCGGGCCGCGTGCTGGCGGGGGACGCCATACCGGATGATTACGACCACGATGAGATGACCGAATACGGGCATTTTGCGCCCGAGGCCGTTATGCTGTGCGAGAGCGCTGCCGAGGTCGCGGCCGCGCTGCGGTATTGCGGCAGCCGCCACATTGCCGTCACGCCGCGCGGCGCGGGCACAGGCCTTTGCGGGGGCTGCGTGGCCAAGGAGGGCGGGTTGATACTATCCACGGAGCGCATGAAGAAAGTGGTTGAGGTGGACGTGCAGAACATGACGGCCACGGCGGAGGCCGGGGTGCTGCTCATGGAGTTCCCCAAGGCGCTGGAGGGCACGGGCCTGTTTTACCCGCCGGATCCGGGCGAGAAGAGCGCGACCCTGGGCGGCAACGTTATGACGAACGCGGGCGGCATGAGGGCCGTGCGCTACGGCGTTACGCGGGATTATGTACTCGGCATGGAGGTTGTGCTGCCCAGCGGTGAGATTTTGGAGCTGGGCGGAAAAATTGTGAAAAACGCCAGCGGCTATAGCCTGCTGGACCTGCTCATCGGCTCGGAGGGCACGCTGTGCGTGCTAACCAAGCTTACGGTTAAGCTCATACCGGAACCCAGGGAGAACCTTTCGCTGCTCGTGCCCTTTGATGATTTGGACAAATGCATTGAGGCCGTGCCCCATGTGCTGGGCTGCGGCGAGCCTACGGCGGTTGAGTTTATGGAAAAAGAGGTGATTGCAGCGGCAGAGGCTTACCTGGGTAAGCAGTTCCCGGACAAGAGCGCGGACGCGTACCTGCTGCTGCGGCTGGACGGGCCGTCCCGCGCGGCGTTGGAGCCATCGGTTGAGGAGCTGACGGACCTGCTGCTGTCCCTGGGGGCGAAGGATGTGCTGCTCGCTGATACGGATGAGCGCAAAACGTCCATTTGGGACGCGCGGGGCGCGTTTTTGGAGGCCATTAACAGCTCTACGGATTCCATGGACGAATGCGACGTGGTGGTGCCACGGGATCGGATAGCGCGGTTCGTTCAAAAGAGCGTGGAAATTGGCAAGGGGCTGGGCCTGCGCA